>OJFV01000195.1_pt1 | contig 23552 bp, 22 predicted proteins | sample 1594391 | NCBI WGS metagenome assembly OJFV01 (sample SAMN05416856, study PRJEB24817) | seawater metagenome | isolation source: Sea water | place: Canada:Atlantic | collected 2013-11
GATTGCCTCTTGTCTCGTGGGCTCGGAGATGTGTATAAGAGACAGCATTTATTCTGCTGAACGATGGAAAAGAGTTAGGGCGTGTCATTGAAAGACCCAAAACCGGCTTGACTCAAGATCTAAAAGCGCTGGCTGCTGCAACTCGGTAGGACCATAGTACGAGTTGGCCTATTAAAAGGGCAGTACTCGTTATCAATTGTATTGCGATGCTATATAAAAATTGCGATGCGAAGTTGGTAATTTTCAACTTAGTTTTAACTCTTCTGTTCACCCCGTTTCGTTAAACCCATTTTTAATCGGATAGAGTGGGGGAAAACAAAAGCCGCAGGGTTGTCGTCCCCTGCGGCTTTAAGCTTGGTAAGCAACCAGTGTTAGCGGCTCTTGTCATTGCCATTTTATTTGCCACTGGCACTATATAAAACGGCTAGGCCGATAAATCGAACTCTAAGGTTATCTTGGTATCAAGCAATTTTGATACGGGGCAATTGGCTTTTGCTTCTTGCGCTATTTTGGCGAATTCGTCTTCGGATATGCCTTCTACTGTTGCGCTCAAGCTTAATGCTGATTGGCTGATTTTGAACCCATCATCTGTCTTATCCAAACTGATTTTCGCTGTAGTTTTCAATTCACCGTCTTCGTAACCTGCATCTGCTAAGGCCAAAGAAAGAGCCATAGTGAAGCAGCTTGCATGGGCAGCACCGATGAGCTCTTCCGGGTTACTGCCTTTGCCGTCTTCAAAACGTGTATTGAAGCCATAAGGGTGGCTTGATAATGCGCCAGTTTCTGTAGAAATACTGCCTTTGCCTTTCTTACCTAGTGGCTTATAGGTTGCGCTGCCAGATTTAACAATACTCATATAATTTCTCCTTCACTGATTTTATTACCAATATGTAGTGGTAACTTAATGGTCTCTAGTGACGTGAATGCGATCGTCGCGTCGCTAGCGAATTTGCTATAAGCAATGCAAATGCTCTGCCGCCTTCTCAGCAAACAACAATGGCACGCGCAGCGCAGGTTTTAGAGTAATACAATGAATGAAAAACAAATCTATGGGTGTGCTACGGGGTGAAGTTTACAAAGGGTTATGCAAGATTTACTTATACCAATTCCATTAAATAAATAGTCACTGAGCGAAAATTTGAAAGGACTTAATTAAGGCGCTTGAATGAGTTGGCTGCTGAGGCTGCGTTTTGCCTCGTAATAGCCGCGCAATAAACACGCAATATTAACAATGGATTAGCTGAACGGTTACTACAACGGCTTTGAATGTCTGAAATCACCCTTAACGTTTGACGCACTCTTTAGCGACGAGCGTAACCACCGAGAAACATATCAACCGCAGCGGTGACGAATTTTTCTTGCTGTTCAAGGGGTAAGTTGACCACTTCACCTAACATGCATCGGATGTGATAATTGCCTTTAAGTGCGCCCATAAAGTGACTGGCGGCAATAAAACAATCTTGAATATCCAGCGTTTGCTTATCAACTTGGGTTTGCAAGTAATCTGCTAAGTTACGTATTGCGCGCTCGGTAGCAAGCGTTAAGAATATTTCACGCAGTTTAGGAGTACGCACCGCTTCGCCTATAAGCAGGCGATGTATCGCGCCCACCTCTGGCGAAATCACCATACTAAAAAAGCGCATGCCTATCACCTGCAATGCATCTTTTGGGGTTTTGTGCTGTAAATCACCATAGTCGATTTCACCCAGAAGCTGATCACTCTTACGTTCGATAACGGCATAAAATAACCCCTCTTTATTGCCAAATAATCGGTAAAGGGTAGCCAGTGAGCCGCCAGCTAAAGCAACGATATCTTGCAGACTCGCTGATTCAAAACCTGATTGAACGAAAACACGCGTCGCGGCTTGAATAATTTTGTCACGGCGAATAAGGCCACGTTCTCGTGGTGCATACTCAGTGGTGTTGTTAGCTAGTGGTGTCTTTGGGGGCATGGCTTAACTGTATTAATGAGACAAAATAACCATAACAAAAATTTATGTTATTTGCCTGTTATCAATTGAACGATTAGAAGTGTAGTGTAATATACATTACACTTGTATGTAACGCACACAAATTTGGACTCGCCAATGTGGTTAAGAAAAGGTTTTTTGATCGTCGTTTTAGTAGTGCTTGTAGGTTGGATAGCAACTAAAGGCTACGATTGGTACGAGCATGGGCGATTTATTGAAGAAACCGATAACGCGTATATCAAATCAGACAGTATCTCCATTCGAGCTGAAATATCTGGGCGTATTGAAACCTTAGCTGTGCAAGAAAATCAACATGTGCGCCAAGGGCAACTTCTGGTCAGAATTAATGCCAGTGATTACCAAGCAAAATTAGCACAGGCTAACGCTGAGCTTAGCGTTGCCGAAGCCGCGCTTGTTAATGCTCAGCAGCAAATTAGTCTGCAAGATAAAAAAATAGATGAAGCAAAAGCCAATATTGATGCCGCTAAAGCAGAAGTAAAGCGCGGCGAGCTCAATTTAGCTCGCTTCCAAGTTCTAGATAAACATTCTTTCGACTCCAAGCAGCAGTTGCAAAATACCGAAGCTGACGTGGCGGTTGCCAAAGCTAAGCAAGCCCAAGCTGAAGCAGCTTACGCTGCTGCACAACAGATGTTTGCTGTGCTAGATGCCCAGAAGCAAAGTGCTGCAGCCAATATCAGTTCAGCTGAATCACAGATTGCTTATGCGCAAAGTCAGTTGGCTAAAACTGATATTTTGGCGCCAAGCGATGGCATAGTGGGTAACTTAGGGGCTCGCACCGGGGGCTTAGTGCAACCGACCATGACACTATTGTATTTGGTGCCGCTTCCTCAAGTTTATGTGGTGGCCAATTACAAAGAAACGCAGATAGGCCACATGACAATCGGTCAGCCTGTAAAGCTCACAGTAGATGCTCAAGATGACGTAGAGTTTACCGGTGTTGTGGCGTCTATTTCCCCGGCCACGGGCTCTGAATTTAGTTTACTGCCGAAAGATAATGCCACTGGAAATTTCAATAAAATCGTACAGCGCGTACCTGTGCGCATACAAGTCACAGGCCCAAGTGAGTATTTGCATTTACTACGTCCCGGTTTATCTGTGGTACCTCATGTTGATACTCAAGGTTTCAATCAACAAAGTGCCTATTTGCCTAACGAAGAGGTGCTAACCTCGCAACGCGATAGGCATTAACTGAACTGACTAGCACCTGCACCATCTTTCACCGGTAATGCCGAAAATGCTCGCTTGCCGCATACATCAAACCGGTACGAAATATGATAAATCGAGTGGCGTAAATGAGTGATGAAAAAGTAACCGAGATGCCATCGCTGCGTCAGAAGATTGGCTTTGTCGCTGTGATGCTCGGTATGTTTATGGCGATTTTAGATATTCAAATCGTCGCCAGCTCCTTAAATGAAATTCAAGCAGGGGTGTCTGCCACGCCTGATGAAATATCTTGGGTGCAAACGGCGTATCTCATCGCCGAAATAATCATGATTCCGCTGTCAGGCATGTTAACCCGCTGGTTATCAACTCATCTTACGTTTGTGATTTCCTGTGTGGCATTTACCATCGCCAGTGTCGGCTGCGCCCTGGCGCAAACTATTGACCAATTGATTGTTATGCGCGCCATTCAAGGTTTTGTAGGCGGGGCGATGATCCCCATTGCTTATGCTATTAGCTTCAAGCTATTCCCGCTTAGGGTCATGGGGGCAGTACAAGCGGTGATCGGTATGATAGCGACAACTGCTCCTTCAATTGGCCCTACTTTGGGTGGTTACATCACTCAGCACGCAAGCTGGCATTGGTTGTTCTTAATGAATGTGGTGCCGGGAATATTAGCCAGCGCCGGTGTGTGGTTTTACTTACGTATCGATAAACCAGATTTCTCATTGTTCAAAAAAATCGATTTTTTAGGCCTTCTTTATTTGGCGTTATTCTTAGGCCCGCTTGAATACATACTTGAAGAAGGGCCAGGGGATGAATGGTTCGATAGCACGCTGATCTTAATGCTCAGTGCGGTATGCGCAATGGGCGCGTTAGGTTTTTTCTGGCGAGCCTTTCGCGTGACGCTGCCCATCGTTGACTTGCGAGTGTTTGGCGATCGCAACTTCGCTTTAGGGGCTTCATTAGGCTTTATTATCGGTATCGCTCTGTACGGCATGGTGTATCTAATGCCGCTGTTTTTAGGCACGGTGCGGGGCTTTAATAGTTTTCAAATTGGCCAGCTGATGTTTGTGACAGGGGCGTCAATGTTCTTTAGTGCGCCCATAATTGGTCGGCTATCTGACAAGGTCGATGCGCGTTATATGTTAGCGGTTGGCTTAGTGATGGTGGGCACGGGCTCTATGATGAATGCCAACCTCACGGATCAAGCTGATTTTAACCAGTTTATGTGGCCGCAAATGGTGCGCGGCGTGGGCTTATTGATGTGTTTATTAACGGCCTCTCGTATTGCCATGGGCACCTTGCCAAACAGTGAGATCAGTAACGCGGCGGGTTTATTCAACGTGTTGCGTAATTTAGGCGGTGCAGTGGGCCTAGCCTTTATGGATACCATACGTGATATTCGCGTTGATTATCATTGGGCGCAGCTTATTCCTGCTATCGATAGCAATCGCGCTGTGGTGCTCGAAGAGCTTACTAAAGCTCAGTTATCTGTCGCTGGCGCGACGAGTGATCCTGCCGCCGCAGCGATTAAGCAAATTGCGGATAGAGTTATGGTGCAAGCGCAAGTATTGGCCTTTAATGATCTATTTCTATGGATTGGCGCTATGTATGCCTGTGCCTTGCCATTGATGTTTTTTATACGCAAGGCCAAAAACGAAGACACCGGCGGAGCGCACTGATTCAGTGATGAAAGTTGTGGGCTATTTATCGGTTCTACTTATCAAGAGCGTCACATTTCCGTGAGCGTGTTGTTGTAGCATTATAGGGTGGTTATGAAATCTATTTTATCTGCGTTGATCCTCAGCGTATCGTTTATCTCTGTTCATGTGACTGCGGATGAAACCATCCTGGCTGGTGGCTGTTTTTGGTGTATGGAATCCGATTTTGAAAAATTAAAGGGGGTGAGCGATGTGGTATCTGGTTTTACGGGGGGTACTGCGCGTAACCCAACGTATAACGGTAATCACAAAGGCCATTATGAAGCGGTGAAAATTACCTATGACGCTGAGGTTGTGAGTTATCAGCAAATTTTAGATCATTATTGGGTGAACATTGACCCCTTTGATGCCCGCGGCCAATTTTGTGATAAAGGACATAGTTATTTAAGTGCTATTTTTGTGGCCAATGAGCAGGAACGCGCCATTGCCGAGAAAACAAAGAAAGCAGTTGAGGCGCAATTTCCCGAGCAAACAGTGGTAACGCCTATTCTGGATGCCAAACGTTTTTACCCAATTAAAGGCGATGAAATCGCTCACCAAGATTTCTACAAAAAGAGCCCAGTGCGCTACAAATTATATCGCTGGAATTGCGGTCGTGACCAACGCCTTGAAGAAATCTGGGGCGATAAAGCGAGCCATTAATTGCGGTGAGGTTGGCAAAGAAAAAAGGCGTAACCCGAGTCGTCGGGTTACGCCTTGTTTGATCTTAGTAGCGCGGCTTTGACTGCTATCGTGTTAAGACAATTTATTCTTAAAGTCTTCGTACTCAAATTTACGTATCAGCTCAAATTCGCCGTTTTTACGTAAAATGCCGATAGATGGGTGTTCTACCCCATTGAAGAAAGTCGTTTTGACCATGGTGTAGTGAATCATGTCTTCGAAAATAATCCGTTCGCCAATTTGCAGCTCGTGATCAAAACTATACAAATCAATCGCATCACCGGTTAAACATGAATTACCGCCAAAGCGATAGGTAAAGGCTTTTTCATTTGCCTTACCTGCACCGCGTACTTCTGGGCGATAAGGCATTTCAAGTACGTCTGGCATGTGCGCTGTGGCTGACATGTCAACGATCGCGATTTTATCGCGGTTTTCAACGATATCGATGACTTCACACACCAAGGGACCGGTTTGCCACGCTACCGCTGAGCCAGGCTCAAGTATCACGTTCAAATGAGGGTGCCGCGCTTTGAAGGCTTTTAACGTGGCAATAAGGTGCTCTACGTCATAACCTTCTTTGGTCATCAAATGGCCGCCGCCAAAATTAATCCATTTAATTTGGCCAAAGTACTGACCGAATTTTTCTTCCACCGCCAGTATAGTGCGCTCGGTGGCGAAGGAGTCACACTCGCAAAGGTTATGGATATGAAACCCTTCAAGACCGCTTAAATCAGCGCCTTTCAGGTCTTTAGCAAGAATACCAAACCGGGAGCCCGGCGCACTTGGATCATACAATTCCGTATCGGCTTCTCTGTGCTCCACGTTCAAGCGAATACCGGGAGACACGTTCGACTGTAAAATCTGTGTTTTATAGCGGTTCCACTGACCAAGGCTGTTGAATGAAATATGATCGACCAAATCCACTAACTGATCGATATCAGCAGGTTTATAAGCGGGTGAAAACGCATGCACTTGCTTGCCTATTTCTTCTTTGCCTAACCGGGCTTCCCATACTGCACTGGCCGTTGAGCCTTGCAGATATTGCTTTACCAAATCAAAAGTGGACCACATAGAAAAGCCTTTTAACGCCAGAATAATCTCGACGCCACTTTCTTGTTGTACTCGTTGCATTAACTGCAAATTGGCTTCGAGTTTGGCTTCTTCACACACATAGCAAGGTGAAGGAATATCAGGGTTTAACATTGGATCAGTCACGGGGGTCTCCGCTAAATAAGGAAAGGGCCAAATAAATGGCCCTAAAATGCAAATGATTGTTGCTATGACTTCTTGCTGAATACGACTTACTTGCTAAACGGGCTTTCGTCACATTCAATTACGTGCCAAGGCAGGCCATGCTGATTTAGCATGTCCATGAACGGGTCTGGGTCAAACTGCTCCATGTTCCATACGCCAGGCTTCTTCCACTTGCCGCTTAGCATCAATGATGCACCGATCATGGCGGGTACACCTGTGGTGTATGACACAGCTTGTGCGCCCACTTCTGCGAAACACGCTGCGTGATCACAGTTGTTGTAAATAAAGATGGTTTTCTCTTTGCCATCTTTCATACCGGTAATGTAAGTGCCGATACACGTCATGCCTGTGTAACCATCGGCGAGTGAACCTGGGTTAGGCAGCACCGCTTTTAAGAACTCAAGAGGTACAATTTGCTGCCCTTGGAAGTCAATTGGCTCGATGCTAGTCATGCCGATGCCTTCAAGCACTTTAAGGTGTGTAAGGTAGGCATCACCAAAGGTCATCCAGAAGCGGGCGCGTTTCAGCGTAGGGAAGTGCTTAACGATAGACTCAAGTTCTTCATGGAACATCAAGTATGACGCGCGCACACCAATGTTTTGATAATCCAAATCTTCACGTACGCTCAGGGGATCCGTTTCTTTCCATTCACCATCTTCGAAGAAACGACCGCGTTGTGTGATTTCACGAATATTGATTTCTGGGTTGAAGTTCGTTGCAAACGCTTGACCATGATCGCCACCATTACAATCAACGATATCTAAGTAATGTATTTCATCAAAATAATGCTTAGCTGCATAAGCGGTGTAAACGTTGGTTACGCCCGGATCGAAACCGCTACCGAGTAACGCGGTTAAGCCTGCTTTTTCGAATTTCTCTTGATACGCCCACTGCCAAGAGTATTCAAATTTAGCCACATCTTTTGGCTCATAGTTTGCGGTATCCAAATAATGAACGCCGGTTTCAAGGCACGCGTCCATGATGGCTAAATCTTGATATGGCAAAGCAAGGTTGATAACCAGATCAGGTTTAACCTGATTAATCACTTTTACGACTTCGCTTGCGTGGTCAGCGTCAACGGCGAATACACCTTTAACACGGTCAATACCCACTTCTTGCTGTAAGGCTTCGCATTTAGAAACCGTGCGACTAGCAAGATAAATTTCATCAAATAGCTCAGGTAAACGAGCACATTTTTTTATGGTGACAGCAGCCACGCCGCCAGCACCGATAATCAGAACACGAGACATAGGGAGACCCTTATAAATAACAACATGCAATAAAACGCGAATGCTAACACCTAATCATGGGATGTAAACAAAGCGCAGTTAAAAAAAAATGACTTGTCTTTATTTAAGCATATTAAGTCTGCTACATTAATATGCAAATGAGAATTAATCGTATTTATGAATTGAAGCGATTGATTTGTTTCATTGGCTTCAAGTTGAGGTGGGGAATAATATTTATTCATCAACTTTTTATATTTACATTGATTAATTTAACGAATTACTGACGGGAACACCTATGAAAACAATCACCTTTGCCATTACTCACTTCACTGTTGCCTTTAGCGTAGCGTATCTTTTAACGGGTAGTTTTATCGTGGGAGGGCTTATCGCGCTAGTTGAACCAGCGGTAAATACAGTGGCATATATGATTCACGAGCGTATTTGGGAGAATAAACGGTTGCGCAGTGAGCGAAGTGGAATCATGACTAAGAGGTCATCTGCGGCAATGACTATTTCGCATTTCGGGCACAGTCATCAATTAGGTCAAGGTTAATGTCAAAGGCGAATAAATAAAAAGCTCGCGATCAAAAAAGCGCCTTACCCGGACAAGAATAAGACGCTTTCGTTTGAAGAGCTTTACATCGCTCGGTACTGCTTTTTTTATTATAGTTATTATTGTTCCCTGCATTAGATGATCTGGACATCTAATACACCTAAGGCATTGCAACACATAGGCCAACTTTTAAAGTTCTTATTTTTCAAGTGGTTAGAGTAATTTCGAGGGGGAGGCGCGTACAAGAAGCGCCATAACAGTGGTATACTTTAGTGCAATAAGCACCAAATTAGTGAGCAATTTCAATCGTTTACAATGTGTTAACAGAACGAGAGTGTGCTCATACTTTGTTCGGTTTGACTGTTAAGCTCATCGAGTGCAATGCGCATTTGAGCCACGCGAGATTCAATATCACCACTAACCTTTACGAATGGGATCCCGTGAGTGATTAAATATTGATTCAGAAACTGTTGGAACTCACTTCGGTTGGCATCCCCAGAGCGCTCCCACGTGTCATCATAGGGGATATCGTTATCACAGAGTACTACCAAGTCGTAACGTTGCCAGCTGTCTTCGGCGAGTTTGGTCAGTTCAGGCAGCGGGGTTGTATGGTAGTGGCAGGCAAAGTGCCATGTAGTAAAGGCGTTGGTGTCACAGAATAAATAGCCTTTGGCTTTTTGTTCTGCTTCATCTTCCCATTGGTTTTGCACTTGAGCGATATGCAATAATTGCTCAGGCGTAAGACGCCTATCGACCTGATGTTCAATCCAATACTCTCGGCCATATTCTGCAACGGAAATTGAATTAAATTGTTCAGCGAGGGTTTCACTGAGCGTTGACTTACCTGTAGAAGGCGCCCCTAAAAAAACAATTTTTTTGATCATAGAGATGTGTACTCGTCATATCACTTTGCTTCTTTTCGGGGAAACCCAAATTAACCAAGTGCGTTATCTAAATGTGTAGAGTGTTTTTCACTATTATGGCGACGGAATTCTTTTATCCAAGTATATTGGCCAACACAAGCCATTATTAAGAAGCTGAAATACAAGGCGGAAGTTGGATATAAGCCCTTTTGCCAATAAAGTGCAATGGCAACAATATCGACAATGATCCACACCGCCCAATTAAACAGTTTGCGGTGAGTCAGCAACCACTGAGCAATTAAGCTCGAACAGGTGGTAAAGGCGTCAACATAAGGGAAGCTGGCATCAGTATAACTAGACATAGCTAAGCCTAATATTGCAGCGCTTGCTAAGGCTAATGCACCAAACCCTACATATTCTTTGGCACTGCCTTTGACTGGGGATATATGCCCTTGCTGATCTTGATGGTTGCTCCACATATACCAACCATAAACCTGAAAGCCGATATAAATGATGTGTAAGCCCATATCGGAATACAGTTTTACATCGAAAAAGATCCAGCTATAGATACTGACTTGGACAAAACCAAACACAAAGCTCCAGCGACTGCGTTTTATTAACATAAATACGCAAAGAAAACCTGCCAAGGTGGCGATCCATTCAACCATGGACGCCCCAGCAAAACCTTGTATCCATTGTAACCAACTCATGGTGTAAATACCTGTATATCACCCATAAATGATTTTCCTTTGCCGCCATTACCGCCAATAACATACAAGCTATTACCGATCGAGGTGGTGCTAGTGTATAAAGCGCTTTGATAATTGAATGGTGCTACTTGCCAGCGCGCAGTGTCACGTTTTAAAAAGTAACTATTGTCGGTTTCATCTTCATTGCAAAATACCCACAGCGCGTTGTGCAGCCATGCTGCACTGTGGGCGCTAACAGGGTGCGGCAGTGCTGGTATGTTTTGCCATGTATTGCTAGCTACCTTATATTGCTCGACACTGGCTAGGCTATCGGTGTTTTGTTCGCCACCTACAACATAAATATCTTGGTTATCGGTTACCACGGCTGTAGATTTTGCGCTCGGCATGTTGGCCATCTTTTGCCATTCGCGCTGCTTGATGTGATAGCGCCAAACAGACGCGCTAGGAATGAGTTGATAACCGTTTTGTGCTTGATAAGAAGTGCCACCCAGTACGTACAAGTAACCATCAAGATAAACGGCTTTATTATCTCTCAAAGGTTCAGGGATATTCCCTAAGGTGCGTATTTCATGGGTAAGGGTGTCGAACACTTCAATGCGCTGCTCAACGCGTACCTTATCTTGTTGATGGCTCACACCGCCAAGCAAATATATCGAGTGCTGCCCATCAAAGACCGCCGAAAAGTAACCTCGTGGTAGCACGCTATTTTTAAGCACAGTTACTTTGCCGGTGTTCGGATCGATAATTTCTACATCACTCAAATAGCCTTGCTTACCATATCCTGCAAATACATAAATATGTTTGCCGTCTGTAGCTGAGGCATGGGCAAAGCGCGGTGTCTTCAAGCGTAAAGTTGGGGTGGGGCTTGCCTTTTCAGGCTCGCCAGAGCGCTCAACCATAGATTCAACTCGCGACGAGGTTTTAGGTTCTACTTGCTCGGACGTTTCAAGCGTATCGCTGGTCTTAGCACGTTCTATTTTTGTCTCTACTTTTGTTTCTATTCTTGTCTGTGTGCTGTGTGATGCACCGGGGGAAACTTGAAAGGCGCATCCGGTTATAAGAACAGGCAAACTTAATAACAATAAAAATCGAATGTTAAACAACATACTCGCCATATAGTGTGGTTGAACTGATTATGGGCAGGAATATATCACCTGAGAGGTAGAATGTATCCATTCTCAAACAGATGATCTACGCGAGTGCTATTCTCGGGCGCCTTGTAGCCCACCTGTATGCAATAGCAGAATTTTGCTGCCGGCTGTAAACGCCTTTTTAGCCATGAGTTCTTTCACCGCCCAAAAAAGCTTGCCGCTATACACGGGCTCAATAGGAATGCTCAATGCTTCATTGAATGTCTGGCAAAATTGATGGAGTTCAGGTGAAGCCTTTGCGTAGCCATTAAAATGAAACTGGTGGTTAATGTGCCAATCAGCGATAGGCTGAGGTGTTATAACTTGCGATGGCAACGTAGCCCGGGATGACAGTAATTTACCTACCAACTCTTCTAGGTACCCATCACCTTTGAGCACAGCGATTCCGATGATTTTGGTGTGTAATGGCTCGGGTTGATTCATCGCACCATGAATAAGACCGGCTAATGTCCCCCCGCTGCCAACAGGCGTTAATAAGTAGTCATAGCGTTGAGTGAGCTCACTAATAATGTCCGCCACGCCAGCTAAAGCAAACTCAGAAGAGCCGCCTTCTGGGATAAACATAGCATTAGAGTATTGCTGGGCTAATGAGGCCAAGTACGTTTTGTCATCACGCAGTTGATAGGTTTTGCGATCAACAAATTGCACGTCAGCTTGCCATGCCACTAAATCTTGTAACATAGGCGTAAGATTACTATGGAAGTGACCACGTACTATCGCTGTGAGCTTTATGTTTAAGCTATTGCATGCATAGCCCAGTGCGTGTAAATGATTTGAGTGGCCACCACCAAAGCTGACGATGTGCCGAACCCCAGTGCTAACGGCTTGCTCAAGTGTGTAGCGCAATTTACGCCATTTATTCCCTGATACTATGGGGTGAATAAGATCGTCGCGTTTTACCCATAATTGGTATTCGTTCGCATACTCCCAATCAGGGAATATCTGCTGCTCAGGGGAGGGGAGGGAAATGTCCTGAATAATAGGCGTCAAGCTTAGGGTATTGATCACAAGAGGGTCACAGCTGTCATAAATGCCACAGTGTAACCTTAATCGTCCGGACTGAATAATAAGGCTCTGTTTCTACCCGCTGCTTTAGCACGATATAGCGCGGAGTCAGCCTGTTCAATTAACTCATTCGACTTTTGATTAGGGCGAGGAACAAGCGTCGCGATGCCAATGCTAACCGTGATAGGTATTTCGCCATCTTGATAGATAAATTTATGCTGCTGAATCGACTGCATAATGGCATCAGCCATTTTTTTACTCTGCTGTGGATTGCAACCAGACAGCAAAACAGCAAACTCTTCACCCCCGTAGCGCACCGCAATATCAGTTGCACGGTTAATCGGTTTGTTGATTGCATGAGCAAGGTGCACCAAGCAAGCGTCTCCGCCTAGATGACCGTAGGTATCATTGACCGATTTAAAATGATCTACATCGATGATCAGCAAAGCTATTTCTATTTTATGCCGGGTTGCGTGGTGCCAGAGGTTTTCGAAATACTGATTGAAATAACCGCGATTATAAATACTGGTTAAGGCATCTGTTTGGCTTAGAGTCTCAAGCTCTCTGCGCTGGGCTTGCAACTCAATTTCAATTTCAAAAGAGCGTTTGTATTCCTTGTTCGATCTTATTCCAATTCCAGAAATGTAGAGTAAAAACACCAGCATCATACATGCTAGAGGAAGAAACCCCTCGGTTAAAAATCCGGTTATCATCACTGGCATCATCAATAATGACAAATTCACAAACGCAAACCTGAGTCTTGGGCTAAGAGCAAAGAGGGCACTGACGCTAATACCTGCAGTGGCTAGCATGGAGACGTGAATGATAGGAGTAAAGCGCTCATCGAAGATTGCTAAAGTAAATACATAACCAAGTATGGCGGCTTGAAGTAGCGATAAAACTGCAAAAATCGCAAACCAGAGTCGGAAAGAAAGTTCGTATAACTGTTGTGAGAAAAAATAGTGAATGAGTCGCGCAACACTGATAAAAAACATGCAACCTGAGAGCACATAAGCCAATGTAGGTTGAGCTGCTAAAAAATGTAGAGGCCAAAAAATTACCGGCAATATAATTGCGTAAACGATGACGCCCATCAAAGAGCGTTTCAGTAAGTCGAAGTCTATACGTTTTTGAATACTTGAAGTGCGAATAACGTCTCACCCCTAAAAGTTACTAATATTGAACGTATTTCACGTTAGCATAAAACCGATGAGCCCTAATGCGAACCCAAACACCCCACCCATTGGTGGAAACCAATGTTTATCGAGTTTCGCTTGTGGGGCAATATCCTGGAAAATCGAATATAAAATGCCACCTGATGCAAAAAGCATAATCGCAGACACATAATCAGGGTAGTCAGCGAGCCAAAAATAACCACTTAAACCCGCCGCGGGACCAAATAAAGCTAGCGCGCTAAAAATGACTAAAAGTCGGTTGGCGCTGAATTTGTTCCCCTCGCGCATTTCTCTAAACGCATTGAAACCCTCTGGCAAATTTTGTAGAGCGATAAGCACAGCAAGTAGAACCGCATTGCTTTTGCCAGTGGCGAAAGCTGCTCCTAAGGCAACCGATTCGGGTATAAAATCGGCCAACATAGCAGCAAGCTGACTGGCAGGGGTATCAATCTTAACCAGCAAAATATCGATAGCCATAAAGCTTAAGCTGCCAGCAATGAAAAACACCAAGCTGGTGGTCAGGCTCAAATTAGCAATCCCTTCAGGGACCAGCACCAAAGCCACAGCAGAAAGCAGCGCACCCCCGCCAAATGCAATCACTAGATGACGAAATTCTTCTTCAAACCACTGAGATTGAAAATGTTCGATGCGCGCGATGACAGCGCCAGCAGGCATTGCTAAACCTGCGATTAGCGTGAACATAATGACTAACCAAACATTATCCATAGATTGCCTTTAGTTGCCCATAAAATGATGAAACGCTAGATAACGAAAATGCATTTTCAGAATATGCGTTATTCTATAAAAATCAAAGTATTAAGATTACCATAGATGAGTTATTTTGGGTCACTAACGGACACATCAAACAGCGAAATTCGCCTTTTGATGAAATATCTAAAGACCTAAACAAGGCTAGGGAAATCGGTAAATTGCGTGATAAGGTCGTTTGGCCTGATATTTATTAATAAGCAACACATTATGACCATTATACTTCTGTGTTTACTCATCGCGGTTTTGATGCCAATTATTGCCAAAGCTCCTTTAACGATAGCGATGAATAAAGAGCAAGGCGGCTACGACAATCGCTATCCACGTGATCAGCAAAAGCAACTCAAGGGCTTTGGAGCGAGGGCGGCGGCAGCGCACGCAAATTGCTTCGAAGCACTTATTCTATTTGTACCGGGGGCGCTGGCTGTGATTGCAACACAATCTGCAGGTCATTTGGCCCAATACAGTGCGATTGTGTTTACTGCAGCTCGTTTCGGCTACTTATGTGCCTATTGGTTTGATATGCATGTTTTGCGTAGCATTTTATGGGCAATTGGCTATATTGCGTCATTGTTTCTTATTTGGTTAGCCATTCCTTAACTGGTTAGAGAATAAACGTGGATACGACAAATACCAACACCTTCACAATCGCTACTTCGCCCGTTACAGGCGCTACCTCACCTGTCGCCGACGCTACTTCACCCGTCGCCGACGCTGTAGCAACTAAAAACAGTGTAGTACTAGAAACGACGGGGCAGTCATTGATGCAGACGGCGCAACATTACCTAGAGGTAGCGCATCAGCATCTCTTTATGGCCGATACCTACATTCAGCTTGGCTTAATTGCTGGTATCTATTTATTAGCATATTGGCTTGGTAGTAAATTACGAAAGGCGTCTAAATTCGTCGATAATCAGCCTGATGCAAAAGACCACCCCATACGACGTATTACTTATCGTATCGACAAAATGCTGTTTCCGTTGATTGCCATTATTCTTTTGAAAGTGGTGAGCGAATTTAGTGCCAGCGTTATAGGGGCTAACTGGATCTTAGATTTAGCGTTAACCATCGCAGTGCTGTTGTTTGTTAATTCAGTGATTAACGTGTGTGTGTCACATCCTATACTCGCCAACTTATTAAAGTGGATGATGCTGCCCTTGTTATTTCTGCATATGGTGGGCTGGCTAGCGGGGATTATTGAAGTACTGCAAGGTTTGAGTCTTAACCTCGGAAATATTGAAATATCAGCCTACGGACTGGCGCGAGTGTTAATTTTTGGCACGCTGTTGTTTTGGGTGGGCCGTGCTTCGAATAATGTGGGTCAAGACATTATACGTAAACAAGAGTCCTTGGATATCCGCACCCGAGAGGTATTCGCTAAGCTGTTTGAAGTAGCTTTGGTCTGTGTTATTGCCTTGCTACTTTTAAATGTGATGGGCATCAACTTAACAGCACTAGCGGTGTTTGGTGGCGCAGTGGGCGTCGGTTTAGGCTTTGGTTTACAGTCTATCGCGTCAAACTTCATCTCTGGCATCATCATACTGCTTGACCGCTCGGTGACCATTGGCGATTACATTGAAATGGAAGACGGCCAAAAGGGCTTCGTAAGGCATTTCAAAATGCGCTACACCACCCTTGAGACCTATGATGGTAAAGACATCATGGTGCCGAATGAGAAGTTCATCTCTAGCACCTTTGTTAACTGGTCTCACAAGAACCCTAAGCAGCGATATCGTGTGGACTTCTCTGTGGCTTATCAAACTGATATTCGAGCCATGGTCGAAATAATAAAAGACGTGGTGGCTGAGCATCCGCAAGTCTTGAGTGGTGATGAATACCCCATTGAAGAGCGGCCAGATTGCGAAATTGATAGCTTCGGCGACTCAGGTGTAAACGTGTTTGTAGAATTTTGGATGGAAGGCATTGATGACGGTAAAAACCGCGTCGGCGGTGATTTAATGTTGTCAATCTTTGAAACGCTACGTGAACACAACATCTCCATACCGTTCCCGCAGCGTGAAGTGCGTGTTCTAAATACGGATTATACGGTAACCAATACCACCAAAAAAAATAACTAGTACGGGTACCTACCGCTGGTAAATAATGGGGGTAGGGCATAACACGCTACCTTGATTTGGGCGTTTTGTTAGGTGTAAGCTGTTTAATTTACGAAGCGTTTCGCTTGGTTATAGGGGATAAAATCTGGTACATCCCCTTTTAACGATTGGGCCTGCATACCTTGCCAATATTCGGCTGTCATTATTTCTCCGTGCAAGGCCTTAAGTTCTTGCTTCAAGTGCTTCTTACCCACTATAAAGTGCTCGAACTGCTCTGGGAAAACATCTGTCGGGCCCACTGAAAGGGTATCGATGGCGTAGGGGTCGTCAGATTTGGGTAAGGTTCTAAATTCACGTTCAGTCAAATAGCAAATTTCGTCATAGTCGTAAAAAATAACGCGGCCACCTCGAGTGATCCCAAAGTTCTTATGTAACATGTCGCCAGCAAATATATGCGCAGCGGCGATTTGTTTAATGCATAACCCTAAATCATTCAGGGCGCTGGTTATCAAGGCAGGGTTGGTTTGCTGTTCTAAAAAGATGTTTAGGGGCGTCATTTTACGTTCTATGTACAAATGTTTAATGATCACTTCTTCGTCGGTAAGCTCAATGCTATTGGCGCAACAATCGAGTAGTTCATCAATTAGCGCTTGCTCAATTCTATGACGAGGTAAGCGAAAATTTACGTATTCATGAGTGTCTGCCATGCGCCCCACTCGGTCCGTCATTTTGACGAGTTTATAGCAGTCTTTTACATGTTGGCGGGTAATTTTTTTACTTTCGGGAAACTCATCTTTTATGATTTTAAACACCACACCGTAGGACGGTAAGTGAAATACCGCCATAACCAACCCGCGGATCCCTGGGGCGATTGCAAACTGGTCGTTCGTCTCCTCCAGATGCGCTAAAAAGTTACGATAGAATACCGTTTTGCCGTGCTTGTACAAACCAAGGGCAATGTACAGCTCGAACTTCTTTTTGTGAGGCAGTAGCTCATGGAGAAAGGCCACCACTTCTGCCGGGTGCTGGGTGTCAGCCATAAAATAGGCGCGGGCAAAACTAAACACCACACTGAGATCCTGACGCTCCGTGAGCAAGGCTTCCACCACTATTTTGTGCTTTTCACCTGAGATTTTTGCTTCAGCAATAGACAGCGGGATCACGAAGGGCAGAGTTTCATCGGGCATACAAATACGCCCAATTAGGTATGCAGATTTACTACGATAAAACACCGGTTTTAACATTTCTACCGTATGCACGCTGGCCAATTGCTCTCTATTCAAACGCGCACGTAACGCCCCATCTAGGTGCTGTAAATCACGCTGCATGTCATGAAAAGCAATATCGAAATGGTATTGACTAAAAATGTCTTCTAACATTCTGCGCACCGTGCCTGAAGTATCAAAACTGTGCACCACTAAATGGCGTTGTAGCCCCGCTAAATAACACCGTGTGGGCATAATAAACATCATGTCATCATCAATTTTCTGATGTTTAAAGATCCTGCCCAATACGGAGTTATAAAAGGTCTCAGCTAGTTCATATTGAGGATGATCGCTGAGTATTTTTTGATACCGTGTTTTCAGGTCAAGCCAAAATTGGTTGTTTTCTTGATGGGGAAATACCTGCTGATATATTTCGCCCACTGCGTCAGCCAGGGTGCGCTCATAAATAGCAATGCGTTCTTTTACTGCTTTCTGTGTTTCTTGCCACAGGGCTTGTTCAAAAAGTTGTTGGGCATCGCGAGTAATTCGTGAATGCCAGCGATAACTTTTATCAAAGCCGTGCAATATTAAATACGCTACTTTATTCAACACGGAAGAATGTGTGTTGTTCACCCAAAACCCACTTATGCTCTAACAATCAATGCGCTACCAATAGCAAAAAAGCTGTTAGGTTGCTATGCAAAATAGATAATACTGCCACGACTTCAAGTTTTGACGCTATTTGTTTGGTGAGTTTATGACCCGTTATTTAGCTATTGGTTTTCGCATATTATTGTGAGAGTCTAAAGTACTGCTGTGTAACATAAAACCGAGTACTGTGGGGCTAAGCCGAGTAAAGTGGGTCTGTGTAGCGTAAACCCAAATTTTGAAAAATCTTAAAAAATGTCGCAACATCATTTGCAAGGGGGGCACTTCCCATGTTGAACAAGATCACCAGCGCATTACCACACCATTTATCGTTTCTTAAACGTATTATTCGTCTCACTCAACAAAATGAGCAGTTCTGTGGTTTATCGATTTCAGGCTCTGCATCTACCAATAACTTGGACAAATACAGCGACTTGGATCTGGTATTGGCGGTGAAACCTCAACATTACGAAGCGCTAGCCAGACAGCGTAAAGAGTTGGCTGCGTCATATGGTGAATTGCTAGGGTGTTTTACCGGTGAGCATGTGGGTGAGCCTAAAGTGCTGATTTGTTTATATCAAGAGGGCGATGAATTACTGCATGTGGATTTGAAGTTCGTTCCATTACCTGAAGTGGTACAACGGGTGGATAATCCGATTGTACTGTGGGAAGAAGATAGTCAGTTAAGCAATATTTATCAAGGCTCAGACGGGCATTACCCTATACAAAGTCTGCAGTGGTATGAAGATAGATTTTGGGTTTGGGTGCACTACGGTGCCGCTAGGATAGGGCGCGGAGAACTATTTGAAGCATTTGAATTTGTTTCGTTTCTGCGCCAAACCGTGATAGCGCCTTTGGCGAAAAAAGCCCATGGGCTTGAACCCAACGGCGTTCGGCGTATTGAACAAAAATTGCCAGAATTGGCAAATGAGCTTAAAGGAATATTACCAAGTATGGATAAAGCCGAGCTCAAGTCTTGTTTATACGCCCTTGCTGATCTCTATATTCATTATAGAGAGATGCTGAGCACAGACCTAGCATCTAAAGGCTTTGACAGCGACCAGGTAAACGTTAATCAAAAAGCGCAGACTGCTTCGTTGACTTATCTAACGAATATATAACACTCAAAAGCAAGCAGTGCGCTCATTCCTTGAATCTTGATGGGCGTACTGTTTTAGTCATCCATCCGTTTTCTCTACCCACCATAGGCGCAAACGACAATAAGGCACTTGTCCTTTTCATCCATTTTTTGCATTTTTTATGCTTTCCATACAAGTTATTCATGCGGATACACTGACACTTGAAATCTAGGTAGTGCCTTTCAAAAATTGAGTATATCTACTCTAGATTTCAGCGCTATTCCTCCTATATTTATCAAGCGGATTACGTTTCAGTTGTCTAAAACGGGTGTGCAGCTTAAGGGCACTTACTCATCGAGTAACGCAATGCAAAGCCAATAAAAGAATTTGGCTAATATTAAGAGGGCGTCAAAATGAATAAAACTATGTTAATCGGCATTTTACTGTGCACTTTAAGCACTATTACTTCGAATAAAAGCAACGCGAGTTTACTGGTTTCTGGGGATAGCATAGATTTGTCCGGCACCACGGCCATGTTGCAACCTGAATTAGCTGGTTCAGTTATTCACGATGAAATTTTGTATGACAGTGTTTCCCCTAGTGGAAACGAATTTTTTGTTGTTGGTATTCAAGTGCAGAATCGTGTGGTGCGCTCGAACCTTGATGGCAGCTTAATATTTGCGCCGAGAATTATCTCCAACCTCAACAATACCACTGGAAATTTTCTAATCGACAGGGCGATAATCAATGGCTTCTCTGACTATACACTGGATGTAGAATACCGAACCGATGGTGCAGGAGACCGAGGACCTAATACCGCCTCTCGTTCGCTTGACGCAGACTAGCTTACTTTTGATTTTTTGTTTCCGCTAGTGGTGTCTAATCTCAACCCAACCCCCCAAGAAGACAGTTACTTCTTTTCAATAAACTCGAACGGCTCGGCGTTTACCAACACCGGCACCATGAGTATCTTTGGCCGACATTTAGATTATCCAGATGAGGTCTTTGAATTAAATTACACTGGTATGGCGGTGCCTACTGAGAGCGGCGTGCAAGTGCCTGAGCCCGCAATGGCCTCACTTTTATTATCGTGCTTCGCTTTTTTAGTCTTTAGAAATCAATCGAAAAAATCTTAAGTGTGATTAGCCTTGGCGCTATCAATTGTTATTGTTAGACAATCAAGGCTCATTTGGAATGCGTGATGTATGTGCAGAGGGAAGAACATCTAATACGGTTCTAGACGGATGTGTTTCACCCACCTCATCATCTCGATAGCTAATGGTTAACAAGCATTCTACAAAGGCGATGCGCCGAACCAGAAACTTAAATAAATCTAGTGTGGCATGATCTGCCCAGTGCACATCTTCAAAAACCAGAACGATCGGCTCATTTGATGATTCAAGAGTCTGGTAAAAAGAGGAATAAATACTAGTTGTGGAGGCCCCATCTTCTAACAGCACTGTGGACAATTCAGCGACCATGTCATGCACTGGGCCGAACGGTCTTGGAGTGAGTAGGGGATCACATCCACTCCAATAAAATCTCGCTCTGGCTTGGTAGCTGCGGCGCATTTGTTCAAGAAACGCGGTTTTTCCTATCCCAGCTTCGCCACAGATCAGTGCCACATGACCAGTACCGCTCGCGAGTTTTTCAACACACAAGTCAAATTGTGAAATGGCACTTTCTCGTTCAACCAGCATTCGCTATCAACCTGAAACCTGTATCTCAAAGTGTCTGTTAGTTCTACCTTAATAGGGCACTATTAGAAAATCTATTTTGTCTGAATATGATTGATTAGACTTTGAAGGATTATAAAAACACTAAAGTGGCGAGCTTTATAAGGTGCGAATATGGATGTAGTTGACAAAGTCATCCAAATGCATAAGAGTAGACTTTATCAACTAAATGCATTTTTCTCGCTCAGCGAGGATGTGATGGAGATAATCGGCGTGATTATCAAAAACTAGACTGGAACAGGTTCGGCTATTTAATGTCAGATTGGAAACAAAATTTACACAAAACACGCTACGTAATGGACGTGTTATTGCTTACAAGCTTTATGCTTGTTTCAGCGCCGCAGGCGACGGGTGTGCCGGTACATGAGTGGTTGAGTGTGTTGTTTGTGGTGCCCTTTGCCGTGCATTTGTTGTTGCACTGGGATTGGATAAAACAAAGTGCAAAACGCTTTACTCAGCATATATCTGCCAAAGAGCGCTTTAGTTTGGTCTGGAACTACCTACTTTACGTAATGATGTTGCTTGCTACAGTCAGTGGTTTTTTGGTCTCAGTGGCGCTGTTACCAACGCTTAATATTGAATTACATATTCAAGATTTTTGGTCGAAGATCCACCACGATTCAGCCACCTTGATCATGCCGATTATAGGTGTGCATCTGGCCCTACATTGGCGCTGGATAGTAAATTTGACTAAGCGTATGCGAATGAAAGGGGCGAAAGTATGAAGTACCTGCAATACCATTGGAAGTCGCGTACTTGTGTCGTTTTATTGATCTCTGTTGTGATCAGTGTGCTACTGATCTCATTAGAGTTGACCGATTGGGCCGCACAGATTAACCAACAAGGGTACTCACATGGTGGGGAAGGCGGTGAAGGGAATAAAGTACCAAGTTTTCTGAGATATATTTTACCTTTCGTCAAAGAATCAGTTTTGATCGGCGTTCCAATGTTGTTGACGCTGCTGTTTCTGAAGATTTCTAGAATGCTAAAACGCAGTCCAAATCGTTAAACGACCAAGAGGATAGCCCGGTGCTCGGGCTATCTAGTTCTGGGCGTTCTATTAACCGGATATCTAGCACTGCGTACTCCCACTGCGTAAACCATCACTGCTGAGCATTCGGATTTTGCACCGCATTTTTTTGACTGAGCACATCCCTTGTCACTGGCGGCGCTTGGTGTGATTGTCTTTTTGCGAAAAAATTACATCCGGCCAGTAAAAAAATTTCAATGCCTATTTTTTTTTGGGTTGTATTTTTCACCCGTAAGTTTTTTTATCCCCGTGGTTATTGAACTGCAATGACATGGTTACCAATGGCCTTTTTTTTGCACTTCTTTTTTTGCACTCAATATTCCAATAGTCGTCTTGTAAAGCGCTGTTCGCATCGACGCTATTATTTCTCTAATTATGAAGGACTAGTCATGACTGAATCATTCAAATATGCAGGCAATAAAGGCAAAGGCGGTGAACTGCACCAACCAGCCTCAGACACTCACCCCACCATGACCACCGCTCAAGGTTGTCCTGTGAGCGATGACCAAAATTCCCTCAAGGTCGGCACGCGTGGGCCGGGCTTGTTGGAGGACCAAGTATTACGAGAAAAACTCTTTCACTTCGACCACGAGCGGATCCCTGAGCGGGTAGTACATGCTCGAGGCTACGGAGCTCACGGGTATTTCGAGACGTACGAGAGCCTAGAGGATCTTACCAGTGCAGATATTTTTCAGCGCAAAGGAGAAAAAACGCCTGTTTTTGCGCGCTTTTCTACCGTAGCAGGTAATAAAGGGTCGCCTGACTTGGCCCGTGATGTTCGCGGTTTTGCCGTCAAATTTTATACCCAGCAAGGGAACTGGGATTTAGTGGGTAACAACATTCCGGTGTTCTTTATTCAAGATGCGATGAAATTCCCTGATCTGATTCATTCAGCGAAAGCTGAGCCAGATCGCGGCTTTCCTCAGGCGCAAACTGCACATGATAATTTTTGGGATTTCATCAGCCTCACCCCTGAATCAATGCATATGGTGATGTGGGCTATGTCCGACAGGGCCATACCGCGTTCATTACGATTTATGGAAGGTTTCGGTGTACACACTTTCAAGATGATTAACGCCCAGGGCGCAGAGAAGTTCGTTAAATTTCACTGGAAGCCTAAAGGGGGAGTGCAATCCGTTGTATGGAACGAAGCACTTAAGCTTAATGGGGCGGATCCTGATTTTCATCGCCGAGAAATGTGGCAAGCGATTGGTCAAGGTGACTACCCAGAATGGGAGTTAGGTGTCCAAGTTTTCGATCAGGAGTTTGCTGATAGCTTCGAATTTGATGTGTTTGACGCCACCAAGCTTATCCCTGAAGAACAAGTGCCAGTGAAGATTATTGGTCGAATGGTGTTAGATCGCGTCGTGGATAACTTTTTCGCTGAAACTGAGCAAGTGGCATTCTGCACCCAGAATATCGTGCCAGGGTTAGACTTTACGCCTGACCCGCTGTTGCAAGGCCGCAACTTTTCCTACCTCGATACCCAAGTTAAGCGTTTGGGTCTGTCTCTTATACACATCTCCGAGCCCACGAGACAAGAGGCAATCTCG
>OJFV01000196.1_pt1 | contig 23531 bp, 22 predicted proteins | sample 1594391 | NCBI WGS metagenome assembly OJFV01 (sample SAMN05416856, study PRJEB24817) | seawater metagenome | isolation source: Sea water | place: Canada:Atlantic | collected 2013-11
ACTAATGGTGCCTTTATTGTAATACAGGTAATACTAGAATACTTTCACAGCCTCGAAGCGGAATCAAGGAATTATCACAGAATAAGATATCCACTCCTTGATTCCAGCCGAGCCTCCCTCCATCACGGCTACCAAAATACTCTCCACTTCGAAGTCTCTCTATAAGAGCTACCTAGACGCGCTCTCAATAATCTCTTTCATCTCTTTCACCGCCTCTTTCAACCCAACAAAGACTGCATGCGCGATTATACTATGACCAATATTTAGCTCGTTTATTCCCTTGATGGCCGCAATAGCATCAGTATTATGATAATGAAGCCCATGCCCTGCATTCACAACTAAGCCCTGGCTAAGCGCATACTCAACCCCAGCGCTAACCTTTTCAAATTCTAACGTAACACTTTCAGGTGATAAAGCATCAGCATAGTGCCCCGTATGTATTTCAATCGCGGGCGCACCGCAACGAACCGCAGCATCAATTTGTGCGAAGTCAGCATCAATAAATAGCGACGCTTCACTCCCCATTTCAGCCAGCCGCACACAGGCTTCTTTTATTTTTGCTTCCTGAGATAATACATCGAGGCCTCCTTCAGTGGTCAGCTCTTCCCGCTTCTCTGGCACCAGACAACAGTGTTCTGGCTTTACCCTCTCAGCAAATGACAGCATCTTATCAGTCACTGCCATCTCAAGATTCATGCGGGTATTAAGTGTCTCTTTTAATATTAATACATCCCGTTCTTGAATATGTCTACGGTCTTCACGAGGATGGATCGTAATACCATCTGCGCCTGCCTCTTCTGCTAACAGCGCCGCTAAAACCGGATCAGGATATCGTGTTCCTCTTGCCTGTCGAAGTGTCGCTACATGATCAACATTCACACCCAACAATACGCGCGATTCATTGCCGACTTGCGCCATATTTTTTTAACTCCCTTGTTTTTGCAATTAACTCTCTACTCTTGAGGGGCTTTCCAGCCAAAAGATGATCTATCATCAGTCGCGACAAACGCTTTGCCACCAACAAGGTCTCTTTGCGACTTAAATCTGATCGAGATAGCTGAATAAGCTGAGAACCTTTAATAATATACTGCCTTGCCCCTCCCCCCATATTACAATCAAACTCTGTATAACTAAAAGGCGGATTGGCAAGATCGTCGATTCTGATAAACCCCTTTTCGGGGAGCCAGTAATATAACGAGAACTCGTCAATATCTCGCTCCGCACCAGCCTCTTGAGTAAAACTGGGAAAAGCACCTAGCTCTTTTAGCATACGAAATTCAAAGCTTCTCAGTGCGGGTTCCAGCAAGTCTTTGTTTGCCATACGCCCCATGACATCGGCATAAGCAGAGAACAACTTGGGTGCGGGCTGATATGTTTGAAGGAGCTTAGTTAATATTTCATTGAGGTAAAGCCCACTATAAAGGTAATCTCCTCTAAGGGGAGGCAGTCTACTACCCAGCTCTACATCGGTCAGGTTTTTTAGATCAGAACGCCCCTGCCAGGCTAGCAGTAACGGTTGAAATGGCTGTAGCATCCCTTTTAAAGGGCTTGATGGGCGATGAGCACCTTTCACTACCAGTCGTAAAACACCATAGTTCAGACTAAAAATGTCAATTAGCAGGCTTGTTTCGCGATAATGGCGACTATGTAAAAGATAAGCAGGCTCTCTTAAAACGGGTGTCGCCATAATGGGTTAACTCATGAACTGAAGCGATAACTAGCGATCATCATAGCCTAAGCTTTTGAGTGCTCGCTCACTGTCTGCCCAGCCACTTTTAACTTTTACCCACAAATTGAGCATGACCTTGCTTTCGAACAAACGCTCCATATCAAGACGAGCATCTCGGCCAATGATTTTTATTTGACCACCTTTATCACCAATAACAATTTTCTTCTGCCCTTCTCGCTCAACCAAGATTTTAGCGCTAATCCTTAAGATCCGCTCTTCCTGCTTGAACTCTTCAATTTCTACGGTCACCGAGTAAGGTAACTCCTCACCCAGCTGACGCATAACCTTCTCTCTAACCAGTTCAGCCGCTAAAAATCGCGAACTTCGGTCAGTGACTTGATCTTCAGGATAGTAATGCACACTTTCAGGTACAAAACTCGCTACAACCTCTTCAAGTCTATCGACGTTATGCCCCTTTTCGGCAGAAATAGGGACAATATGTGCAAACTCCATTTTAGTTGATACATCACTAAGGTAAGGTAAAAGCGACCCTTTGTCCTGGATTCTATCCGTTTTGTTAACCGCCAAAACAACGGGACAACGCGCTCGTTTAACTTTTTCAAGCACTAACTCATCATCATCCGTCCACTTTTGACGATCGACTACAAAGACCACTAAATCAACATCTTTCAATGCATCCGAGGCCGCTTTATTCATATACCGGTTGATAGCCTTTACTTCTTTTAGATGAAGACCAGGAGTATCGACATACACCACCTGTACGTCATCAACCGTTTTGATACCCAGGATTTGATGCCTAGTGGTCTGAGGCTTACGTGATGTTATGCTAAGCTTTTGCCCCAATATATGGTTGAGCAGTGTCGACTTACCGACATTAGGCCGACCGACGATAGCGACAAATCCACAACGCATTTCGTTTTCTTCACCTTGTGAACCCTGTTCTATATCACTCATATTTTCTCAGTACCGCTATTTTAAAACTAGATGTTAATTGCTCTTCAAGCCCTAAGACTACTCTTCAAGCCCAAGAGCCGTTAACGCAACCCTCGCTGCTTTTTGCTCTGCAATTCTACGACTACTACCACTGCCTTCAGACTTTTGCTTCAACATGTCAATTTGACACTCAACATAGAATGTTTGAGCGTGCGCCTCACCCTCAACGGTCACGACTTCATAGTTAGGAAGCGCCTGTTGCCGAGACTGTAAAAATTCCTGCAGTCGGGTTTTAGGGTCCTTCTGCGTATCTTGTAATGTAAGACTTTCCAGCCTGCTGTTGTACCAATATAAAATACGCTCTTTAGAGGCTTCAAATCCGGTATCATTGAAAATCGCACCAATAATCGACTCTACCGCATCTGCAAGGATTGATTCTCGACGAAACCCGCCACTCTTCAGTTCACCGGATCCCAACAATAGGTAATCCCCTAAACCAAATTCTTTTGCGATCTCAGCTAAGGTAACACCCTTAACCAATTGAGCTCTCAGGCGACTAAGCTGGCCTTCTCTCGCTTTTGGAAACCGCCTAAAGAGATCTTCTGCGATAACAAAATTGAGAATCGAATCCCCTAAAAACTCCAGTCGCTCATTATTATTGGCACCAACACTTCGGTGGGTTAACGCTAGCGTCAATAACGACTCTTCTTTGAAGCTATACCCAATGCGCCTCTCTAAGGCTTTATTCGACTTACTCACTGCGCTTTAGTTTCAAAGTGGTTTTCAAAAGAGGCAACCGCATCAATATTTTTAAAGATGTTTTCTCGTTTCTCATAATTAATATCAATTGCTAGCAAGCCGTCATCCCGGGTGATAATTATTTTCTTGGTATCAAAGCCACGTATGTTATTAATCGACAGTCGCTTAGTAAAGGCACTTATAATTTCATCGTCTGCCAGTTCAGCGATATCACTTTGAGCCCCGATATCTTCAAGCACCTTGGCAATCGTCATATTATCGAAAAACATAGGTGCCACCTTCATCACAATCGTCAAAATAGACGCTGCGAGAAATAAAATAACCATTATCGATAACGCCGATGCACCTTTTTGATTTCTCATATTTTACCCTTTTAAAAACTATTACAGCCTAACGCTATTCAGTCACATTAACTAAATCTGACCTACCTAATCAATAGAGCCGACTCTGGAGAAGCTGGGTAGTGAAGTTAATGACTTCCAATGCATCCAAATCCCAAACGCCTTACCCACTACCATTTCGTCAGGCACCAAGCCCCAATAACGACTATCATTACTGTTATCTCGATTGTCGCCCATCATAAAGTAATTCCCTTCCGGGATTTTCCATTCCCCCTCTCCTTGACCTGATCGAGTGCGAGCTGTCTTGTATATCTGATGCGAAACCTCACCTAACTGCTCTTCAAATAACTGAAGAGGCGGCAAGTTTGCAACATGAGTTTCTGGTATTTGCTTATTATTAATATAGAGGATTTTATTACGATAGCTAATCGTATCACCAGGAACACCCACCACACGTTTGATATAATTAGTCTTTCGGTCTATTGGATAACGAAAAACCACAACATCTCCTCGCTGCGGATCACCCATCTCAAGCACCTTTGTTCCGGCAACGGGTAATCGAACTCCATAGCTAAACTTATTCACCAAAATAAAATCGCCTACCAGCAATGTTGGCAACATCGAGCCCGATGGTATCTGAAACGGCTCAACCAAGAACGACCTCAAGACCAGCACTATCGCCAATACAGGGAAGAAAGAGCGAGACATTTCTACCAACCAAGGCTCATCTATATCAGATTCAGTGTCACCCGCTAACGCAGCAACACCATCCTGCCCATTTACCGATTCAGAACCTGCGGCTTCCTTGCGCCTAGGGTACCAAATAAGGCGGTCAGCGCCCCAAATAACACCTGTCGCGAAAGTTAATACCACTAGTATCAACGGAAAATCTAAATCCATAACAATTCCTAAACCCTAACTAAATTATATTGTGCGAAATTAACCTTCTATCACTAACTATCAATTTTCAATACAGCTAAGAAGGCTTCCTGAGGTATCTCAACGTTACCTACCTGCTTCATGCGCTTCTTACCTTCTTTCTGCTTCTGAAGGAGCTTTTTCTTACGGCTGACATCGCCACCGTAACATTTCGCGGTTACGTTTTTGCGCAATGCTTTAACCGTTGTACGGGCGACAATCTGCCCTCCTATTGCGGCCTGAATAGCAACATCAAACATCTGGCGAGGTATTAGCTCTTTCATTTTCTCAGTTAACAAGCGCCCCTTAGAAGCTGCGTTGTCTTTATGAACAATAATTGCCAACGCGTCGACTTTGTCACCATTAATCAATACATCCAGACGAACGAGGTTTGCTGCCTCAAAACGATCAAAGTGATAATCAAGAGACGCATAGCCGCGGCTCGCAGACTTGATACGGTCAAAGAAGTCCAATACTACTTCATTCATCGGCAGTTCATATTTGAGTGCAACCTGCCCACCTATAAACTGCATGTCCTTCTGAACGCCACGCTTTTCAACACACAGGCTAATAACATTACCCAAATGCTCTTGAGGCACGAGAATATCAGCCTCAACAATAGGCTCTCTCATTTCTTCAATAGAACCAAAATCAGGTAGCTTAGAGGGGTTATCCACTTTAAGGATTTCCCCTGTACGGGTAACCACTTCGAAGATTACCGTCGGTGCAGTGGTCAGAAGATCAAGATCGTATTCTCGCTCAAGACGCTCCTGGATGATTTCCATATGGAGCATGCCCAAAAACCCGCAGCGGAAACCAAACCCTAGAGCGTCAGACGTTTCTGGCTGATATTGCAACGATGCATCGTTCAGCGTTAATTTCTGCAAAGCATCACGAAAGTTTTCATAATCATCAGTACTCACAGGAAATAACGCTGCAAACACCTGTGGCTGCACTCGTTTAAAGCCTGCTAGAGATTCTACTTCCGGTGTCTTGGAGAGCGTAATAGTATCACCCACTGGCGCACCGTGGATGTCTTTAATGCCTGCAACGACAAAACCAACTTCACCCGCTTGCAGTACGCCAGTTTCTTTGCGCTTTGGCGTAAAAATACCAACAGAGTCTACCTGCTCAACCTTGCCAGTAGACTTAATTAAGATTTTACTTCCCTTTCTAAGCGTACCTTCCATCACTCGAACTAGAGAGACGATACCCAAATAGTTATCAAACCAAGAATCGATAATCAGGGCCTGAAGATCACCGTCCACGTCACCTTCCGGAGGAGGTATTCGAGTAATCAGATCCTCTAGAACATCTTCCACCCCCATACCGCTTTTCGCACTACAAGGCACAGCGTCTTGGGCATCAATACCGATAATGTCTTCTATTTCGGTTTTTACTCGTTCAGGTTCAGCTTGAGGAAGATCCATTTTGTTGAGCACCGGCACCACTTCAAGACCTTGCTCAATTGCGGTATAGCAATTTGCAACCGACTGAGCCTCAACTCCCTGAGCAGCATCTACGATCAATAACGCACCTTCGCAAGCAGCAAGCGAACGAGACACTTCGTAAGAAAAATCTACGTGCCCAGGTGTGTCAATAAAATTCAACTGATAGGTTTCGCCATCTTTTGCGGTGTAATAGAGCGTTACGCTCTGCGCTTTGATGGTGATGCCTCGCTCACGCTCAATATCCATTGAGTCAAGAACCTGAACGTCCATTTCTCTTGCACTAAGGCCACCACAAGTCTGAATAAAGCGGTCCGCAAGCGTGGATTTACCATGATCAATATGAGCAATGATTGAGAAGTTACGGATATTTTTAAGACTTTTCACTATAGATTTATCACTGATTAAGGCTGTTATCGAGTCCTATAAAGCTAGGCCCAACGCTCTAATAAACCAGAACTGGCCACTCAGAAGAACCATTTTTATTGCTCAATACGAACAATCAATATCTTTTGGTCTCACCTTTTTAGCCTATAAAAAATTAAGGCAGGACAAAAGGTGAGACCAAAAGAACAAAGCATTTTAGTTCATTTATGGACTCAACGAAAGGAAGGGAAGATCTCTTTATGTGTACAAATAGCTAAAAGTATCACTTTAAGCTATACCGGCACTATTTTTCAGGTGTAGAGTCGTAAATAAAACGGCTATTTTGGCCCTGCTCCAGATTTGAAAGATAACCAAGCAGCTGCTCTTCATCTAGCGCATGGCTAAACAGGTTTCCTTGAGCCATCTCGCAACTAGAATCCTGTAAAAACTGCAGCTGCTCACGCGTCTCCACACCTTCTGCAATCACACTCAGATTCAACTTGTGTGCCAGCGCAATAACAGCATGGGTTACCTCACCGCTTTTCTGATCGTAAGGAATACCCTTGACAAATAACCTGTCAATTTTTACGCAATCAATAGGAACTTGGCTTAAGCTTCCCAGCGAACAATATCCTGTCCCAAAGTCATCCAATGAAATAATCACACCAAGACGCTTTAGTGACTGAACAAGAGCCATCATAGCCTGAATATCCAACATTAGCATATTTGCCGGCAACTCCAATTCAAGCTTGTTGGCACTGACACCAGTCTCTTCAACTATACGACTAAACAAGTCAACAAAACTAGGGTCTGATATTTGTTTAGACGAAAGGTTTATGGACATTACGTAATTAGCAAAACCTGCCTTTTCGAGCGCAACGCACTGTAAGCATGCCTGACGAAGGACCCACTCACCCAACTTATGAATCAAGCCACTATCTTCTGCCAGTTGAATAAACTGATCAGGTGCCACTATACCCCGGTCAGGGTGATTCCAACGAACAAGCGCCTCCATTCCAACGACTGCCTGAGTATCCAGCTTAACGGTAGGCTGGTAGTGCAGCACAAACTGAGATAATTCGATTGCATTTCTTAACTCCTCCTGCATCAACATTCTGCGAGCCGCACGAATATTCATAGAGTTAAGGAAGAACTGATAATTATTACGACCCACCTCTTTCGCACGATACATTGCGAGGTCGGCAAACTTCATAAGGGATGCAGAGTCATCACTATCACCTGGAATCATCGCTATCCCAATGCTTACCGTTACGCCAACATCATGGTCCCGCAACCGTATACGCTGACTTAACGCTTCTAGTATATTATCAGCCACTTTTGCTGCTGCATCCGCGCTACCCACTTCAGACAGCAATACCGTAAATTCATCTCCCCCCAGCCGAGCAACGGAATCTTCATCTCTAACACAATTTTTTAGCCACTCAGCCACTTGCTTTAACAATGTGTCGCCTGCGTCATGCCCCAAGGTATCATTTATTCGCTTAAACCCATCTAAATCCAAAAATAAAAGCGCAGCTTGATGCCCTCTTCTCTTACAGGTTTTAACTGTGTGCTCCAGCCGATCTTTAAACAACTGACGATTCGCCAACCCGGTCAACTGGTCATAAAAAGCCAACCGATGAAGTTCAGTCTGGGCGACTTTTAGTGCCGTTAAATCTCGAAAGTTAACAACAACGCCATGAACACCGGGAACATCCTGCATAGCGGTATACCCTCCTTCCATGCTCATCCAATGCCCATCTTTATGTTTAATACGAGCATGATTAACCGCGACAGACACCCCAGGTTTTTGCAACGCACTTTCATAGGAGGCCTGAATAACAGGCAGGTCATCGGGGTGAATAACACTCTCAGGCCCTTGTTTTTTTAACTCAGCTAAAGTGTAACCTAAAATTCGTTCGCAAGAGGGGCTGGAATAGCTAACAACGCCATTATTATCAACAATAACCGTTATGTTGGTGGTATCTTCGGTGATGGCTCGATATTTACCAGCATTAGCCAATGCAATTAGCTTAGAGCGAACCAATACTAACGTGACTACAAAAAGCAGCAAACTCACTAACACGCCCGAAATTAATACAATAGTAGGTCGAGGGTCAGACGCAAGAAAGTCAAATGCGGGCGTTGTACGCGTCATTAAGAGCCAGGTTTTACCACCATGTTCAATCGTTCTTGAATTCTCAAACGAATAAATATTATCTAGGTTTCCAAGATTGGAGGCGTACATCAAGCGCTCATCAATCATCACATCGCTGTCATAAATTCGAACATCTAAAAACGGTGCGATTAACCCAACGATACCATCCATCAAATTATTCATCCGAAATGCGCTAAACACAAAACCATTTAATGAAGCCCTTCGATCATCAGTGGTAATAAGTGTTTTTTCGCTCTGATAAACCGGGAAATACATAACAAACCCCGGCTGAGACTCGTCTACCTGCTCCTGTACCAGAACAACCTTGCCAGTCATCGCTGCTTGCCCGCTATCTCGAGCCATCTCCATGGCCTTACGGTGAGCAGGGTCCCCAAATGCATCATAACCGAATGCTCTTCGGTTTCGCCGGGTAGCGGGTTCTAGAAACACTACTGGGTGATACTCCTGACGACTACCAGTGGGGCTTAACAAGTAATTAGGCAGCCCTTGTGATCGAATCTTTTCAATATGCTCCGCAACACCGCCTTCTGTTACTTTTTCTGTAAAACCGATACCCTGAATACCAGGGTAGTAACGCTCAATATCAAGCTTATTAACATAGGTTCGCCAGTCATTCCGGCCAATTAAATCTGCTACTGCAAAAAGCCCAGCACTCCCTGCTAACACTTGCTCGTAGTTTAACAAGCGTTCCTCTATCGCGGTTTTAAGTTGCTGAGATTGGTTTTCAAAATGGGCCCTAGTGCGGTCTTTCACTAATAGAATAGAGAGTTGCCATAGAGAGACAGTCAAAAGAAGCGCCACCAACAATACCATCCAGGCGAGCTTGGAATTTTGATACCGTAATAGAAATGCTAACGACTCTTCCTTGTTATTCATTATGTACTCGTGTGAAGTTGAGGGTTAGATAATCGACTTTTTAAATAAGCGCAAGAGTATAAACAAAAAAAGAGCAGGGTCACAGTCAATACATAGACGATGACGCTGCTCTTTTTGCGAGTTGCACGCCCTTGAAAAGCAAACACAAACCCTAAAGTGTTATTGGCACACTAATCCTGTAGCTTAATAACTACAAATGAAGGGTTCCCTTGCCGAATAATCAACACTGGAATCGCCCTATTAGAGGGTAACGATTTAACAACGGCGTTAAATGCGTCGAGCGTTTTAACCTCCTGGTTATTAATACTACTGATAACATCATTGGCGCGAATTCCGGCTATTCGAGCAGCCCCTGAGTCTACGCGAGTAACGATTAAGCCACCAGAGACTTGCAAACGCTTTCGAGCCGAGTCATCCAGCTCCGCCAGCTCTAGATTAAAACGATTGGATGCAACCTTAGGCGTCTTTGCCGGTAACGCCCCACCCTTTTCTGTCGGTAACTCACCTATCTCGACCATTAAAATTTGCCGTTTCCCAGCACGCACGACTTCTAATTTCGCCTTTTTACCTACCGCTGAACGCCCCACAAGATGAGGTAAATCTGAAGAACGATGGATTACTTCTCCCTCATATTTAGTAATGACATCGCCCTGCATTAAGCCCCCAGCCTCAGCGGGTGAATCAGGCACCACCTGTGCAATCAGTGCCCCATGAGGTGTTTTTAAACCAAATGATTCGGCTAGATCCTTGCTTACTTCTTGAATAAGTACCCCTAGCCACCCACGGGCGACATAGCCTTTTTGCTGAAGCTGGTCAGCAACTTCCATGGCAACATCAATGGGAATCGCAAATGAAACCCCCATAAACCCGCCTGAACGTGTGTATATCTGAGAGTTCATGCCTACGACCTCGCCATCGAGATTAAATAGCGGACCACCTGAGTTACCCGGGTTAATCGCCACATCAGTCTGAATAAATGGCACGTAGTTTTCACTCGGTAAATTACGCCCTATAGCACTAACAATACCTGCAGTAACGGTATAGTCAAAACCAAATGGAGAGCCTATCGCAAAAACCCACTCCCCTACTTTAAGTTTCTCTGACTGACCAACTTTGACAACGGGTAAGTCTTCCGCATCGATTTTTAACACGGCTAGATCTGAACGCGCATCAGCCCCGATTAATATGGCGGAGAGCTCACGTCGATCATTGAGTCTAACGATTATTTCATCAGCACCGTCTATAACGTGATTATTGGTTAATACAAGTCCATCGTCGGACACGATAAAGCCAGACCCCATAGATTGTGTCTGCCTCGATGGCCGATCAGAGTCTGGCCCTAAAGGCCCACCAAAAAAATGTCTGAAAAACTCAGGGAGTTGCTCTAACTCTTCTTGTCTCAGCCCCCTAGGATAAGGCGAACTTTTCGAGCGGCTGACCGTACTAATATTGACAACCGCAGGCGAGTGACCCTCAACCAGTTCGGTAAAATCCGGAAGGCTGGCCGCTTTTGTGGCTCCAGCCAAAAAAACTAAAACAATGAATATAATTATTCGGGCCGGGCTCGATCGTACTTCACTCATAGTTACTCCCATACTCTAATACAAATAAGTCGATAGTTCTGTACAACATTAACTGTAAATTATAGACAGCACATAGCATCACGCCTTTATATGCTATTTTGGAGAGATATTTGTTTTATTCAAATTAAAAATTAGTAAGACGGGACTACCTACAACCGAACTAAGGCTCCATATCGATAGATTGAATCGCCTGAAAGCCTTTTTTCCTAATCATTTTTGGGCAGAACGTGGGGTCACTCTTATGGTGGGCAGAGTAGAGCTTAACGATCAAAAAACCAATAGCTAAACCACTACAGCCTGCTAGTGCAACCCAACCATCCCCCGGTTTCAACCACTTTTCGATCGTTAAAGCCACCACAACCATAGTCAGCAATGGTAACAAATAGACCATAACCGAGGCTTTTATTAATAGCTCTTCAGGTATGCCTATTAATACTTCCTCGCCCACTTTTAGACTCAGCGAATTGTTAACCAATACCTGATTAGCCTTGCCATCAGAAATACGCGCTAGTACGCCCTGACCGCACCCATTCTTAGCTTCGCAACTCGAACAGGCACTTTGGCGGATGGTTTGCACCCAAGCCTGATCATTATCAATGGCGACGACTATACCTGTCTCTTCCAACATAACCTTTTTCTTCCAATACTGCCGTTTTTTTGCGTAACACACCTGATACCTACAACCGGCACCTGTCACTCATTATCGAATAATTATACATATCGAGACAACTATCAATATGTATCAGGTACAACCCTTTCAGCAATTCTCATAGCTGCGGCAATAGGCACCTCTCCAACAACCGTCACCATATAATTATGATTCTTCCACGTTAACCGGTGCGCATAGGCTACCGTGGCGCCAATTACCGATACCCCTTCAGGCATATTCCCCTTGCCTGGCTTTTCTATAAATACACTAAACGACGCCAGGCCATCAGTAAATACCTGAACGTTACTAGAGCTAACAACGCCTTGCCCGCTCAGACCTTTATTCACAGGCATAAAGCCATCCGGCAACCAATCTATTCGCCACTCCATTTTAGCGGGCCAATCACTACTCGCTTGAATAGAAGGTAAACTCTCATGGGAATACACATCCCCCATATTATTCGGGGCTAGCTCTTCATCACTAATATTGTCAGCTAATTCCAAAAAGGTGTAATGAAACTGTTCTAACACATCACCATCCGCATTGGTGAGCACTGATTTTAGCAACAGACCACTGTATTTTTCTAACCAAAGTACGTAATTATAGCGATAAACGTCCTTTGCCGTGACGGCAACCTTAATCGCTTGATGGCCCGCTATGCGGCCTTCACCTTCTACGGCAATAAAGTAGTGGTCTTTTTTAGGCATCAGCGTACGGGCAAACGCCCCCGCAAAGGGGCCCGACGGAATACTTTGCTCCAAACTGACCACTCGGTTACCGGGTAACACACAAACCACTTCATCGCCGGTTCGCAAGATCTCGCCCATTTCACCATCTAGTTGAACGAGTTTTTCCCTATCCTCTCCATCTTTATAGCGATGAATCACTTTCATTGATGAGAAAGTATCCCCTCGACTATAAACAAACACACCACGATAGCTCTGTGTCTGCATCGCGACAGCCATTCGTTCCAACCAAGCCTCGCCACTGACCTTCTGTGCCGAAGATGAAAGAGCATTATTTTCTGGATCTTCAACAATCTCAGCAATAGCCTTGAACCCCTGGGTCAGCAACAAAAGGCACACGCATACCTGAAGACAACGCAGCTGAAATCTCTTACGAGGCAATATTTGATGCTTAACTTGTCTCAACGGCACTCTCACCTACCCTTTTAGTTTTTAGCAATCGTAAAACTAACGACTCTGGCAAGTGGCATTAACCCAGAACGCCCACCCGCGACAGAGTTTTCAGCATGACGCAATAAATATTGATTCAGTTTACTCGCATGCTCAGGCGAAAAAGGCTTTTTTACCATTGGAATACTATCAGCACTCGATACATTAGCAACATAACCAGCCATAGATTGGCGCTCAGATAAAGCTCCCTCGGCGCCGTCAACCATTGCGTGACTAACATTATCCATATCATTGTATGCAACCAGCACTTCAGTACTTACATCAACATTATCAAGTGGTTTAAATACCAATGAAATTGCCATCATTATGGTTGCAGCAACGGCAACCATCGACGTTACTCTGAATCGTTTTTTGTTACCTTCCAGTGGGCTCACGATAGTAGTGCCCACTCCTTCCTGACCTAAATCTACTTCACGCCCTTCAATTTGATCAACCGAACGCGACACCTGAATACTAATGTCAATATCCAAAAAACCATTGTGCGAAGAGGCTAGCGAATCTTCACTATCACGTTCATACAAACAACGCTGATCAGAACCTTGACGTGAATAAGAACCCTGCCTAGACGACATTAAATCACTAACCTTGCTATAACGAGCCCAAACAGCTTTCATCTCTGCATTATCAGAATGGTTTAACACTCGTCTTAATTCGAGCTCATCTGCCTCATTATCTAACAATGCAGATATGGACTCTTTCATTCGATCATCCATCATATAACCTCTTTCATACGCCAAACGCTTTAAATGGGCTCACCACCTTAACCGCTCTACTATTACTACCGTATATTAACCAATATTATCGTTGATGCCCTTCTAAATAAGGTGCCAACTTGACATCAACAGCATCTCTAGCTCTAAATATTCTTGAGCGAACAGTCCCCACAGGACACGCCATCACATCTGCAATCTCGTCATAACTTAGTCCATCAAACTCTCTGAGAGTCAGCGCCACCCGCAAATCTTCTGGCAACTGAGCAATCGCATTGTTAAGCGCCACTTCAAGCTCAGATCGGTAGAGGTTGCGTTCGGGGCTTTGTATATCTTTAAGACCATTTTCACCGGAGAAGTGCTCTGCATCTTGAACATCAATATCGACACCGGGAGGCCTTCGCCCTTTGGCTACAAGATAATTTTTTGCGGTATTAATTGAAATACGATACAACCAAGTATAAAAAGCGCTCTCGCCTCTAAAGTTTTTCAACGCTCGATATGCTTTTATAAATGATTCTTGTGTTATATCAAACACTTCATGATGGTCATTCACGTAGCGTGAAACCAATGACGCTACCTTACCTTGATATTTAAGTACCAGAAGATCAAATGCTTTTTTTTCGCCATGCTGAACTCTTTCAACGAGCTGCCAGTCAGTTGATTTATTATTCTGATGTTGCAGTGTTACCTGTTCTTTCAAACCGCCCTCCTGGCAGGGAACAACAGGAATATCTGCTGCCTCAACCGAATGCCTTTTCGCGCTACTTTCAACCTTATTCTCATGCTGCTTGCGCACCGTCTCCATGGGTATTGTAGCGACGTTGATCATCGTAATAATATCGCACGCGGGGTGTTCTGTTAGAACTTTTGTAGATTTCACTAAAGTATTATAGCCTGTTGATGAGCTCATCATAATATCCCGGTCGTCATATAAACCTGCTGCTAAACTAACTCCCACAAACAGCACTCCCCACAACTCCACCCCCCTTACTCGTAAGAATGTGTCACAAAAATAGACACTGAGCCCGTTTTTTAGTTCAATATCAATCAACACCATTAATAACTTTCTTCTAAAGAAGCCTCTATGCAATCCTCTTTTCAGCATGACGTACTTATTATCGGCAGCGGAGCTGCCGGACTATCCGTTGCACTAAACCTTGAAAAACATGTCAATGTGGCGGTGATATCTAAAGGGTCATTGCCCAGCGGGTCAACCCTATATGCGCAAGGCGGCATCGCAGCAGTACTCGACAATACCGATACTATAGATTCTCACATACAAGATACTCTTGTTGCGGGAGCAGGCCTATGCCATGAAGATGCAGTTCAGTTCACGGTAGAGAACGGCAAAGAAAGCATTGAATGGTTAATCTCTCAAGGGGTTGGGTTCACCAAAGAAGGCAGTTCCGTTAATGAAGAAACAAAACATACCGATACCAGTCGCTACCATCTGACCAAAGAAGGGGGGCATAGTCACCGCCGAATTATCCATGCCGCAGATGCTACCGGGCATGCAGTATCTTCATCGCTCTGCGATAGAGTGATCGAAGCGAAAAATATCGAAGTCTTTGAAAACCGAGTTGCCATTGACCTGATCACGCATAAAAAACTTTTTTTACCCGGCAACCGCTGTGTGGGTGCATACGTATTAAATGATAAAACCAGTCATGTAGAACTTTTTCGGGCACGGTTCGTCGTCATTGCAACAGGAGGGGCCAGCAAAGCCTACCTATACACCAGCAACCCAGATGGTGCTAGCGGAGATGGTATCGCAATGGCTTGGCGAAGCGGGTGCAGAGTCTCCAATATGGAGTTCAATCAATTTCACCCAACATGCCTGTACCACCCCCAAGCTAAATCTTTTCTGGTGACTGAAGCTGTTCGTGGTGAGGGAGGGCGATTACTACTACCTGATGGACAACGGTTTATGCATCGCTTTGACAAGCGAGAAGAACTCGCTCCAAGGGATATTGTCGCCCGAGCGATCGATCACGAAATGAAACGTTTAGGCGCCGACAATCTATTTTTAGATATTAGCCATAAACCTGCAGCGTTTGTTAAAAAACACTTCCCAACCATTTATGAACGATGCCTTGAGTTTGGCATCGATATTACCCAACAACCTATACCCGTAGTACCTGCAGCACACTATACCTGTGGTGGCGTGATAACAGACAAAAGAGGTAGAAGCGACGTTAATCAATTATATGTTGTCGGCGAGGCGGGGTTTACTGGATTACACGGCGCCAACCGTATGGCCAGTAATTCCATATTGGAATGTCTGGTTTATGGCCGTTCAGCGGCACAAGATATTATGAAAAAATTCGACGAAATTCCTCCACCACCCGAAGCCCCACTATGGGATGAATCCCAGGTAACGGACTCAGACGAAGACGTTGTTTTGTCTCACAACTGGGATGAGCTGCGACGTTTTATGTGGGATTACGTCGGCATTGTTCGCACCAACAAGCGACTTCAGCGCGCCAAACATCGTATTGATGTCCTTCATCAGGAAATAGTCGATTTTTATAGCAACTACAAAGTCACCAACGACTTGCTGGAATTAAGAAACCTAATGACCATAGCCGACCTTATCATCTGCTCCGCCATCCAGCGGAAAGAGAGTCGAGGCCTTCATTACACATTGGATTACCCTGAACAGTTACCTGTAGCAAAAGATACCACTCTTACTCCCACCAATTTTTCAGCTAGGGACTGGTAATTGCTTATTCAGACTTATCAGTGCTTCCCTACAAACGGGTACACGTAGTTAACGCAAAATCAGCGAATCAAAAATCAAACGTGTTAATTTTGACGCCTACCTTCTACCTTTGAGTTATCAGCGCTATAATAGCGCCCATTGTTATCAAACGTTTACTAATATCCAGGGCTGCAGTATGGTTTCAGATACCGAATTTAATCGCCTTTTCTGGCATAGCCGCCGGGGAATGCTTGAACTAGATGTTCTGCTGGTCCCTTTTCTTAAGGAAGCCTTTCGCGACCTTCCAGCCGATGACCAAGCACGGTATGTAAAACTACTTGAATGTGAAGATCAGGATATGTTTGGCTGGTTTATGCAAAAGGGAACACCTGAAGACCCAGATTTAGCCAAGATTGTTAAGGTCATACTGGATCGTGTTCAACCTGAATAACTTACAAATAACCCGCTCTCCGCTGCTAATTATAATGGGGTTGATTATATCGAGCTGCGCTTTTCTGATCCTATATAATACCGCGCTGCCGATGACGCTTTATATACTCATGTCTGTAGCGGGTTTGATTATTACACTCCACTTTATTGCCAAGCTCGGCTTACTCGCACTCCCTACGTCTATCGTTCGCTGCGACAGTACGGAAGAGTCTCTATACTTAACCCAGAAAAATGGCTTGAAAGTTAAAGTTAGACCGCAATCCAGCACTTTCATGTCCCCTAAATTACTGATACTTGCATGGAAACCCGCCGAACTACAAAGCCCAGGAAGGCTTTCTAGCCTCAGAACACGCATAGCACCTGCAAATCTAATGGTCATTACTATCGATAATATCTCGTCACAAGAAGATTTCCGACGCTTAAGAGTTCTGCTAAAGTTTGGAAAACTAAACACGGCATTAAAATCACATCGCTAACCCCTAGTTGGAGCTATCGACACCATGAGCACGCAACTTTTAAACTGGCTTACTAAGTCGGAATACCCAATAGAAAGCCTACACGCGGAATATCCAGAAACGGATCAACCCGTCGATTTCATAGCCCCGATAACTGACTACGTCGTTATTCGCGTCTCTGGTGTAGATGCCGAAAAATTCCTTCAAGGACAGTTTTCATGCGACATCAGAGAAATAACCCGCGAACAAAGTCGAATGGGAACAGCGAATACTGCAAAAGGTAGAGCCTATGCAATATTCAGGATCGCCAAGCAGGATGACGATTATCTCATTCGTCTACCCTCGATTATTGCAAAAGATTTCTGCGAACGCCTGAATAAATACATCGTCTTTTCCAAGGCCTCATTAGAAATAGATGAGAACCTTTACATTCTTGGTTTTTCAGGTGATTCAGCCGTATTAGCTAATCTACTCAATAGTTCAGTTCAACTCCCGAATGGGGTCGATAACTGCATCAATATAGATAGCAGTATAATTATCAAAGTGCCATCAGAGACAACCAATCGATATGAAATATGGTCTGATTTAGACACCGCAAAATCGCTACTTTCACAGCCCCCAGAAGGTCTTTCAAACATACATTATGGCACCCAGGCACTATGGAACTGGACTGAAATAAACGAAGGCATCGCAGAGATCTATCCCAGCACTCAAGAAAGCTACGTCCCTCAAATGCTAAATCTTCAGCAGTTAAACGCGATTAGTTTTAAAAAGGGGTGTTATACGGGACAAGAGATCGTCGCTCGCATGAAATATCTTGGAAAGCTTAAGAAAGAGATGTTTCTATTATCAGTAACCAGCGAAACTCCAATAAAACCAGGAACCGATATTTACGAAAAGAGCACCGGAAAGAAATTGGGCTCAGCAGTACGCTCCATTCACCATTCAACTTCTAATAACAATATGTTGTTAGCTGTACTTGATGTCAAGACGGCAAATTCAAACACAGAATTATCACTATCAGAAGAAAACTCTCGAGTATTTACATACTTTTCACTGCCTTATAACAGCGAGGACAATAACCGAAATTAAGGTCATAAAACTGGCTGCTTAAAGGGAAAATTCATCGCTAGTATTCTGATATTCCTATTTGTTTAAAAAACGTTAAAAATCAAATACAAAAAAGAACCTTATTTAGCAGGGCAATATCCCCAAGTTCTGCTATAAATGATAGTAGAAGAACAACCCCTTCTACTATCAAATCAATGAGGGATCTATGGCAGAGTTAGCCTACAAAATTAAAAGTGATTTATTAAGCGCAATTGAAGACGATTCACTTGTACTCCCGACATTACCGGAAGTGGCACTAAAAGTACGAGAGATCGCAGAAGACCCAGACTCTGCAATTAACCAGTTAGTAGATGTTATTGGTGGAGACGCAGCGCTCACCACACGTATTATTCGCGTCTGTAATAGCCCTTTACTGCGAGGTGCCCGTGAAATTGAAAACCTCAATATGGCCGTGGGACGGTTAGGCATGACCTACACCAGCAACTTGGCGACAGGCTTGGCTATGGAGCAAATGTTTCAAGCTACCTCGGAAATGGTTGACAAGCGCATGAGAGAGGTCTGGCAAAAGAGCACTGAGATAGCGGGCATAAGCCATGTACTGGCCACTCATTACACAAAATTAAAATCTGACCAGGCAACACTAGCAGGGCTTGTTTGTAAAATCGGTGTACTTCCCATTCTTAAATATGTAGAAGACAATGATATTCAGATCAGCAATATAATGCTCGACAACATTATCGACGAGTTGCACCCAATGATCGGCTGTAAGATTCTTGAAAAATGGGACTTCCCCGAAGAACTTAAAACTATACCAGAGGCGTCTAAAGACTTTAAACGAGATGTACCTCAAGTCGACTATGCTGATATTGTCATGGTAGCCAATTTACAAGCGCTTGCCGGCACGAACCACCCTAATGCTGAAATGGACTGGACAAACATCTCCGCATTTAGTCGCTTGGGCTTAGACCCCGAAATAGATATGAATGAAGCTGAGGATTTATCCGATGAAATGGAAGCTGCAATGGCGCTATTGAATGCTTAACAGTGTCATCGTCACCCTGCCATGGGCAGGGTGACCGATAAGTACCAATCACACAAATAACTTAAAGTTCATCGACTCGCCAATCTATTTCAGTCTTTCCAATAGAGGTCAAATACTCATTGGTTTTAGAAAAGTGGTCGCAGCCCAAAAAGCCGCGATGAGCGGATAACGGTGAAGGATGAGGTGCCATCAACACGCAGTGTCGATCGCGATCAATTAAAGCCCCTTTCTTCTGAGCATAACTCCCCCAAAGCAAGAATACTAAATTTTCTCGCTTCTCGTTAAGTTCAGCGATTACTTTATCAGTAAATACTTCCCAGCCTTTTTTCTGATGTGCACCAGCATTACCCTGCTCAACCGTTAACACCGCATTGAGAAGAAGAACACCTTGATCGCTCCAGCTGGTTAAGCAGCCATGAGAGGCTCTGGGAATACCAAGGCCTCGTTCAATCTCTTTGTAGATATTGACCAGTGAAGGAGGGACTTTGATGCCTGGCTGAACAGAAAAACTCAGCCCGTGAGCCTGCCCAACGCCGTGGTAGGGGTCCTGCCCTAAAACCACCACTTTTACGTCTTCAAAGTGAGTATGATTAAAAGCATTGAATATTTCAGGGCCAGGAGGATATAACACCTTTCCTGCCTGTTTTTCACTGATAAGAAAGGATTTTAAAGATTGCATATATGGTTGATCAAACTCAGCGCCTAAAACCTGTTGCCAAGAGCTATGCAAGATACCGGACTTTTGAATTGAATCAACCATATTTAGCGCCTCACTTATTTACCCAATGAATAAATAAATTACCCTCTAGGCTTCATGTGAGGGAATAAAATAACATCCTTAATCGTATGCGTATTAGTAAATAGCATCACCAAACGATCAATACCAATACCCTCACCTGCTGTAGGCGGCAAACCATGCTCTAGAGCACGAATATAGTCGTCATCAAAATGCATCGCTTCATCATCACCCGCATCTTTCTCTTCAACCTGCTGGCGGAAACGCTCTGCTTGATCTTCCGCGTCATTCAACTCTGAGAAGCCGTTGGCTATTTCACGCCCTCCTACAAAGAATTCAAATCGATCAGTCACAAACGCATCATCATCATTACGGCGCGCCAACGGTGACACTTCTGTTGGGTAACGTGTAATAAACGTAGGTTGATCCAAGCGATGCTCAACGGTTTTCTCAAATATCTCTATCTGAATTTTTCCAAGCCCCCACCCTGATTTAACAGCAATGCCAAGCTTTTCGGCAACCGTTGTCGCACTCTCCAACGTATCAATATCTGACGAAGATAGGTCGGGGTTAAAGTGCAAAATCGAATCAAAGACTGAGATACGCCAAAATGGTTTGCCCAGATCATATTCGGCTTCACCATAAGGCAACGTAGTTGTACCCAATACGTCGGTAGCAATAGTACGCAACATATCTTCTGTCAGGTCCATTAGGTCGTTGTAATCGGCATAAGCCTGATAGAACTCAATCATTGTAAATTCTGGATTGTGCCGGGTCGACAACCCTTCATTTCGAAAATTTCGATTAATTTCAAATACCTTCTCAAACCCTCCGACAACCAAACGCTTCAAATAGAGCTCTGGAGCAATACGCAGATACATATCCATATCCATCGCATTGTGCTTGGTAATAAAAGGCTTAGCGGTCGCACCGCCCGGTATTACCTGCAGCATGGGTGTTTCTGCTTCCATAAAACCTTTATCTTCGAGGTATCGACGCATCGAGTTAATGATTTTTGAACGAATCAGAAACGTGTTGCGAGTCTCTTCGCTAATAATCAGGTCAACATAACGCTGTCGATATTTGGCTTCCTGGTCAGCGAGGCCATGAAACTTCTCAGGCAATGGGCGAAGCGCTTTGGTTAAAATACGCAGATTATCAACGTCCACAACCTCAACATAAAGATCGCCCTTGCCAGATTTTTGCAATGTGCCCGAGGCACCCACAATGTCACCAATATCAAGATTGGCCCAGGCATCAGAGTCTTTCTGCAACTTTTTTCCAAGGTAACACTGGATAGAACCACTCATATCCTGAACACCCAAAAACGGGCCACCACGGCGCATCACTCGACCAGCAACACTCACCGGTTTACCCAGTTCTGCTAACGCTTCTTTGTCCAAGTGACCAAACTCTGATTGAAGTACTCCTGCCATATCGTCACGACGGAAGTCATTAGGGTGGCCATTGGATTTACAATTTTCTCGGAGCGTTGATAGCTTTCCCCTTCGCTCAGCCACTAACTTGTTTTCATCTTGCTGAATCTGGTTTTCTTCGTTCATGGTGTCTTTGCTCATGGAATTAAAGCCCTTGCTTCAAACTTGCTTCTATAAACTGGTCCAAACTGCCATCCAAAACCGCATTGCAGTTACTGGTCTCGACGTTGGTGCGTAAGTCTTTGATACGAGAGGAGTCGAGTACATACGACCTAATCTGACTCCCCCAGCCGATATCTGATTTAGTATCTTCAGTGGCTTGTGCAGCCTCTGTGCGCTTTAGCATTTCCATCTCATAAAGCTTCGCGCGCAATTGCTGCATCGCTTTATCTTTGTTTTGGTGCTGCGAACGCTGGTTCTGACACTGCACTACAATACCACTGGGTTCATGGGTGATTCGCACTGCGGAATCAGTGGTGTTTACGTGCTGACCACCTGCGCCACTAGACCGATAAGTATCGATTCGTAGGTCAGATGGATCAATTTCTATCTCTACATTGTCATCAATTTCAGGCGAAATAAAGACCGATGCAAACGATGTATGGCGTCGACTACCCGAGTCAAAAGGTGATTTACGAACCAGACGGTGAACCCCTGTTTCTGTTCGTAGCCAACCAAAGGCGTACTCACCGGTAATTTGCAATGTTGCGCCTTTAATTCCCGCTACATCGCCTGCTGATAGCTCAATAATTTCTGCCTTAAAGCCTTTTTGCTCAGCCCAACGCAGATACATCCGCAATATCATATTGGCCCAATCCTGAGCCTCTGTACCACCTGAACCTGACTGTATGTCCAAATAAGCGTTATTCGCATCCATGTCGCCTGAGAACATGCGACGAAATTCAAGCGTATCTAACTGCTCTTGCAATGTTGCTAACTCTTCTTCTACATCTGCAACAATGCTTTCATCTTGTTCTTCTACCGCAATATCCAATAACTCTTGAGCATCATCCAGGCCACTTGCCAGACCTTCAATAGTGTTAACAACGCTTTCCAATGCCGCGCGCTCTTTACCTAGCGCCTGGGCATTTTTAGGGTCATCCCAAACGCTTGGCTGCTCTAGCTCCCGCTCTACCTCAACGAGACGTTCCTTCTTGATATCGAAGTCAAAGATACCCCCTAAGAGTCTCGTTTCGACTCCTGTAATCTTTGATTGCCTGAACTATTGGATTAACTTCCAGCATAGAAAATAGACTCACTTAAACACAACAAATATAAAGGTCGGCTATTCTAAACGATTTGGCCTCAATGGGAAAATCAACTCACCAATATCCGCGTCGAATTAAGTAAAAATTATTAAGATTTTTTACAGAGCTATCTTTTTAGGTTCTGCTCTTTTAGAATCTCGCCCACTTTACACTCACATTACTCGACCCGTTACGCCAAACGGTTCGAATGACTCGAATGATTAAGAGCCAGCAGCCAGAAACATTTAAGGGGTTATTTATGGAAGATGGCATTAGCATTAAGGTTAGAGGGTATCACCTAGATATTTATGGGCATGTTAACAACGCACGTTACCTTGAATTTTTAGAAGAGGCACGCTGGTCATTTTTTGAGCACCACAATACATTAGAAGTATTTGCTGAATTTAAATTGGCCTTTGTATTGGTTAACATCAATATCAACTACCGCCGCCCCGGCTTCCCTGATGACGTATTACATATCACGACTCAAGTCGAGTCCATCGGAAACAAAAGCTGCAAAGTGAGCCATAAAATTGTTTTAAGTGGCACGAATGAAGTTGTGGCAGACGCCATTATTACGTTTGCGCTAATGGATATGAAAACCAACAAAGCGGTAGTAATTGAAGGTGACGTGAGAGAAAAATTGAGCAATATGATGACAAATTAATTACCCTGCCCCTATAGCCTTGATGCAGCGCAGAGGCTGTGAAAGTATTCTAGTATTACCTGTATTACAATAAAG
>OJFV01000198.1_pt1 | contig 23439 bp, 20 predicted proteins | sample 1594391 | NCBI WGS metagenome assembly OJFV01 (sample SAMN05416856, study PRJEB24817) | seawater metagenome | isolation source: Sea water | place: Canada:Atlantic | collected 2013-11
TATCCTCTTCGTCGGCAGCGTCAGATGTGTATAAGAGACAGAATCCCGCCCGTATCAAAAAGAGCGCAATGCTAAGCTCAATGCCCAAAAAGTACTGGAAGAACATGCCTGAAACAGCACTGATTGACGATATGATTCGAAATTCGGATGCGAGAGCCCGCAAAATGATTACAGATGGGAATAAACGCTAAGTTCGATGATATGTATAACGATCGGAGTTCTTCGATGGCGTTAGATTTTGGACGGTATAAAGATAACGACGATATGAAGACGCCCATGATAAGGATAGTCAATTTTAAGGTTAAACGACACTCGATTTATGTCTCACAACGAACACACTCCCTACATATCTTATATGCCTAGCCCCTTGCCTAACAATTGAACTTAAACGCCGTTTCCTTCCTCAACGCTCAAGATCCCAGTGAAAATCATCAATCGGCCTGACCTTAAGAAAGTCAACTCAATGATTTATCGCGGCCGTTGCAGGAAGCAATAAACGACAAAACACTCGAAGCTGCGTTGTATAAAAATGGCCAAGTTCAACGTTATAAACAGCTACCTGACATTATGGGTATGCGCCAAATGCTTTCACAGAAGATAAGAAAGTCCTTTATTTGAGAAATATTTACAATTGTACCCGTAAGATAGTTAACGAATTTTACTACTGGGATTGTTATGGCGCAAAAGCACACTTCTCTTTTTCGTTGTGATCAGCCTACAAGCTGCATCACGACTACAACTCGAACAATAACGTAAGAAACTGACAGAGTAGGTCTATGGTTTGCACTGAGATATTAACTAACAAACTGGAGGGGTACATTATGAGCAGTAAACAACTCATTACGAACGTAGGTATTGGGCTTGCCGCCGCATCGGCAGGCATTCTAGCAAGAAAAACGCTACAAAAATCGTGGGAAAAGGTGACTAACGAACCCGCACCGAAAGACAAGGAAAGTGAAAACACTGACCTTAAAGAGGCTGTAACGTGGGCAGTAGTGTCAGGCATTGGTGCTGGTCTTGCTAGAATGGCCGTTCAATATGTAATTGATAAACGCCAGTCAAAATAACGCTTTAAAATTGATAGTGTTTAAAAGTTTAAAAAGGTCAATATTAAGCAAGCAATATAAAGACACTCATGATAAAAATGGTCAATCTTCAGGGCTAAACCACACTCGATTTATGTATCATAACAAGCACTTTCTCTACATATCTTGTGCTTAGCCCCTTGTCTAAAGGCTGACCTTACACGCCGTTCCCTTCCTTCCCCTCAATATTCCAGTAAAAATCCTCAACCGGCCTGACTTAAAGTACGTCAACTTTTCTTGTAGGAAACTCCAACTTTAAGTAGGAGTGAACTATTACGAAATTTTAATTATGGGGGTCTGTGTAAGTTGTAGATCGACATTTTTCGCTGGTCGGCACATGTCGAAGTCAATGATGGCGATACAAGCAATACGTGCCCCCAACGTAACTATGAATAGGATTTGACAAGTAGCTCTCGCTGTTCATAATTTAACCAGATCATTACTACAGGGATGTATCATGCGGTTGATAAAATTAGCCAGTATACTTGCTATGCTTTATCCAAATCTTGGCTCCACTAGCCCAAAAGCCGATGGCCAACGTTGTTTCGAATATACAGACAACATCGTCTCCGATGTGACACATACTTATCAAGTTTGCTCTAAGACTAAATATGTCAAGTGTGATAATCGCCGTTTTTCAGTCATTCTAAATTGCCCCACGAAAATACCGCTTATTTCATCGACAATTATAGGGAAAGATGAAGGTTCCCTAGATACATCAAGTAGGGACTATAAGATAGATGTAAATCTAGGCTATCTCTGCCAACAGCACTCTTCCGATACTTACTCATCCGTGGTTACAGGTTTTGATGTTGGCCATCTAAAAGCTATCGAACTGCTTGATGATGATCTAGATTCTGCGCTAGAAACAAAATTCATGACCAATTCGGTTACTCAACAAAGTAACTTTAACCGCCACGGAGCCTGGAGGCGGGCTGAAATATTATCAGAGTGCAATAGAGAAGAATTTAATGAAGGCCTAACGGTTTATTCAGGAATTCTTATAGGTAGCGATACCTCTGATGATCACTATTTGGATAGTCACGGCTTGGCCCACACCCCTGATCGTTTTTATAGAATTTTACTTGGAAGAAGTAGCGGAAAGCTTTTTTCGACGCGGGGGGAGCAAAATAATAAATCAGCTAAAGCATCTGTCCTAATCGAATCAAGAGCCACGTTAAATGCGTTGCTGCATCATGGAGATCGATGACTCTAGTTTTTATTCGCCAATAATGAACCTTTTGATTTCAGAGGTTGTTAACGAAAACCAAACGAGAATGAAAATGGAATACAAGTCTGAGTGCCATAGGAGAAATGGTTGATGAGCGACAGAGCTGAAGGGTTATCGAACAAACTTCACGAGCCATCTACTTTTTGGCTTTTTAGTGGAGCCTTTTTTGTTGTCGGTTTAATAATTAGCTATTCCGGTATGGCAGTGTTCAAAGCAAAGCTTTTGGAGATCCATAAAAATCCCATCATAGGTAATTTTATATACAGTACGTTCATAATAATAATCATTGAATGGGTGTTAGAAAGATTCAATTCATCGATTAGAAAGCCTGGAGGGGCAGCCCCTGTTAGAGACGTGGAGCAAACCGGAAAAGACCTTCAGGCACTAGAGCAGTTAACAATTTCATCTACTGAAGAAATATTACCCCTAAAGATGAAGCTCAATAGAGATTTGATTGCTAACGAAACAAAACTTGCTTGCTTGCTATAAGCATGGCACTCGGAGGAGCCTTTTAACTATTTCACTAGTCATAGGAGGTTCATTGTCAGCTTGAGGGACAATAAACGTTTTAACGCTGTTTATTGATGATACGTAATTCATCGGAGGGACGTCATGAAGGTGTTAATAGAGCAATATTTGATTGACTCAGTGCTGTATTGATCTCTTGAGTTATCGCCGGAGGCTTTGAAGGCTGGAATAGCGCTACACGTTGGGTAGAAAGCGCTATAAATCCTAAAAAGTATAAATTAAGGTAAAGGAGATACGATGAAAATTTTTATTGCTTGGATGTGCTCAATTGTCGTGCTGAATGGATGCTCCACAATTACTGGTTACCCTGAGACTAAGGTAAGTGAATTGCCCTCAAATGACGATAGTACGTTTTTACTTGCTGACACAGAATACAGTGCTGTCAACGATACCGACACTCGGAATGCGTTAATACATAAAAAAATGCGAGACATTGACCTGGCGTACTACGCGTTTGAATCGGATGTTTTTAAAGAAAATATACTCACAGACCTAACCACTGATGTGTTAGTGCTTGGGATGAGCGGTGGCGCTGTACTTAGTGGAAGTACAGGAGAGAAGGAGTTATTAAGTGCACTCAATACCTTTTTGTTGGGAAGCAAAGCGTCCTACGATAAGCGTGCACTTTTTGAAAACACGATGGCGATACTGGTCCAAGAAATGAGAGCCGACAGGGCTGCTGTTAGAAATGACCTCCTTAAAGGGTCCTTACTCGATATTGAACAATACACTAAAGACGCGGCGGCTTTGGATATTGCTCGTTACTATTATGTCGGCACAGTTCCGAATGCATTAACAGGATTAGCGAAAGTGTCGGCTGAACAGGAAGCTGAAGCGCAGGAAGAGGCAGATGACATATTAACCAAAAAGTTTAAGTCTGATCATGCAAGAGATTGTCTTAAAGAGTTTATGTATCCAAAAGGCACAAAGGATGTCAACAACTTTAATGATGTCGTGTCCTGGTGGAGAAATAGCGAGTTCGCCGATATACCCTTTGGTCTGATGTTGAGTTCCTCGGAAGGCGATGAAGCAAGAATCCACGCAGCAAACTCTTTTGTATCAGCAGGTAAGATTGATGCCTGTGTATTCAATTAAGGAGCTTATTATGCCTATATGCTATGTGTTAGTCGATGTACCCGAGAGTGATTTAGAAATGGTTAAAGACAGTGTAAAAGTAGATGGTTGTAAACCTGAAGTAGAGCGTCAAAGTGACGGGAAATATAGAGTCAAAGCAGTATGTGAAAATGAAGAACAGTAAGGACAAAGCTGATGACTGATATAAATTTAGAAAAATTGGATGTCGGCAGATTTGAAAAGGTGTTTGAAGGTGGCACGCTCACTTGGTCAATAACCGAATGGTGGACGGAGATTACAGATGAAACTGTAAGATGTGGTGCAAAGATAGACTACGAAACTAAGAAGAAAATCGGTGTTGTTGAGTCTGAAAAAGTTCAGTTTGAAAACACAATCAAAGGCTCATTAGGTCCAAAGGCTATTGCTCAAATACTTGCATCATCAAAAGAGAGTGCTGAATCTGAGGTGAGTTGGGAAATTGTGCAGGAAGAGAAAAGAATTTTCTCCTTCCAAGCGCCATTGTGTGGTTCATATCATGCTCTACAATATCAAAAATGCCGAGGGTATTATTTTGAATATAAGAAAAAAGGTATTCTAAAGACCGACTCGTGGGAGCTTGATTTTACGGAATATACAAAACAGTTCCATGACGCTTCCGTTATGAGGGATCCTGATCCCAACTGCAACTGCCCTAATAAAGAAGAACAGTCAATCGACGGAATTGCGACTATTAAGCTAGGTGAATTGACCATGGATGTCGGCTATAAAAAAATTCCCGAAGGCATCAAAGTCTTTATGAACAACAAGAAAGCCAATATTTATAGTCAATCAGCAAGTAGAGTCCGAACTCATATCCCACGCTCATTTATCCCAGAAAATTTGCGTTTTTTATGTAGCTTGAAAGAAGAAGACTATGAGGCATTACTTACACTTCATCCTTTCAATACTGAAGAGAAAAATTCAGTACATCAAGCACATAAGGAAGACGCGTCCAAGGAGTCGACCTTTGAAAGATAACTGTTTTTAGGACGCTGATCTCTAACCAAATACTAGGCGCGTGATTCATAGACATCATTTCGAGCCTGCAACAAATTCTGTGTAACTGCCACTTACGGCTATAAACTTTCAGCAGTCTGGACGAAGTGTGTTCTGTGATGATATTAAGGAGTTTGTCATGACATACAAAGTAGCAATCGCGATTTCAGGCGCCGTCTCGCTAGGATCTTACGAAGCCGGCACCATGTATGAAATCATCAACGCAATAAAACTGCATAACGAATCCAACCCGTCCGACCAGCGTATTAAAATTGATGTAATGACTGGTGCTAGTGCTGGCGGCATGACCGCAGCGCTAATAGCCCAAAAGTTACTTTATGAGAGCAACTCGCTAACGGGGGCACTTACAAACGTTGGCTATTTAGCGTGGGTAAAAAAGGTGCATATCGATGGCTTGCTTACTACACATGACAACGACAACGAAAACACATCTATACTATCTTCGGGCTTTGTTGACTCAATAGCACGTAACTTGATTTTAGGTCGCTACGAAAGTACAAGCATACCTTCTAAAGTCCCCCACCCGGCTAGCGCGACTACCATAAAACTCGGATTGGCATTATCTAACCTGAACGGTGTGGACTATGCGCGAGACATTTTTACAGCCACCCACGATGGGCTTACTGGCGACAAGTTTATTGAAACCCGTCATCAAGACAGGCTTACCTTAACCCTTGGCGAGAATGACGATAATCAAAACACTTGGCAAAAAATAGCCGACACGTCACGTGCTTGTGGTGCGTTTCCGTTTGCGTTTTCGCCTGTTGCTCTTTTTAGGCGTTTTGAAGAGTCTGATTACCAAGGTCGTGGAGCAGAAGATTTTTCAGCTGTTAAGCCCGATGGAAAGTTTACCTACATTGATGGCGGTGCATTTAATAATTATCCGCTAGGTATGGCGCGAGAACTAGCAAAATCCAACGACAAGGATCCGCTGGATTACGCAAAACGCTTCTATTTTTATATATCGCCTAGTTCAAAAACGTCCACAATGGATTTAACCACCGATGCCGACTCGCCCGCTTTCAAAATGATGGATGTCGCTAAAAGCGCCGCTAAGGGCATTTTTGCACAAAGTCGTTTTCAAGACTGGATGATGACCGACAAGATAAATCACAAGGTCAAATTATTAGATGAACGGGCCAAACAAATAGTCGATATCGTAACGTCATCAACCAAAACTGCGGTAAAGCGATTAGCACAAACATCAAAAGAGTTGTGCACCGAGATATACAAAGATACGACAGCTAATGACGAACAACTTGATGATGCAATTGAACGATTGACTCTCCAGTACAAAGAAGACTTTGCAGACTACGTTAATGCTACTCAAGAAGAGAAAGACGCGTGGATTTACAGCATTGCATTGCTAGAAAAGTCAGCAGGATTAAACGATTTTGACATCATGAATGTGTATACCATAACAGCGAAGCCAGAAGACTTGGCCAGCGAAAAAGTAATGTCGTTTATGGGGTTCTTTGAAGAGCGGTTTCGTCACCATGATTATATGAGAGGAAGACTTAACGCGACGAACGTAATTCTACACATACTCGAAAGCCGTCAAGATTCAAAAAAAGCCAAAGACCACCTACCACTGAATATAGACAGCGCTTTTTACAGAGCCCAAAAGAAAGAACTAGAAGATATTCTTATCGACCCAAAACTAGGTAATGTAACCCCGAAAAACGCAGCAAGAGCGGCGCGAGAGCGCTTATATGAAAGGGTTAAAGATAGATACTATGCAATTGCCAAACAAATGGGAATGAACTGGCTGTTACGCGTAGGTTTATATAACTTATATATTAAAAAGCGTTTGAAGGGGTACTTCGAGTTGTAATGTCAATAGACTCATGACGCAAAAACCATTTACTACTGTCCTGTTTAGGCGTTTTGCAAAATGCTAATACTAAGAAGCAACAAAGTAATTGACCACTCTTCAATCTGGCTATTTAACAACCAAAAAAGTTGAAAAAACGATATAAAAACACCCAAGATAAAAATGATCAATTTTCAGGGCTGAACTTCACTTAATTTGTGTCTCATTTGTGTCAGGCAGATGGATTGTGCCTCAACCTCGAAAAAGCCGCATTCGCTAAATAACTATTGTGAGCTCGTCGATACCACTGGCTGATGTATTCGTGATGATAAGGCCGGTCATATTGATAACACTCACAGCCCTATTCTACAAAGATTGGGATTGGACGCTGCTCAATGGCTAACCTTAACTACTGAGTTCGAAAAACATTTCTGTTACGCAGCAGGTGCCGAGCAGATGATGAATGCATTTAAACGCCACACCCATCATCAACGACTGCGAGGAATGACCAAAGCGAAAGCGTTGTTAAAACGCGCTTAAATCCATTTCGAACAGTACAATCATGCATATCTTTTAGCGTTGACGCTTGTCTAAAAACTGGCCTTAAACGCCGCATCTTTCCTCAACACTTCAGATTCCAGTGAAAATCATCAATCGGTCTGACTTAAAGTACGTCAACTCTTCTTGTTCGAAATTCCACCTTGAAGTAGGAGTGAATTATTACGAAATTTTAATTATGGATGTCTTTGTCAGTTTTTTGTTAACTACCCTTGCCTTTCCCAACATTACAAAAAATAGGTTTCCATTATATACTTTTTCTATAAATTGATTCTATAAATCCGTGTATTTTAAACTTTTTGAAGTTTGTTAAATTAAAAACTCATTAACGAACCCGAAAGGAAAATGCGATGACCCCCTCACGTAGTGAAGCTCTGTGGATGTACGAAACAATGGTTACTAGTCGCCGTTTTGACGAAGCGATTGGTGAAATTTACATGATAGGAAAACAGCCTAACTTTGATTTCGCAAAAGGCCCCTTACCAGGTGAGATGCACCGAAGCGACGGTCAAGAACCCGTTGCGGTAGGTGTTTGCGCACACCTTACTGCCGAAGATGTCGTAACCGGCTCTCATCGCCCCCACCATGAAGCGATTGCCAAAGGTGTTGATTTAAACAAAATGGCAGCCGAAATTTTTGGCAAAAAAACGGGGTTATCTAGTGGCATGGGTGGACATATGCACCTTATTGATGCTGATGTAAATTTTAGCTGCTCTGGAATTATCGGCCAAGGTTTGGGTCCTGCAGTAGGCGCTGCACTGAGTCGCTCAATTCAAGATATACCCGGTGTTGCTGTTAACTTCATCGGTGATGGCGGGGCTAACGAAGGTGCTTGGCATGAAGCAATGAATTTAGCTGCTGTCTGGAAATTGCCATTTATTTCGGTTATTGAAGATAACGGCTGGGGAATATCTACGCCGAAAAGCGCTGCGACTTCCGTTGAAAATCATAGTGTAAGAGCCGCGTCATATGGTGTCCCAGGTTATTACGTTGAAGGTAATGACCCGTACGAAATATATCGTGTTGCCGGTGAAGCGATTGCTCGCGCCCGCGCAGGTGAGGGGCCGTCATTAATTGTAATTGAGACATTCAGATTACAAGGCCATTTCGTTGGCGATGATTTTAGCTATCTGCCTGAAGGAGAGCTAGATGCGCAAAGAGCTAAGGATCCTATTCCAGCTATGCGGGAAAGACTAATCGCAAGTGGAACAGCGACCCCTCATGAGCTGGATGAAATTGAAACCAACTGTAAAGCCAAAGCTGAAGCAGCGATAAAATTTGCGGTAGAAAGTGAATATCCGTCACAAGACTTTGCACGCAGCATTGTTTTTTCAGCCTAATTTTAGAGAGAATCATCATGGAAAAAAATACTAAACGCGTGCTTACTAGCGCACAAGCTATTAATGAAACACTTATCCAAGAAATGCACAATGACCCAAGTGTTTTCGTAATGGGTGAAGATATCGGTAAATTCGGCAGTCTTTATGGGAATACTCGAGGGCTGCTAGATACTTTCGGCGAGAAACGTGTACGCGATACACCTATATCAGAAACAGCTATTTTAGGTGCTGCTGTTGGCGCTGCATCTGACGGTATGCGCCCTGTTGTAGAACTTATGTTTGCAGACTTTTTCGGTGTTTGCTACGACGCTATTTACAATTTGATGGCAAAACATCACTTTTTGTCCGGTGGTAAGATTAAAGTTCCAATGGTGCTAATGACTGGAACGGGTGGTGGTTATGCTGACGGCGCAACTCAATCACAGAGTCCATACGCTGCTTTTGCTCACTTTCCTGGCCTTAAGGTAGTTTCGCCTTCTAATTCATACGACGCGAAAGGCTTACTCACTGCTGCAACACGTGACGACAGCCCTGTTGTTTACATGTTCGACAAGCGATTACATGGTCTTGCTTGGCTGGGGACAGAAGACGATGCAGCCGTTCATGTACCAGAAAATGACTACACGCTTGAAATTGGTAAAGCAAAAATCGCTAAAGAAGGAACTGATGTAACCATTGTGGGCTTCGGTATGAGCGCGTTTAATGCGTTAAAAGCTGCTGAGAAACTTGCAGGCGAAGGTGTTAATGCTGAAGTTATTGACCTAATGAGCTTAGTCCCTCTTGATAGAGAAACAATAAGAAAGAGCGTAGCCAAAACTGGGCGCTTAATTGTTGTAGATGACGATTACCTTAGCTATGGCGTTACAGGCGAAATTATTGCATCTGTAACTGAGCACGATGTTAGTGTCTTGAAAGCGTCTCCGAAGCGTGTTGCTCACCCTGATGTACCCATTCCATGTGCGCGTGATGTTGAACAAAGTTTCATGCCTAATGTCGATAAAATCATAGAAGCTTGGCAAGAAATAGCAGCCAAATAACCCTTTCTTAGATTTTGCTCTGTACTTAGTAAAGCCCCCGCTTATAAGCAGGGGCTTTTTTGGTTCACAATAAAAAAGACGATATAAAGGCACCCAGGATAAAAACGGTCAATTTTCAGGGCTGAACTTTACTTAATTTGTGTCAGGTAAGCGGAGTGTGCCTCATCCTCGAAAAGCCCCATTTTAGAACGACGAGGCTTAGATTCTGCTCAGTGGCTGCGAGGAATGACCAAAGCGAAGCAGTTGTTGGAATCGATAGGGTCAGAGACCTTGATTTACTTTCACATGGCACTTTTTTGCGTAGTCTTTTAGTTTGTCGAGATAAACCGTGTAATCTTGTTCAGAAAAAAGCAAACCTGTCGATTATTGCCACGCTGAACAACATGTTGAGGTATATTCGGTAGATTCAATCTAGGTAATCTCGCCATCTTCGTACCCTAAAATAAAAAATATCCTAAGTGTAGATGATTAAACTTGAATACCATCGTCTCTGACCCCTTTGATTGGGAAATAACATGTAAAAACAACCATGCTAAGACCGTATTCTTTTCAGCTGCGGTTTCGAATTAACAATGTTTTATTTTTCTAAGGGTCGTAGCAAACGCGACTGTTTACTGGAAATCAGATGTTTAATGGCATCCTTATTTGATAGCACTTTTAGAACCCATGTTTTTTAAATAAGATGTTTAAAGTAGCAGTTGTATATTAGCCCATCTGCAAATTGCCAACGTTAGCCACTAGACTAAAAAATCAGCTATCCACAAAAGGTCACCTAACCTCGTCGTCCTGCGCAAGGAACGAGCCTAGACCTTTCGCACTATAATAACCAAGAGCAACAAAAGCGAAATACTGATCGTTGAAAAAGCTTTGGTCAAACGTAGAATACTGCGGGAAATCAAGTCTTATATCATTGGAGTCAAATAGATTTGATAATTTTACACGCAACAACGTTTCCAGAAGAGATGGATATGTGTGTAAATGGTTGGCGAAAAGTTCATCATAATCAATTATTTCGTCAGCAAGTATTTTTGACTGCCATTGGCCGTTTTCATCTTTGTTATTATCCAGCAAAGTTCTATTGTTATCTCTTATAACTTGACCATTGTCCACCATTGATTGGTCGTAGAGACCATCCACGTAGTCAGATTTAATCGCTTTTAAGTAGATAATTTTTATTTTATCTCCATTTGGTGTAAGAGCTATTCCATCTAAGAATGGATATTGAGTTTTTAAATTCCGGTTCTTTTTCTTTTGATATTGTTCAATCCCTTTAACATATAGAGAATAGCCCCAGTATTCGAGCCGCTCTTTAAGGTTATAGTATGCGCCGAATTTATAATCTGGATCGTGCTCGGCGTCAATAATTATGACCTTCTCCACCCCTCGTCTTATTAGTGAAAACGCACCAAGATTATCGGAATGCCCACCATCGGACAGAGTAATATCGTCATTTGAAAAAGATGTAGGATCTGTCAATGTCTGCTTAAGTAATGGTTTTGTCGCCGCGCCAGATATAGCGACTAGTTGCCTCAATAACGGACCTTCAGTACCAGTATAGTCATTGAACCCGCGTGCTTCCGAGCCTGCCTGAGTAGGTGAAAACTCATAGATATCTTGGGAAAAGTTATCTGGCCATGGCTCCAAGAATGTCGTATTAACGATTAGCTCAGGGGTGTTGAAATTATCATTAATATCCTTTAAATCACCAATATATGTTCCACAGTCCGGTTCACTATAGCCAAACTTTCGTTTAATCTGATTATCATATACGTCAATTAACGTATAAAAAGGAAAGATTGAGAGCCAAGCATCTCCAAAATTGACAAAGTTAGCAGTGTAATAATGCGCATAAACTATCTCAGTGAAATTGTCGTTTCCAAATGTAGCCTCGCCAAACTGACTTGATTGATGACACGTATTAGATGGTTTACATATCTCATTCACAAAGACTTCATATCCAGTGTACCCGCCCCCCGACACAGTAGAAATAAAATCAACGTCAGCTAACACATTTTCATCATAAAGTGTCTTTAACGCACCAAATGCAAATGCAGATGATCTAAGCCCTCCACCCGAAAGAGCAATACCCATAGTCCCTTTTTGTAGCTGAGTATCATGTTCAACATTTGACCTTGCATCTTCTTTAAAACCATCTATTGGATTTGCGCACCCAAAGAATATCAATATACAAGGGAGAAGAGAGAGATATTTAGACATTATAAATCCTTTTATTTTTCTGATTGCGTTACTGATGTGAATTCACATAATGAAGACACGCTTTTTATTTATTCACTTTACAATATTGCAGTTGGTAGTTATCAGTAAACGTGCGGCTTTAGACATATTTCCATGCCTATCAACACTCTAAATTAGATCGTTTTTTATGTGTTTCAATGGAGCCTTTATTACTCGCAGAACAATCTAAAGCTTCTTGTAAATTAACATTCTTGAAAGGATGCATTAGGTAAATCTCTACGTCTGGGGTTGCTTTCGCTTTTTCATGAAAAGCAGACATTGTTAACCTTAGGTCATCAACCAAATCTGACGCTGGTATTAGCTTTTCTGATAGAGGCTTAAAAAAATTATCCCAATGTATCGGAACTACTAGTTTTGCTCCTGATAAACCGACAGTTTCATCCCAATATTTATAAACATAATCGATACCTCTGTTTCCAACCAAGCCTGTCCCTAAAAAAATGATGTCTGCTTTTAGTCCTTCAAATTTATTTGGAAAATAACTGGCACTCGGTACTATTAATACATTACCGAACCTATGTTCAATATAAAAACTGAAATTCTCACCTACCTCTTCATACTTTTGGCCTCTAGTAGCCCAAAGATGTATTTTCTCAAAAATTTCAACCCGCTTAGTTTTTCTAACGTGCGGAGTTTCAATAAATGTGACTTTAAACTCCCCAACTTTAATTGTTTCACCATCAATCACAGCGAAATATTCATGGTCAATAATGATATCTCGACCCAATTCAGCCCCTAATATTTTTGTCGGCACATCCTGTCCAGTTGACATTTTTTTTGCTATATATTCTGTATCTAAGATATGATCGAAATGTGTATGAGCTACTAGTAATGCATTTAAGTTTGTGATTTCAGCTTTCTGTAATACGGCGTCTACAGCTTTTGTATCTGTTTCCAATCCATGAATTATGGCAGAAGCTCCGAGCCGACTAAAAAAACCATCGACTAACAAACTTGTTTTACCATCATTCAAATAAATATTTGAAACTCCTAAAAATTTTATGTTTAAACTGTTGGAGGTGGCTATTGAAGTAGGTAAAAACGCTTCATTTTCAGGAATCCAACTACTTGAGCAACCAACTAAAAAACTTAGAGTTAAAAGTATTAATAGACTGTTCATAAAAATCCTTAGTTACAAAACTAGAGTGTTAAGTATTAAACTCTTCTCAACACTTTTTGCTTTAAAGTGAAGAAACAAAATTCTTAAAATTACTATTCTTATCTTCAAAAAGTTTCATAACATCAACAGAAATAAATACATTGTTTTCACCGCCTATATGAGTGATTCCAATAGAATAATCATTACCAATATGAAACATCAAACCTGTTGTAAAGTCTTTACCGGTAGCTCTATCAGCGTAAGTTGAAACAATCGAAGCCCCAAATGGAATATCGAGATCCCAAAAATTAATCCCCGCCCACTCAATTGCCAGGGCTTCTTTAAGTTGAGAACCGTCTATTTCATCCGGTGACTGTTGTAATACTATAGATGGATGCAGAACTATCCATTGAAATTTAGACGGATCTATAGGCACCCTCTTCTTTAATTCTTCTTGATAGCTCCAAGTGTTAATCAGTAACTCCAATGAAGTTTGCGAACGCCTTTTTTCAAAATAATTTTGCCACGCTAGTGACTTCAAATTCAACTCAGCTACAGCTTTAGCTGAGGTGTTTTTTTTAATGCTGTACCATGGTATTTCCAAAGCTTGTTTATATTCGCCAACTACTGTTCTGCAAATTGAACCAAATTCATTTTGGCACTGAGCTAACTTGAATTTGACAATGTTGCTGTCATCTTGGTACGCGTATGTTGAGCCGTCAGCACTATTATCTACAGATAAAGTAGTGGATTCCAAGTTGGAATATTTTCTATTAAAAACTTCAATTTGTTCTTCAATACCATCACTACCATTAAGTTTGGCAATTTTATTCAGTCCAGTAGCTTCCTGTGTCAGAGAACTGAACCAATCTTTAAGTAAAGCTTGCTTTAAGATGCTAGAGCTAGCGTCATTCAGGTTAAGTGTGTCCTTGCATAATGTTTCACTAAGTGAAATCCCATGCTTTATCGTCTCATTAAAATAGGTAGCATCATTATTATCCTTAAATTGACCATCATAAACACAGCTTTCATTTGCAAATATATTTGATGAGAATAATACGACTGTTAATAAAAAACATTTAGACCAATTCATCACTACCTTCCTTGATTAAAAAATCTTTAAATTCTTTTAACGCATTAATGAAGCTAACAATGTCCTCATAAGAATTTATTTCTCCAATGATTTTTTTTATTTTTTGGAATTCTGATTCAATGTTTTTGAATTTAGCATCACCCAACTTCTTTTCTTCTGGTGAGGGAAGAAAACTAAAAAATGTGTTTAGAAACTCGTGGCACACATCAGGATCTTCTATGTAGCCTTTAATACTATGAGTATTAATTCTACTTATTTTTTTAGTGTTGATAGTTTGATAAAAAAACTCATAAATATTCGGATTGATCCATCCATCAGTTCTCGCTGGGTTAAACCGCTTGAAGATGTCTAAAACAAAAGGGTCTAGTTCATTATAAACGTTACCAAAAGAACCAAGACACCCGTCACCACCGGGTTTTACTATTGATGCTAGCGGGGATTGTTTTCCCGAAAGTGTGACGATAATTCGACTCACATTGGCAAATGCCCAATACTTGTGGATTTTATGGCTAGATATTGGGAGTTGGCCGTCTTCTGGTTCCTTATTAGTAAATAGCATATCCATGGAATCATGCGCTACCGCAGTGCCCAGTGAATGAGCTAATATGCAAATATCGCTATCGTTATATTTTTTAAAAACCTTAGCAAGTTCGACTGTAACTTTGGCTCTAACTTCTGCACCAACTAGCGTTAGGTATAACAAAACGTCTAATATATGTGAGTTTTCGAATTTGTCGTCGCCTAAGTCTTGTTCGAATGTAAGAAGCTTTTCAATAACATTAGGAATCGCAACATTTGGCAGATATTTTTTTATTGCCTCGGTAATAGAATCTGCATTTTTCGCGAGATCTTTTCTATGTTTTTCGAAAATATCATCATAGCTGATTGATTCAATATGAACTTGGTCTTCAAATTTTATATTTTTGAATGATGGATAACGTTGAAGTGAATTATTTGAAGCTTCAATTACTTCCTTTTTGAACGAATCGGAAGTATGCGCGCCCATACCATGAATTAGAACAAGAACTTTTCTGCTCGCCATAAGTTGATCCTTTTGTCGTAGTGTCCATTTCTACGTCAACCTATGAAGGTAAGAAATACTTACGGTTAGATACTACCCCTAAACTGTACATTTTTTCAACACTTCACAAAAAATACATTTCAGCATTTATATGCTGAGATATTTAAACACGCACAACTGTGCTGTTTTCCTCCGTATTAGGTAAATGGCCATACAACAAAGTATGTAATAAACACTGTATCTTGAACTTGACTGTAATTTGGTAATCGAGCCAGAAGTCCAACAAACAGACTGATTAAACTAAGTTAAACGCTTTCACAAAATTTTTAGGGTGCTGATGAAATCGTATATGGCCTTTTGAGTTAAGCTTCTTTCTGCACTGTCGAAACGGTGGTGTGATATACCCCCACTCACCAGCCTTAGAAAAGTAAATTACATAATCAATACTGGCGTTACCCCACTTATTTTCAACGATGGTGCTTTCGTCATCAGACAGTATCGACTTAACTTGAATTCGATAAAATGTATCACCATCTGAAATAACGAAATCAGTTTTCAAACCGTGATCAATCATGGGCATAAATACGTCCCAGCCGTCATTAAGCAACCAACTAGCAGCTAGAGTTTCATACGATATATTTTTGTAATGCTGAAGAGATTGGCTTTTGGGACATGAGTTTTTACAGGCATAGTGTATCCAATAAATAATTGATGTCGCATGCCAGATAAGGGCTGTCTGTTTGCGAGCAGAGTATCCTTAAAGAATGACTCCCAATTAATTATCACCATACACCCGGAATAAAGGGGGTCGCGGAATAAAAGGGGTCAGAGTCATTTTAAAATACTGCCCCCAAACTTGTCACACAAGCCTCTGGAGCTCTTCAAATAAATCCTAAAAATCTCAACTTAAGAAAAAGAAACACCTTCTTGTATGGCAAAGCCATGCTTTTGATTTACAGCGACTCCAATTTTCCAGATTTTAAATAGACTTGTCAGATGACCTGACATGGACGTCAGGACAAGGCGAACCGCTTTACATGCGATCTGCATGGATGCAGAAAGGTAGAGCAACGCAGGGAGCAGTTGCCGAGAGGTTACCTTTCGCCGCTCTGGCATTGGAGTCTATTTTAAATATGAATCGAAAATTGGCTGGAGCGCGGCTTCTTTTGCCTACTTTTCTTAGCTGTAGAAGAAAAGTATGTCTCCCAGCATGGATGCTGGGAGAATAAAGCCATGGATGGCGGTACGCGAAGCGCACGCTTTTAAGCGTAGTGCCCCTACTCTTCTATATAACTCTCAATACTTGGGCAAGAGCAGATCAAATTACGGTCCCCGAACACATCATCGATGCGGTTAACCGAGGGCCAGAATTTGTTTTTCGCTACGCTTGCCACTGGGTAGGCCGCTGTGTGGCGATCGTAGCTGCGATCCCAGTTGGCGTCACAGATATCGTCTAGGGTGTGCGGTGCGTTGTGTAATGGGTTGTCTGTTGCGCTCCACTCACCTGATTCTACTTTAGCTGCCTCTGCGCGTATGCATACCATGGCTTCGATGAAACGGTCTAGTTCGACTTTGGCTTCTGACTCTGTTGGCTCGATCATCAGCGTGCCCGCTACTGGGAAGCTCATAGTCGGTGCGTGGAAGCCGTAATCGTTTAAGCGCTTGGCGATATCAACTTCGGTTACGCCTGATGCTTCTTTTATGGGGCGCAAGTCGATAATACATTCGTGTGCTACGCGGCCATTTCGCCCGCGATACAACACGTTGTAGTAGCCGTCTAGCTTATTGGCGATGTAATTGGCGTTTAAAATTGCTACTTCGGTAGCCTTTTTAAGCCCAGCGCTGCCCATCATTTTGATGTACATGTAGCTGATAGGCAAAATAGACGCACTGCCCCAAGGCGCTGCGGATACCGCGCCATTGCCGGCACTGGTGTTGCCTGTGTCGATCACTTTATGGTTCGGTAAGAACGGCGCTAAATGGGATTTAACCCCAATTGGCCCCATACCTGGGCCGCCGCCACCGTGTGGAATACAAAACGTTTTGTGCAAGTTCAAATGAGATACGTCAGAGCCGATATGCCCTGGTGACGTAATGCCCACCTGTGCGTTCATATTCGCGCCATCTAGGTAAACCTGCCCACCAAATTCGTGCACTATGTCGCACATTTCTTTGATGGTTTCTTCGTATACGCCGTGGGTAGATGGGTAGGTGATCATGGCGCAAGACAAGTTGTCGGCAACTTCTTCGGCTTTTTTACGTAAATCGGCTAAATCGACATTGCCGTTTTTATCACAGTTCACCACCACCACTTTCAAGCTAACCATTTGCGCTGACGCTGGGTTAGTGCCGTGAGCAGAGCTTGGGATAAGGCAAATATTACGATGCCCTTCGTTGCGGCTTTCGTGGTAACGCTGAATAGCGATAAGACCAGCGTATTCGCCTTGTGCCCCTGAGTTAGGTTGCATTGAAAGCGCATCGTAGCCTGTGATGTCTAGCAACCATTCGCTTAATTCGCTGAGCATTTGGCTGTAGCCTTGTGCTTGTTCGATAGGTGCGAAGGGGTGCAATTTACCGAACTCAGGCCACGTCACTGGGATCATCTCAGCGGTGGCGTTAAGCTTCATGGTGCATGAGCCAAGGCTTATCATCGAGTGATTAAGCGCTAAGTCTTTGTCTTCTAATGATTTGATGTAACGCAGCATTTCAGTTTCAGACTGATAACTGTTGAACACTTCGTGGGTCAAAATGTCGCTAGTGCGCACTAAATCAGCCGGAATGGACTGACTGCCCTTAGCCACAATTTGCTGGTCGAGTAAGTTAATGTCGATACCGTGGTCATCGCCTAGCAACACGTTAAACAAGCTTTGTATGTCATCACGGGTGGTGGTTTCATCTAGGCTGATACCCACGGCGCCGTCTAAATCACTACGTAAATTCATTTGCGCGGCATGAGCTGCAGCCACAATCGCGTCTTTTTTATCGCCCACGTTAACAGTGATGGTATCGAACCACGTGTTATTCACTAGGCTCACGCCTTTGTCGGCATGCTGTGAAATACCGGCAGCAAGAATGTCAGCAAAGCGGTGAATGCGTGAAGCAATTGTTTTTAGGCCGTCAGGACCGTGATACACAGCGTAGAACGAAGCCATATTCGCTAGTAACACCTGAGCAGTACAAATGTTTGAGTTGGCCTTTTCACGGCGGATGTGTTGCTCACGGGTTTGTAGCGCCATGCGCAGGGCTGGGCGACCGCGCGTGTCTTTTGACACACCAATAATACGCCCGGGAAGTGAGCGTTTATAAGCATCACGCGTCGCGAAAAAGGCCGCGTGTGGGCCGCCATAGCCCATAGGTACACCAAAGCGCTGAGCCGAGCCAAGTACTACGTCAGCACCCATTTCACTTGGCGCTTTAAGTAATACCAAGCTCATGATATCCGCCGATACCGCCACTATACCTTTGTTTGCTTGTACTTGGGCGATGATGTCGGTTAGGTCATTTACTGCCCCTGTGGTGCCTGGGTATTGTAACAAGGCACCGAACACATCGTGATTAGCCGCTTCATCTGCTTTACCTACAATCACGTCAAAGCCGAACATATCAGCACGGGTTTGAATAACATCAAAGGTTTGTGGGTGCACATCGTCGGCCACAAAAAATAGGTTTGATTTTTTGTTTTTCGATACGCGTTTAGCAAGGCCCATGGCCTCAGCTGCGGCGGTGGCTTCATCTAGCAAGGAAGCAGAGGCAAGCTCCATTCCGGTTAAATCAATGGTCACTTGCTGAAAATTAAGCAACGCTTGTAAACGCCCTTGAGCGATTTCCGGCTGATACGGCGTATACGCTGTGTACCAACCTGGGTTTTCAAGCACGTTACGTAAGATAACGTTCGGGGTTAGGGTATCGCTGTAACCCATACCAATGTATGAACGGTTTACTTGGTTCTTGCTGGCCACGGTTTTCAAATAGGCCAAGGCTTGTGCCTCAGTTTGGCTTTCACCCACGCTTAGGCTTTCTGGCAAACGAATACCTTCAGGTACGGTTTGCTGCATTAAATCATCTAAGGAGCCGGCACCGACAAACTCCAACATGTCAGCCATTTCAGCTTCACTTGGGCCAATATGGCGGCGAATAAAATCTTGCGTTTGCTCTAACTGCGAAAGGGAAAAATTAGCATGTGGCATAACTGGCTTACCGATTCCTTAAAACGTGAGTGGCTTAAATCAAAGAATAACGTCTTGATTTAAATAATATATTTGGTGGTACAAGGGGCAGCGCTAGCTTATGTTGCCGTTGGCAAGGCACCAACACTGCTTAGAAACATGAAGAACAACCGTTATTAAAACAACAAAGAGCAACCCAAGGTTGCTCTTTGTTTTAACGAATATTTACTCTTCTTCGATGCTGTTTTCGTAACCTTCAGCGTCAAGCAGGCCTTCAACTTCGTCTGCATCATCTGCTTTGATGCGGAACAACCAACCGTCGCCATAAGGGTCAGAGTTAACTAGCTCTGGGCTGTCTTCTAGGTCTTCATTTACGCCAACAATTTCACCGCCGATTGGCGCGTAAACGTCTGATGCCGCTTTAACGGATTCCGCAACCGCGATGTCGTCGCCCGCACTAACCGTAGCGCCAACGTCTGGTAGCTCAACAAATACCATATCGCCCAAAAGCTCTTGGGCATGCTCGCTGATACCGACAGTAAAGGTACCGTCGCCTTCAGGGCGAACCCATTCGTGAGTAGTGGCATAACGTAGATCTGAAGGGATATTGCTCATAGTTGTTCCTAAATATTGAAGTCGTTAGCTCAAGCTCGGCAGCAACAAAGCACTGCCGCGCCAGTTGATTTTTTATAAAACGCTTTTGCCATTTCGCACAAAGCTAGGTTTAACCACATTTACTGTAACCCACTTTTTACGCATTTCCACCTGTGCAGTTTCACCGACAGACGCAGGTACGCGCGCCATGGCAATACTGTGACCAAGTGTTGGGGAAAACGTACCAGAGGTGATAACGCCCTCGCCGCCTTCAACTTTAACGGCTTGACCGTGACGAAGCACGCCTTTTTCAGTGAGCACCAAGCCTACTAGTTTGTCTGTACCAGCCGCTTTTTGTGCCTCCAGGGCTTTACGGCCTACAAAGTTGCGCTCTGCTGGCTCCCACGTGATGGTCCAGCCCATGTTTGCTGCAAGGGGTGAAATGGTTTCGTCCATGTCTTGGCCGTATAGGTTCATGCCTGCTTCTAAGCGCAGGGTATCGCGCGCGCCTAAACCACAAGGGGCCACGCCTGCATCTAATAGCTTTTGCCAAAAGTCAGCGGCTTGCTCGTTAGGTACCATGATTTCGTAGCCTGCTTCGCCTGTGTAACCTGTGGTAGCGATAAACAAATCTTCAGCTTGCACACCGAAAAACGGCTTCATACCTGCTACGGCTTCGTTTTGAGCGGATGAGAACAAGCCAGCGGCTTTCTCTTTGGCTTGTGGGCCTTGAACGGCGATCATGGCGAACTCTGGGCGTTCGGTAATGGTCACGTCAAAGCCTTCAGCTTGGGCGTTTAACCAATCCATGTCTTTTTGGCGCGTGGCTGAGTTAACCACTAAGCGGTAATTGGTGGTTTCAAAGTGATACACGATCAAATCATCTACCACGCCGCCTTCTTCGTTGAGCATACCGCTATATAGGGCCTTGCCGCGCTCTTTTAATTTAGCCACGTCGTTGGCTAATAAATGACGAAGGTAGTCTTGTGCTTGCTCGCCAACCACATCAACTATTGTCATGTGAGATACGTCAAACATACCGGCAGTGCGGCGCACAGCGTGATGCTCTTCTATTTGTGAGCCGTAGTTGATCGGCATTTCCCAGCCGTGGAAATCAACCATTTTAGCGCCTGATTCAAGGTGCTTACTGTGCAAAACCGTTTTATTTGGCATGTGACTTATCTTTTTGATTAACGTGATTGCCAGTATAGGTAGCTGATTTGGTCACAACAAATTGAAAATATTAATGCTTACATTAACATTACTTATCTATACAATTAGTTTCATCAGGTTAGCTAATCTATATGGCGAAAAATGAAGCAACTTTCTTTGGATAACTTACGCACTTTCGTGACCGTAGTTGATTTGGGCGGTTACGCTAAAGCGGGGGAATACCTTGGGCGCTCGCAACCGGCCATTAGCTTGCAAATAAAACGTTTGGAATCACAGCTTAATAAACGCTTGTTTAGTAAAGCCGGGCAGCGCCATGAAGTAAATCACGACGGCCTGAATTTGTACCATCAAGCGAAGAACATGCTGGCGATCAATGATGAAATATTTCGCCAGTTTGAGCCTGCATCGATTCGCGGGCGACTGCGTTTAGGGATACCCAGCGAGTTTGCCACCACTTTATTGCCCAGCATTGTGGGTGAATTCAGTAAGTTATATCCAGATGTGTCGTTAGAGGTGACCTCTGCTTTGAGCAAGTCGTTACTCAGTGAAAACCAGCGCCAAGACTTTGATTTGATCATGGCATTGTTGCCCCATAACCAAACTGTTGACGGTGAATTACTGCTGGACGATGACTTAGTGTGGGTTGGCAATCGAAATCAAAACTTTACCAATAGCACCTTAAGTTTGGTGCTCGCGCCTGATGGCTGCATGTATCGCAGCCGTGTTATTCAGGCGTTAAAACAGCAAACGACTCAGTGGCGTATTACCTACACCAACGCAGATCTCGCAGGTATTACCGCTGCGATAAACCAAGGGCTAGGCATAACGGCACTGGCCCGAAGTAGTGTGCCGAAAGAGTTGAATATTATTCGCCATGAAATGCTGCCTGATTTAGGCAAAATTCGCATTGCGCTATTTAATCAAGCTCAGCGCTATTGGCAAGCAAGTGACAAGTTAGCGGAATTTATAAAATCGCGTTTAGGTGAAATGTAATCAGCGAAAATTCGGGGAACTTGAATACGGGTTCAGATAAGGGTTTAGGTTTAGATGAAGTTAAAAGCATGAATAAGCAACGAAGCGAAAGAATGTTGTATTGGCAAACAGAGCCTGCACTGACTGCTGAATAGTGCGGGTTTGTTGATGTCAATTGCTCGCAAAAAATGCTTTGCAGATAAGAGATCGTCTAAATAGGAATGCTACCGAGCGTTAGGTCAGCAGTTTAAAATCAGAGGCAAAACGTTTAGATAATATAAAAACGTTTACGCCCCAGAGCGCAATAAAAACATACCAACACAAGCTAGTAACAACACTACTGAAAAAACCTCGCGGTTATATTTTCCATGGTAATAAGCTTTACGACGATCTTTTAACGCCTGATAAACGCCTGACTCATCGTGCTCTGGTTTTCGGTTGTACATATCGTATTTCATCATATCACCCTTAGCTGTATTACCTTATCGGCAAGGCGGTTAAAATATTCAACGTCCTTGCTGACTAACGTATACCTCTTCAACATATTGGATAATATAATACCCTTTTAGTTCAATTTCCTCTTTTTTTACGAAATATTAACAACTTAACGTGATGAATAGTTCTAAAACGGACTAAGGGTTGACCATTTTAGGCATTAATTCACCATGAAAAATAGGATCTACATTAAGGCGTGTTGATCTTTTCTGTTCATTTTTGCAGCGGTTATTTTACTCACCGTTTAGCGAAAGCTAATCGTCAGACTTTAAACGCACGTAGGTTTTGTATTTCTTTTTAAGCAGCTTATCGATGTAGCGAGTTAACTTGATTTTGTGGCTAATGGCATCATCTAGAGCATCTGTCAGCTCTGTGAGCATCGCTTTGTAATAAGTGACGTCTTTTAATCCATCGGGTTTAGCTTCCCCCGAGGCTGGTGCCGGTGCAGCGGGCTGGGCATCACTTGGCGCCTGCTCTGGCGCTGGTTCTTCTGGCACCTTGTTCTCTGGTAGAAACATTTCATCGGCCACTTCTTTCACTACCGCTTCTACGGCATCTTCGTCAAATGTTTCAAGCTCTTCAAGGAATCCATACAGTAAGATGCGGTCCATCAGGGTATTGATTTTACGCGGCACCCCACGGGTAAACACAAATATCTTACTGTAGGCATCGCTTGAGAATAACGTATTGCCGCTATAGCCAGCGTGATGCAATCGATACTCTATATAGGCTTGGCACTCGTCTTCTGTTAACGGCGATAAATGACATGAGGCCACAATACGCTGACGAAACTGTTCCATATCTGTCTCTTATACACATCTGACGCTGCCGACGAAGAGGATAGTGTA
>OJFV01000202.1_pt1 | contig 22770 bp, 17 predicted proteins | sample 1594391 | NCBI WGS metagenome assembly OJFV01 (sample SAMN05416856, study PRJEB24817) | seawater metagenome | isolation source: Sea water | place: Canada:Atlantic | collected 2013-11
CTTGTCTCGTGGGCTCGGAGATGTGTATAAGAGACAGATTGTGATGATGGCTTGCAGCTTTTCGTTGTCGGCCATTAAAGCAGGCACAGCTATGCCAAACAGCGCGTTAGCGGCGATGACAATAATGCCAAATTGGTAAATTAACACGAACTCATTCAGACCAAATAGATTAGTGCATAATGCAATCATCATACAGCTGTAGGTGAGGCTGAGCATGTTGAATAAAGCACTCTCAGTGCACGCTATCCACATGTGCGGAATAACTAACAGAAAGATAACAAATGCACTTTCTTGCTGTTGGGTAAATCGATTCAAGGTCACCGTGAAGAGCACTAATAACGTGACTACTAACAGCTTAGTGAGAAAAAAAGAGTTGGGCTGGGTTTGATTAGGGCTAAGGTATCTTTTTAGGTCAAAACGGCTGTCGGCTAATTTGTTACTCAATACGGCTGCAAAAATAGGCGCTAAGATTAACAATCCTGCGTAGTCACCAATCCAAAAAGCTAACCATGTTTGTTCGAATTCTTCAGGCTGCATCATATTGCTAATGATTAAGCTGTAGATAACTAACAGAGTTGTGCCTAAAGAGGCCACGCCTGTGTTAATGATATACATGATGGTTAACCCGGGTATGCTCAATCGTTCAGAACGGGCAGCCCATAAAAACACTTGCGACCCAAGCCAATATGGAATGATATGTGCGCAACCAAAAAACAAACCTGCCTGAATACTTTGTGCAAAATCTAGGGGTAAGTTGTATTGCATACAGGTGATGACGGTGACAACAACAGCGCAAAACAGAATCGGGACTATTGCCGCTGTGCCAGCCACAAGAAGCGCTGCATATGTTAAACCGGAAGCTGGGAACCAAACACTTGCGTGGGCGGTATATTCCATCAGCTGAGCAATGGACCACACACCTAGCCACAAAAGTATAAACATTAGTGCATGACTAATCTTTTGCGTTATTGATACTGGGCTGGTATCGGCTGACAAGATTTATACACTCCTCAATTGAACAGCACGAACATCATGGACAAACTTAAGCTATTAATCATGATGACTGACTCAACGCGCAGACCGGCTGCTTGTCGTCAATCGATAAACTCATATGCACGAGTTGTATCATATTGACACATATTTCATTTTGTCACACCTCATAACGTCTTTATCGACAGGCACAATACCTTACGGTATAACGGTTGGAGAGATTTTCAACCTTTTGAGCTGGCAAGTAGATGAAGTGCTGAGCAATCGTTAAGGGTACAAAAAAGCCCAATATATGCACAGAATATATTGGGCTTAATAAAGCGTTCTTTTGTCAGTCACTAAGCATCAAAGTCATTAGACAGAGTCGTTAAACAAGGTCGTTAGACAACATTGGTCCCTGACTATTTTGTAAGGCAACCAAGCAATTTATTTTTGTTTAGATAACCAAACAATCAAATTAACAATGTCGTCGTTGTTCATGTCACGAGTAAACTTAGCTTGGTATTTACCGTTAACAATGAAGTTAGGTACACCACGCAGGTGACTGCGGTATTCCTGAACTAGCTTATTGTTCTTTTTCAACATGCTGTTGACGCCAAAGCTGCTCACAAGTTTATCGAAATCCGCTTCTTCTACACCATTAACCATAAAGATATTTTTTAAATCTTTGATGTTGGTGATAGGTGATTTCTGTACATGAATGTAACGGAAAATAGCGGTGCTTAAAGAATCTTCTTTCTTCAATGCGCGGGCAACCATAAGGGCACGACTGGCATCGTCTTGGGTTTCACCACTGGTGAAGCCCATGAAGTTCACGTGTACTTTTTCGAATTTTACGTCATCGCCCATTTTTTCTTGGATCTTTTTTGCGATGGGTTCGAACTGAAAACAATGTGGACACCAGTAAGAGAAGAATTCATTAATGACAGGCTTGTCAGTGGCGGTTTCGTTAATGATGGTGTAATGCTCACCTTCTTTCCATGTTTCTTGGGCGCATGCTTGAAGCGGTACTAACACCGCAATAAAAAAAGCAAGTATGATTTTTTTCATTGTTAATTCATCTCTTTAGTAAAAAATAACTCGGGGCAGATTAGCATAGCTAACATAAAATGCCGACTGCACTTTGTAACCAGTTATAAGAAAATACATCTTATGGGGCACGCATTAACAGAATCTGAATAAGCTTAAATTCGCAGTTCAGTTTCGTGCAAAGCGGAGAACTGCTCTTTTAAAGCCAGTATTTGCTGCTCCCAATACTTGGGCTCGGCAAACCAAGCAAACGCCTGAGGAAAGGCAGGGTCTTGCCAACGTCTATGCAACCATGCCATGTAATGCACCATACGCATAGCACGAAGAGGCTCAATTAGACTTAATTGTGCGGGGTTAAACTCACAAAACTCATCATAGGCTTCAACTATGGTGCTTAGCTGAAGCGATTGAGCTTGGCGATCGCCAGAGAGCATCATCCATAAATCTTGCACGGCTGGGCCATTGCGGCAATCGTCTAAATCCACAAACGTTGGCCCATCACGCCACAAGATATTACCTGGATGGCAATCTCCATGTAAACGCATAATGTCGCTTGTGTGGTAGCGCTCACGGGTTAGCGTGACCACTTGCTCTAAGATAGTGAAAAACGCTTCGTGTAAGCTTGAAGGAATAAGCTGACTATTTTGTAACTCAGCCACTGACTTTACCAGATAGTCTTCAATATTAATGGTTGGCCTGTGAGTGAATAAACGAGTCTTAGCCACTTGGTGAATACGTCCGATAAAACGGCCCATCCACTCAAGTTGATCCAAGTTATCAACTTCAAATTGACGCCCACCCACTGAGGGAAAAAGCGCAAAATGATAGCCTTGATATAAATGCAGGCTCTTGCCGTTGATCACGAGGGGCGCGACGACAGGCACCTCATGTTCAGCGAGTTCTAACGAGAAGCTGTGCTCTTCGTTTAGTTGCGCTTCGCTCCAGCGCTGGGGCCGATAAAACTTTGCCACATAACGCTTACTATCTTGGCCAACAAACTGATAGACGCGATTTTCATAGCTGTTTAGGGCGAGTAAGCCGGATTCTACCAACACGCCTTCAGATTCGATGGCATCTAAGATAAGGTCCGGGGTTAGCTCGCTAAAATTAAATGTACTCATTAACGGTACAAGAACTTAGAGGTTTGCTCGATAACGGCGTCCTCGTCTTCTTGAGCACGAATGGTAAAGCTGAAGGCCGTCACGGGATCTTCTAATTGGTACGGGTCGATTGCGATACTAATTGGCAGGTTATATACCTCGCCGCCCATTACCGTGACACTTTTTTCACCTATGTACCTGTGGCCTTCAAGTCCATTCACTTCAATATCAAAATGCTGAGTATGCTGTGATTTATTCAGTATCTTAAGTGTGTATACGTTTTCTATTAAGCCGTCGTTGGTTTCGCGATAAAGCGCGTTACGATCTCGAATAATATCGACTTCTAATGGGACTCGGCTTAACAATTCAAAGACCAGTAAGGCACTCATTAATACCAAAACAACGGCATAGCCCATGAGTTTCGGGCGAAATATTTTGGTTTGGCCACCCGCTAACTGGGTTTCAGATGTAAAACTGATAAGCCCTTTGGGGTAATTCATTTTGTCCATCACGCCATTACAGGCATCGACACAGGCGCCACAGTTTATGCACTCGTATTGTAAACCGTTGCGGATATCGATACCCGTTGGGCACACTTGCACACATAAGTTGCAATCAACACAGTCACCTAAACCTTTGGCAGCATTTTGCTCTCGAGTTGCTTTGCGCGAACGTGGCCCGCGTTGTTCGCCGCGCTGTGCATCATACGCCACGGTAAAAGTGTCTTTGTCGAACATCGCACTTTGAAAACGTGCGTAAGGGCATATGTGGGTACACATAATTTCACGCATGTAGGCGGCATTACCGTAAGTACAAACCGCAAAAAACAGCACACATACGGTTGCCCAAAAGCTTGATGAAAAGGTAAAGAAGTCGACGAATAAGGCGTCGATAGGCGTAAAATAGCCCACGAAAGTGAGTGATGTGAGCAATGCCACACTCACCCAAGCGATGTGCTTCAAGGTTTTGCGGATGAACTTGTCTGTGTCCATCTTGCGTTCATCTAATTTGATGCGCTTGTTACGGCTGCCTTCAATCTTCTCTTCAAACCAAATATAGATGAAGGTCCATGTGGTTTGCGGGCACATAAAGCCGCACCAAACACGACCAGCAAAGGTCGTCACGAAAAACAAGGCGAATGCGGCAACGATGAATATCCACGCTAGCAGTGTTAAGTCTTGTGGCCATAAGGTTAAGCCGAATATTTGAAAACGTTGAGCGCCGATATCCAGCAAAATGGCTTGGCTGCCTTCAAATTGCAACCACGGAAGAATGGCAAAAATAGATAGAAACACTAAACCAAAAAAGCGCCTGAAGTTTTCTAGGGCGCCTTTAACGGCTCTCACATAGATGCGATTGCGAGGTGTGTACTGATCATTGTGTTTGCTTTTGTCAGGGCGATGAACCTGAACTGGAGAAATATCTTTTACGGGAATGCGGTCACTCATTGCTGCTCCTTGACTGAACCGAGATACATAGGGCACTTTAACGCGGCGCATATTAGCATTTTTTTGCTGTCATTACGCTAGTTTGCGTTATCGATTATGTTAAAGGTTGATACAGATCAGCCTGTTGGCGTTTTACTAAATGTGAGTAGCAACACAAGAACAGGGTTAACGGTCGTGACGGGGGTATCTCAAGGTAAACTTAACGCCACCTAACACTGAATCTTGCACTTGGCAGTCTCCCTCATGCCACTGCTGTATTCGTCGGACAATGGCTAAGCCTAATCCCGCACCACCGTAAGCGCGCGTGCGCCCTTCATCGGGACGATAAAAAGCATCAAATATTCTTTCTTGTACGTCTTTTGGAATACCAGGCCCATCGTCTTCTACACTTAGCACCACGTAGTCATCGTCTTGAGTGATATTGATTAAAATGCGTGATTTTGCATATCGACTGGCGTTAACCAATAGGTTTTCTAGCGCCCTTTGTACAAAATGGTCATCCCCAAGAAGCAGTAAATTTTCACCTGTGATAGAGATGTCATGATTGGCTAAGTGCGGTGTTTGCAAATGCGAAACCACTTGCTCTACGAGTTCTTTGATTGGAATTTCAGCTAAGTTAAGTTCAGGATAAAGTACATCACTACCCGCGTAATCAAGCATTTCTTGGACGAGCCTTTCCAGCTCTTCCACATCCAGAGACATGGCATTCCATTTTACAGAATCGCTGGCGGGTCGTGCTTCAAGCGCGAATTTTAAACGCGCTAGCGGAGTGCGAAACTCATGCGCCACAGCCCCAGATAGCTCTCGTTGGGATTGCAGTAAACTCTTCACCTTTAGGCTCATGTTATTGAGTGCTTGGGCAATAGGAGCGATGAGTGACGTATTAGGAATGTGGTTATCTACTAGGCTGCCGTCATCTTGAACGTGACTAACACTGCGTTTAAGAGCGCTTAAATCGCGCCATAACGGCCAAAGCCAAAGGGCGATTAGTCCCCCAAGGCACACAAAAAAGATGCCACTGTAGAGCATGAACGTTTGACTGTTGTTTTGTGGACGGGTGATGTTTAGCTCGAGTAAGTCGTTCTCGTTAAGAGCGATGTATAATTGTTCGCCAAATTGCTTGTCGTACAATAAAACACTTTTGCCGTTTTTAAGCTGTTCCGCACTTTGGGCGTTCCAACCAATACTGTTGTACGGCAAGACCGTGTGGGGCAGTGCGGTGCTTTGGGCTAACGCAAGTAAGTTATCATGATTATTTTTGGCCGCATCAAACAAGGTCATTATTGTTGCAACATGGCCTGTTGGCTCTTGGGATGTATGGCTGAAAAGTCGCTCTAACCCCGCACTTAGGCCAATCATGGCTAGCACAATAAAAAGGTACAAACTGACAAACAATCTAGCCATGTTGAAAGGTTATTCCCATGCGTCAGCGACGAAGTAAAATCCTTTTCCCCAGATGGTTTTAATACGGTAGGGGTGGCGCGGGTCGTCATGCAGTTTCTTACGCAAACGTGAAATGCGCACATCCGCTGAGCGGTCTAAACCGTCGTATTCTCTGCCGATAAGTTCACGATAAAGCGTGTTGCGATCGACCAGTTGAGACGCATTTGAGGCCAACTTCCAGAGCATATCGAATTCATGACTCGTCAGGGGCACATCTTCTTTTTGCAGAGTTACCTGGCGTGCTAAATAATCAAGCGTTAGCTGGCCAAAACGCAGTTGGCTGGCTCTCTCAAGTGGGGGCTGAACTGCATTACTTCTCCTCAGTAGCGCCTGAATACGCGCTAACAGCACCCGTGGTTCGACAGGTTTCATAACGTAATCATCTGCGCCAATCTCTAGGCCGAGTACATGATCAAAATCGCTGTTTTTTGCTGTCATAAATAATAATGGACCTTGATAGTCGGGCCGTATTTTCTTGCACAGGGTAAAGCCGTTATCTCCTGGTAGCATTACGTCTAACACGACCAAATCTGGCGGGTTCTGCTTAATTTCACCAAGCAAGCCTTTACCGTCATGCAAACAGCTCACAGTGAAATTATGCTGCTGCAAATATTCACTCACGAGCAAGCTGAGTCGTGCGTCATCTTCAACAAGTAAAATGTGTGGCATTAAAATAGGCTCCAAGGGTTGTTGACCCGAAAACGGGTACTGCGCTGAGTAGATTTAACGCTTAGCGGTTGTTGAAGAAAAGTTTCGCCCTGCACGTTTTTTAGCAATAAGCTTGTGTTGTCATCTATCGTCAGTGTTAAGTCTTTTTGCAGTAGGGCCTCGCTAGAGCAAAACAACTGCTGCGGCGACAGCGTTACTACATAAACACAGTATTCTTGCTGGCGTTGATTTTGTACCTGTACCGAAAGCGTAAAATGGCACTGCGCACCAACGTGCTGGTTAACGCACACCGTGGGTTGAATTTGCCAACTAAACTCAAGCTCCTCAGCGCATACTTCGTTCCATAACACCATGCTCAAACAGGCCAGCAGCACTCTCAAATTATGCGTGCTCCAACGATTGAGTTAAAGCCATCTGCATCATCTGAATACATATCCAAGGCCGATAAACACAGTACTGGTATATTCTTTGTCTACCAGAGGGCTGTGGGTCATACCTGAATGTAGCCAGGTTACGCTGGTGCGGATCAACCACTGCCATTGCTGATTGATTTTTTTGTTAGCGCTAAGAGCCAAACTAGGTTGCCAGCCCGCTGAAGCGTCATAGTAAAGCTCTCTAACGACATTATCTTGCTGATCAATGCCGTAGTAATAATCCACTAACTTGCTACTTTTCCATATTAAGGTTGATGCTAAGCTGACTTGCCACTCGTTTAATGACCAATAATGCTCATAGCCAATGTCTAATTGATGGCCATGATGAACGTTAGTCGCATCTGTTTTAGCCGTAATGCGCCACTGTGAGTGGGCGCTGCGTTTATGCCAACGCACACCTGCATCTATTGCCCATTTTCTGCTTTTGACCTCGTCGATTGAGACTCTTCGATCATCGAAAGGAGATGCATTCGAAGGCCCAATGGCATTACTGAGAAAATTGCCAGACGAGCCAAGTACATTGCTGGGATGCCAAAAGGTGAAAAATGCTTTTTCTGTGTTCACGCTGAAAAAAGTGTCCAACGCAGATGTAGGGGCTTGCATCCATTGATAACCGATTTCAGCGTTATCGAGATAAAGATTATCGCCGTAATAGGCAATATCAGGAATGATCACCAAAGGGATAGCGTCGCCACCAACGAGTGGATTGGTCTTCGCACCAGCGCCTAAGGCAATGCCCACGCGCCATTTCTCAATTTCAATGCACTGAGACGGGTTGCAGTCTGCGTAGGCGTGCTTAACGAGGGTGAAAAAGCACAGCAAAATAGATATAACGCCTAGCTTTTTTATGCTGCTTGTACCCATTTGCGACACCTGCACTTCGAAATGACCTTGGTTATAAGACGATTGATAAACATGAATAAAAACTGCGTACTTTTCTATTAATGCATCCTATCAAACCCGCGGGTAAAGCTCACCACAGGGTTACAATTATTCACAAATCCTCGCAATTATGATCGAGACACCCAATGCAGTGTCATTAGGATAATAGCCTACACGTTAAGCCTGTATTACCACGGGCAAAATTGACTCATAAAATCAAGGAAACACACCATGTTAGGTACTGGTTTACGCGGCTTATTCATTTTGATTCTCACTTGGCAACTCAGCGCATGTGGGGGTTCTGACGATAAAGAAGACAGCAAAAAATATGATAAGCCCTACCTGCAGTTTTATAACGGCTCTGGGGGAAGTGGTTCTGTGTTCCTCAGTGTTGATGAGGGAAGTAGTGCAGGCTCTGCCGTATACGGCGATGCGACTAGCCTACTCACACTTGATGATAATGATGTTGATTTGACCTTCACTGAACAAGACAACGATGGCGTTACGCATACCCTGGAAGAATTATCTGTAAAAGTAGCTACGGGTCATAAAATGCTGGTGGTGCTCAGCGGACAAGACAGCGCAACCACGTTCAATACTTATGAAATTGAACGTACAGAACTGGACAAGCGCTTTCGCTTATTTGCCACATCAGTACTGACAAGCGATCAAGACTATGATGTGTATTTAGGTGAGAGCGGCAGCTCTTTTGCGAATGCTCATTTGCTGGCAACTGTGTCGGCAGACGAACTTGAGCAATTTGACTCATGGCAAACCGAAGATACGAGTTCGTTTAGTCAGGGAGAATACCAGGTGTATTTGACCTTGCCCGGTGAAGCTACCCCTGTGTTCGAAAGCTCGGCGATTGCCTTTAACTATGCCACTGAATACACAATGATCATTCGTGCTAGCTCTGGCGCTATCAAAAATAATCTTGAGGTGGATTTAGTCATCAATTCCTCTTCCGTGAACAAATACACGTCAACTGATGAGGCGGCGCAATATCGCATTTACAATAGTCTTGAAGAAAGAGACGTGATTGTAGATGTAAATGGTGGCCAGGATAACCAGCAACAGGTGACTGTGCCTGCCAACGCTATAAGTGATTTTCGTGCTATTGTTTTCGGGGATTATCAATTGTCAGGCAAGGTCAGTGACGATGACAATCTTGCGTTCTCAAATCGCTTGCTAACCTTGAGCCAAGGCAGAAGTAATGCAATCGTGATATACCAAGATGAGGAGCAAAACTTAGTCTCGCTTAACTTTGAAGAAAGTAACTTGCCACAAAGTGTCGAACACGACATTCAGGTAGTTAATGTGAATCCAGATTATGATGACCTTGATATCTTTTTCGTACGCCAAAATGAAACCATTAGTACGGCGAAATACCGCACCCAAAATTTAGCGTTTGAGCACTCGGCGCGCTTAACCATAAAAAGTGGTCAGTATGAAATTGTTATGGTGCACAACGATGAGAACAACAGCCCGTTGTTACTCGCTCGAAGTGAAATGCTGGAGATTGATCAAGACGTTAATTACATTGTTAGCCTGCAAGCATCAGCATTATCACCCAGCGGCTATAAAATCGTGTTACTGCACTAATGCGTAAGCGTGGGTGAGGCATTAGCGCTATTTGCTAGTGAAGCTAGGCCTTGTGATAGTGGTGGCAGGGTTACAAGAGCGACAATAACGCTCGATATAAGCATTCTGATAGCGTGCGGCTAATGCATTGCGAATTTATTCGCCGCTATCCGGTCTAATTAAAATAAGCAGAGATGAAATACTGTTTTTGGCCCCGATGTTATAGTCAATGCATGTTACTTTTAAGGACTCAGATTAGAGAAAGCGCTCTCATAAGTCGTTCTTATTAATAGCCGTTATAAGTAGCGCTAAAAGGTATTAGATAATGTTCAGGCAGTATTCAGCGCGTTTGCAGTACGCTTTGATTAAATGCGATATGTTACAAGGCTCAAGCGCATCTTAAATTCGCACTAAAAGAGGTGGATGAATATGAAAAATTTAGCTGTCGTTCTGTTAACGGGCGTTACGTTAATGTTATCTGGGCAGGCCTACAGTCAGGCCAAAGTGGAAGTGACATGGGAGAAGCCAGAGAAGTACACCGATGTGCGCCCGTCAAATGAGTCACGTACGCGTTTTAAAGAGCGCACGTTTAAACAATTAGATGAATATATCGTAGAACTAGCTGAAACTTTGCCTGAAGGGCAAACGCTTAAGATGAACGTGACCAATCTAGACTTAGCAGGGCAGGTTTGGCCTGCTTCGTTTGTTGGTATGGGCAGCGGCGCTAATGACGTGCGCCTGATCAAAAGTATTGATATTCCGCGTATCGCCTTTAGCTTTGAGCTACTTGGGGCCGATGGCGCTGTCATTCAGCAAGGAGAGCAAAACTTAAAAGACATGTCTTTTCAAAACCGCCACAATCCGTTTTTTGCGTCTGAGAATCTAAGGTACGAGAAAAACATGATACGAATGTGGTTCGACGAGCAATTTCCGCAGGAAGTCGCAAAAAAGAATACTCACTAATTTAGAACGTCGCATTATTTGCGACGTTTTTTTGCGCATTACTACGAGGTGATAATATCCGAATAATGTACCATTCGGTCACGGCCACTTTGTTTGGCTGAGTATAGTGCGTGATCCGCTAAACGTTGAACATAGTCTGCATCTTTCGGATCTTGCTGTTGGCAGGTTGATGCGCCGATACTGATGGTCAAATGGTCTTCCTTGGGACTGTATTTATGCTCAAGGTTAGCATCGCGCACTGCTTCAAGTAACGCTGTGGCAACGCGTATCGCCCCATCTTTATCAGTGTTGGGTAAAATAAATACGAATTCCTCACCACCGTACCTAGCGGCAAAGTCGCCACTGCGCTGGGCGAACCCTTCGAGCAGCTGTGCAATCGCTACCAGGGCTGTGTCGCCAGAGGCGTGACCATAATTGTCATTGTAAAGTTTGAAATAATCCACATCAATCATGAGTAACGACAGAGACCATTTTTCGCGATTTGCTAGTTTTAGTTCATGTTCTAATCGCTCATCTAACGCTCTGCGATTGGGAATGCCAGTTAATCCATCTAGCAATGATAGTTCTTGTAGGGCCAATTTTTGCTGCTCAATGGTAGTGGCGAAATAGTCGATGGTATCGGCAATGTCAGATATTTCATCATTGCCTGAGATATGAGTAGTATTGCTAAAGCCATTGGCCCTGTCTTGAACCACCATATTGAGCTGAACTAGGCGTCTTACCACGCGGTTTTGAATAAAGAAAACAATCACTAACAGTAAAATGAGTGCGCCAATGACGTACAACCCCACATTGTCTATTTGTTCTTTGATTCGGGTAGAAGTTCTGCTTGTTTGGGTGATGAGAGAATCACTCAACTGATAAGACTTAAAGTTAAGTAAACGCGCATAATCGGTGATCAAACTATGCACAAAGTTACCACGCCCAGTCACCCGGCCTGATATACGCAACAGGTTGATTTGCAGTGGAAATATTCCTTTTTCATGGATTGCTACTTGGGTGAATTCATCGACAATTTTTATTAATCTGGGGCGTAAGGAAATGGGCAATTCGTCGGCGTTTTTATACAAGGTATCAGTGATAGTTTTAGCCGCAAATGATGACTGGCGGATAGCTTGTAACCGCGACATGTTTACTGCATTGCTTGATAGGGCAACAGCTTCGTACAATGCGGCTCGCCAATTCTGTAAAGCTTGAATATCCTGCTTTGACAATGATGGGGCGGTAGTGATTTTAACCACTTCATTATTGAGCGCATATAAGGCTTTTTGTTGCAAAGCCAGTTGCTTGGCGAGTTTGATCCTGTGTAGCGCGATGGTTTTTAATTCAAGAATTTCACTTTCAATCGCATTCAAATGAAAATCGAGGTACTGGGTCCCTCCGTGACGCTCAGCAACAGTTCGAATCTGTTCCATCTTATCATTGACTTGCCGCTCAGCAATACGCAGTGCCGCCTCAGAGTTGGCATAACTTAGACCATCACTGATGGCTGAAAGGGCAGTAATATGGTTGTTTATTTGCTCTGAAAATACCACGTTGGGTAACGATTTATTCGCAAGGTTATCGAGGATTTCACGAAAATCACTTAGGCGTGAATGGGCCAATATAGTCACACTGATAAAGATAACGAACACGCTGACAAACGCTATTGCAAACACGCTGCTCAATGAGAGGCGCGCCTTTGATGTATTAAGCGCTTTGCTGGTTGCAGGGAGCTGTTTACTCATGAATATCTACCAGTCGCGCATCCAGTTTTGGACTTAGCTCTTTGTTATTTCTCATGCTTTCCATAAATACGTCAACCACCATTGGCGGCTCCATATACCCCAACGTAATTTGAGGGCATGCACTGAGTACTTGATAGCCATCCCCGCCTTGAGCCATGTAGTCTGTGGTGGCTAGTTTGTACGCTCGGGTTGGCACAATTGCTTTGCCATCAAGGGTGATAGATACGACCCGTTCCCCTGCTTTTTGACTTGAATCGTATTTAACCTCAATACCTGAAATCTGAGGGAAACGGCCGCGTACCGTTTCAATTTCACTTAAACCATTTTCAATCGCACCTCTTAACTGTAAACCTGTCACTGTTAATACAGCCAGTTTACTGCGAAATGGCAATTCTTCAGCTATTTCACGTCGTGTGAGTTGTTGTCCCTTGGTGTATGATCGATTTCCGCGAATTATGCCACCGTTAAGCAGCGCCATATCGGCATTAGCAAATGATTTCAATGAATCAGCCACCGCATTAGCAAAGGCATTTTCTTCGGTGCGCACACTGACCCTTTTGGTTTGAAAAGCTCGTGTAACGTTAGCTATGGGTTGATCAAGTAGGCGGTTTAAGCGAGACGTATAGCCTTTTACTTGCCCTGCTACTATGGGCTCTTTGGTAAATTCAGATAGGCTTTTGTCGACCCAGCTCATTTCGAGCTTAGGCTGCTTGCCTACATGCACTTTTAAGTTTATTTCAGCCAAATGATTTAGGTAATTCAACACAACGGCGTGAGGATGTTGAGGCAATACCTCATCGGGTAAGATCGTGGATTCAGGTGTTGTTGTTACCGAGATGTCGATAACCCGCTTGTTCAGTAGTTGATCGATAAAAGGAAAGCTGTAGGAATACATCAAGATGATAATATCAGCCCCTTTTTCTCGCAACGTTCTGGACGTTTCAGTGATGATTTGTTGTGGGTCGCGAATAACAATCTGTTTTAGTAGGTAGTCGGTGATTGCGCTGTCATCTAGCACAGAAATAACGCCGAGCTTTAACCCTTTTTGCTCGACTATGACGTAATCGAGTAATCCATCTACATTCGCTTTACTGCGTTTGTCATAAACATTACTGGATATGAGCGGAAAAGCCGCCTCGTAAGAACGTAAGGACAATTCGTCTTCAAAATAGCTAAATTCACGCTTAGTAACAGACATTACGTCGGGCTCTAGGCTATTAAGAATATCAATGATGTGTGTTCCGCGGTCGAGGGATGAAAGCGGACTAGGCGCTAGACTGTTACCACCGAATAAAAAGAATGTGCTGGTATCTCTTCGATTGCGATACAGTTGCAGTGCGCTAGAGAGCTCAGGATAACCTCCGACATTTTTTAAGCCTACGACCGGCATGTCAGATGCGTAAATGATTGTCACATTCTCACTTTCAAGCTCGTCAGCTGTGGCTTTATAAGAAAAACAAGTCAGCATGCTGATGCAAAAAAGTACAAATTGTATCCGTTTGATGTTGCGGTCCTCTAGATCAAAAAAGCGTGTAACTAGCTGAAACGTATCAAACAAGTATTACATATTGACGTTATTCAATAATCAGCTTTTAGTCTAATTTGCACGAAATGATTTCGTTATTTTTTTAAATCCTTTTTCTCAAACCGCTTTTCTCACACATTCAACCTGCGCTGTTTCTATAACCTGTGTAAGTTATGTGGTGTATGTATTGTTCGTAAATATATTGCTGGCAATAAGCTGCGCAGGCAAGTGCGCCTGCGCAAGAGTGACTACATTCTTACAAATTCTCGATAGTCTGTTTTTGCTCTTTTAACTTCTTCATTTGCATGGTGAAGTCATCAAGCTTGGCTTTTTCTTTATCAATAACCGCGGGCGGCGCATTGCTAACGAATTTTTCGTTACTCAATTTACCTTGAGTGCGGCCAAAGTCAGCTTCAATTTTTGCCAATGCACGGTTAATACGCGCTAATTCGGCGTCTTTGTCTATTAGGCCAGCCATAGGAATAAGAATTTCCATTTCACCCACCAAAGCAGTTGCACTTGCTGGGGCTTCTTCTTCTGGCTGCAACAATTCAACGCTTTCAAGTTTGGCTAGCGCACCTAAAAACTCACGGCTGCTTTGCAAACGTTGCCAATCTTGAGCACTGGCGTTACGTAGCAACACATTTAACGGTTTATTAGGTGAGATATCCATTTCGCCGCGAATATTGCGAATGCCTACGATCACGCTTTTGATCCACTCCATTTCTGCCAGTGTGTCTTCGTCGCGCAGCGCTTCGCTTTGTGCTGGGAAAGGTTGAGTCATGATGCTGTCAGCTTGAATGCCACATAGCGGCGCTAATCGCTGCCATATCTCTTCTGTGATAAACGGCATAATCGGATGGGCTAAGCGCAAAATGCTTTCAAGTACGTTAACCAAGGTATGGCGGGTACCGCGTTTTTGTGCGTCAGTGCTCACTTCAGAGTTAAGTACCGGCTTTGATAGCTCTAAGTACCAATCACAGAATTGATTCCAAGTGAACTCGTACACCAAGTTTGCTGCAATATCGAAACGATAACCCGTTAAGGCATCTTCAAAGTCCTTTAAAGTTTGCTGGAAGCGCGCCAAAATCCACTTGTCCGCTAGGCTAAGCTCCATGTCGCCGCCATTTGCGCCAGTGTCTTGGTCTTCAGCGTTCATCATCACAAAGCGCGATGCGTTCCATAACTTGTTGCAGAAGTTGCGATAGCCCTCAACGCGTTTCACATCAAAGCTGATATCGCGGCTGGTGGACGCCATGGCGGCAAACGTAAAGCGCAATGCATCGGTGCCATAAGCAGCAAAGCCTTCTGGGTAGCTCTTGCGGGTGTTCTTTTCAATTTTGGCCGCAAGTTTTGGTTGCATCATGCCTGAGGTGCGCTTGGCGACTAAGTCATCAATGCTGATGCCATCAATCAAATCGATAGGGTCAATAACATTGCCTTTCGATTTAGACATTTTATCGCCTTGCTCATCACGGATAAGGCCGGTGATGTAAATCTCTTTGAACGGAATTTGCCCAGTGAATTTCTTGGTCATCATGATCATTCTGGCTACCCAGAAGAAGATAATGTCAAAACCGGTGACTAATACGGCGCTAGGTACAAAGGTATCAAGCTCAGGGGTTTTCTTTGGCCAGCCCATAGTAGCAAATGGCCATAGGGCAGAAGAGAACCACGTATCTAGCACGTCTTCGTCTTGGCGTAATGCAACGCTGGCATCAAGGGCGTTTTTTTCACGTACTTCAGCTTCGGTGCGGCCAACGTAGATTTTGCCATTTTCGTCATACCAAGCGGGAATGCGATGACCCCACCAAAGTTGACGAGAAATACACCAGTCTTGAATGTTGTTCATCCACTGGTAATAGGTTTTGTCCCAGTTTTCAGGAACGAATTTAATCTCACCACTTTTCACTGCATCAATCGCTGGCTTGGCTAGCTCTTGGACGGCTACATACCACTGGTCAGTTAGGTAGGGTTCGATAACAGAGCCTGAGCGATCGCCTCGGGGCACTTTCAATTTGTGATCTTCAATTTTAACCAATACGCCAGCGGCGTCTAAATCAGCAACGATTTGCTTGCGCGCATCAAAACGGTCAAGACCGCGGTATTGCTCAGGTGCTTCGTCGTTAATTTTAGCGTCATCGGTGAGAATATTGATCATCTCAAGATCATGACGTTTACCCATATCGTAATCGTTAAAATCATGAGCTGGGGTGATTTTTACGCAGCCAGTACCAAAGTCTTGTTCAACGTAATCATCAGCAATGATCGGAATCAGACGCCCGGTAATCGGCAGTTTGATTGGCTTACCGATAAAGGCTTGATACCGTTCATCATCAGGATGCACGGCAACAGCTGTGTCACCCAGCATGGTTTCTGGGCGCGTGGTGGCGACAATCAGCTCACCTGTGCCATCGGCTAATGGGTAGCGCATATGCCACATGAAGCCATTTTCTTCTTCGCTGAGTACTTCTAAATCAGATACTGCGGTATGTAATACCGGATCCCAGTTGACGAGGCGTTTACCACGGTAAATTAAGCCTTCTTCGTGTAAGCGCACAAAGACTTCATTCACCGCTTCAGATAAGTCGTCATCCATGGTGAATACTTCACGATCCCAATCGGGTGAAGTACCTAAGCGACGCATTTGCTGGGTAATGTTGCCACCAGACTCTTTCTTCCAGTCCCAGATTTTTTCAACGAACGCTTCACGGCCTAAGTCGTGACGGGTTTTACCTTGGGCGTTTAGCTGACGTTCCACCACCATTTGCGTAGCGATACCCGCGTGGTCAGTACCACATTGCCACAAGGTGTTGTCACCCTTCATACGGTGATAACGAGTTAGCGTATCCATGATGGTTTGTTGAAAACCATGGCCCATGTGTAAGCTGCCAGTCACATTGGGGGGCGGTAGTAATATGCAGTAAGGTTGGCCTTCGCCGCTGGCTTTAAAATAGCCTTTATCTTCCCACGCTTGGTAGCATTGCTGTTCAATGTTTTGTGGGCTAAATGTTTTATCCATTGTGTTTGGTCTCGTTATTGCGATGACTAATGACCAGCGAGTGAGTTGAGTAACTCAGTGCTGGGTAACGTATCTAGTTGGTGGCCAGCAGCGCGATAGTGCTTATAGCGCTCACGTGCTTGCTGCTTGAGGGCATCTGCAGCGGGCACGAAATCAAAAATTCGACTGAATTTGCCATGAAAATCAGGCATGTTGTCGGCTAAGTTGATCAGTACCGGCTTGTTAAATTGGCTTGGGCGTTGCCAGCAAATCTCAACAGGGGTACCCGCTTGAGGCCCTTCGCCAGTGAGGTTGTGGGGCACAAAACGATCGTTAGGCAGTTGCCATAATAGCTCGTCGAATTGTTCTGCTTGTGCCTGACTTTGGCACATCACCACACAGCGCTGTTTATTGCTAAAACACTGGGCAGCCAATTGACAAGCCAGCGCAAGGTGCGCTGGCTGTTGGCTAGTTGCTTCTGCTTCTTGTTCAAGCAGGTAAAACGTGACCTTTGACATCAGGTTATCCGTTTATTATTGGCTGACTAATCTTCTGACTCAATGCCTGCTCGGTTCATTAAGAACTGAGATAGCATAGGTACAGGGCGACCAGTAGAGCCTTTTTCTTTACCACCAACCCAAGCTGTTCCAGCGATGTCCATGTGCGCCCAGTTGTACTTACGCGTGAAGCGCGATAAGAAACAAGCAGCGGTAATTGAACCGGCTGGGCGACCACCTAGGTTGGTCATGTCTGCGAATGGGCTTTCCAATTGGTCTTGGTATTCATCCCATAGCGGCATGCGCCATGCCTTGTCACCACTTTGCTCTGATGCATTAACTAATTCGTGAGCAAGAGGGTTATGGTTACTGAATACGCCTGTAGCGTGATGACCAAGAGCGATAACGCAGGCACCGGTTAAAGTGGCTACATCGATAACCAATTCTGGGTCAAAGCGTTCAACGTAAGTTAATGCATCGCACAGTACCAAGCGGCCTTCGGCATCAGTATTTAGCACTTCAACGGTTTGACCTGACATGGTGGTTAATATGTCACCTGGGCGATACGCGTTGGCATCAGGCATGTTTTCACAGCCAGCTAGAATACCTACCACGTTTATTGGCAGATTAAGGGCGCTGATGGTATGCATGGCACCCAGCACGCCCGCTGCGCCGCCCATGTCGTATTTCATTTCGTCCATGGCTTCGCCTGGCTTGATAGAAATACCACCTGAGTCAAAGGTCAAACCTTTACCGACTAGCACAATAGGCGCTTGATCAGCAGGGCCGCCTTTATGCTCCATGATGGTCATAATAGATTCATTCACAGAGCCACGACCTACCGCAAGGTAAGAGTGCATGCCTAAGTCGTCCATTTGCTTTTCGTTCACAGAGTCAACATGCAAATTTTCATACTCAGCTTCAAGGGCTTTGGCTTGCTCGAAAAGGTACATAGGGTTACAGATGTTAGGTGGCATGTTGGCTACGTCACGGGTGGTCTTGCTACCCAGTGATACGGCCAAACCGTGTTCAACTGCGCGCTCACCAATCGTTAGCTCGCGGCGCGTGGGTACATTGAACACCATTTTACGTAATGGTCTGCGCGGCTCGCCTTTTTTGGTTTTCAACTGCAAGAAGGTGTACAAAGAGTCTTGCGTGGCTTCAACCGCTTGACGCACGCGCCAATAGGTATCACGGCCTTTCACGTGTAGTTCTGATAAGAAGCAGACGGCTTCCATAGAGCCCGTTTCATTCAAGGTTTTAATGGTTTTAGAGATGATTTGCTTGTACTGGCGTTCGTCTAACTCGCGCTCTTTACCACAACCGACCAACAATACGCGTTCGCTTAACACATTAGGTACATGATGAAGCAGTAGCATTTGGCCTGGTTTACCTTCAAGATCGCCACGGCGTAATAGGTTGCTAAGGTAGCCACCACTGATTTCGTCTAATTGTTCGGCCACTGAGGTTAAGCGGCGTGGTTCAAATACACCGACCACGATACAGGCACTACGTTGTTTTTCTGGGCTTCCACTTTTTACACTAAATTCCACGGGGCATCCTCGTCACGAAACTGTTAATCTGTCATTACATACTGGTTGTAACACTGAGCTTTTTAATTTTGTTATTATGATGTTGTGCAAAGCGCTACGGCGTTATCTTTATAAACAGCGTTTCATTGCAATTGCAAGAAGAGCTCAAGCCAGACATAATCTGTAAATTACGTGCGGGCAAGCGCTTTAAAATGGCACACATTGCAAATGAAACGTGTGAAAACGTTAAGTTTACTTAAAATTTTGTAGCTTGCCACTAAAATTACCACTTTTGTGTTGGATATTGCGTGCTGATATTTCGTTATTTAGTCAAAGAAACTGTCAAATCCCAAACTGCCGTTTTTCTGGTTTTGATGGCCATTTTTATTACCAATAAATTTGTTAGAGTGCTCTCTGAAGCCTCCAATGGTGACATTCCTGCTAGCTTGGTTCTGGGTTTTTTGGCCTTGAGTATGCCTGTATTGGCCTCGCTTATTTTGCCTCTGAGCTTATTTTTAGGGATCATGCTTGCTCATGGCCGCTTGTACGTAGACAGCGAAATGACTGTGATGCGGGCGTGTGGCATCAGCGAATGGTACGTGACTCGCGTTATGCTTGTGCTAGCTGTGATCATGGCGTTGATAACAGGTGCCATGACCTTATGGATTGCGCCCCTGTCAGTAGAGCGAGAATATCAACTTGAAGAACAAGCGGGGGCAGATACCGGTTTAACTACGTTAATTCCTGGGCGTTTTCAACAAACGGCCAATGAAAAAGCAGTTATTTTTGTGCATGAAATCGGTAACGACAGTGAACCGCTCAAACGCGTGTTTATGGCACAACACGACACCACCACCGATAGCCAAAATGTGCACTTAGTTTACGCCAAACAAGGCGGATTGCGTGAACTGCCTGACGGGTCTGAAACGCTAGTGTTAGGCGATGGTATTCAGTACGAAGGCACACTCGGTGAAAAGGACTACCGCGTGGTCGAATTTGGTGAGTATCAAATTCAAATTGCTGAGCAAGAAGCAGAGCAAAAGCGCCGCAAATTATCAGCCTATACCACAATGCAATTGTTTGAAGACTCATCCATTGATGCAATAGCTGAATTGCAATGGCGTTTTGCTATTCCATTATCCTTATTCTTCTTAGTAATTATTGCTGTGCCCTTAAGCGCAGCTGACCCACGACAGGGGCGCTTCGGTAAAATGTTCCCTGCGCTTATGCTGTATCTTGGTTACTTTTTGTTGTTGCTTGCCGGGCGTAAAGTGCTCGAAGACGGCAAAATACCGCCTATGCTTGGCTTGTGGTGGGTACATGCTGTGATTGGCATTATCGGTATGACATTGATATTTAAAGGGCGGCCCGTGGGCGTGCGAATACGAGCACGTTTACGAGGGGGCAAAGCATGATTAAAATCCTCGACTGGTACATCGCTCGCACGTTATTAAGCACCACAGCCATGAGCTTAGGCGTACTCGTTGGCTTAAGCGCACTCATTAAATTTATTGAGCAAATGAAAAGCGTGGGCCGGGGTAGTTATGACATGACGGTGGCAGCCGTATACGTATTTTTAAGTTTGCCCCGTGAGCTTGAGCAGTTTTTCCCTATGGCGACCTTGATTGGTGGCTTAATTGGCATGGGTATTCTCGCCAGTAATAGTGAATTGGTGGTGATGCAATCTGCCGGGCAAAGCCGCTGGAACATTATTATATCAGCCATGAAATCCGCTATTTTAATGGTGTTGTTTGTGATGGTCATTGGCGAGTGGGTTGCACCGGTTAGTGAAACCAAAGCCAAAGAAATTCGCACCCAAGCGATATCGGGCGGCAGTTTGTTCTCATCTGACAGATTAGTGTGGGCCAAAGACGGCGATAACTTCGTGAGTATCGGCGAAGTGGTCGATAAAGATACTCTGCGGGACGTGAGTATTTACGAGTTCGATAACGAATTGTATTTGCGCCAAATTACCACTGCAGAAAGCGCAACGTATCAAGATAAATCATGGGAGTTGAGCCATGTTCAATCTACGGAGTTTTCTGATAACCGCATCCAAGTAAAAGACGCTGCCGATGGCGCTTGGGAATCATCGTTAACGCCTGACAAGCTAGGTGTAGTGACCATTAAACCGGAAGCTTTGTCGATCCGTGGCTTGATTGATTATGTGAATTACCTAGAGAATAACAGCCAAAATTCGGAGCGTTATCGTTTGGCGCTGTGGCGCAAAGTATTGCAACCAGTGTCCGTTGGCGTGATGTTGTTAATGGCTTTATCGTTTATTTTTGGCCCACTGCGCAGTGTTACTATGGGCGCGCGAGTGATCATGGGCGTGCTGACAGGGTTCGGCTTTTTTGTCAGTAATGAAGTGTTTGGCTCGTTAAGTACGGTTTACCATATACCGCCTTTTATTGGGGCCATTTTGCCGAGTGTTGTTTTTACTGGGATTTCCATACATCTGCTGCGCCGTTAAAGGCGCTTTCAGTCAGTATCACTAACCAGCTAATTCAGATTACGCCAACTGCGATGGTGGTTGGCATCTTTCGTTAAGCAAATTACTTCGGTACCTGCAATGCGATCTTGCAGCGATTGCTTATGTTTATAATCCAATAATACCAACAAGGTTCCTAAACCCAAGAATGACGTCACCATACGTACAAATGCGCGGGTATAAGTTAAAGGGTTGTCACTGGTAGTTACAATACGCAAGCGCCACGCGCGCATACCGATTGTTTGGCCGCCGTTGCGCCAAAACCACAAAAAGAACGCGATAACCCAAGTGCCAACCCAACCTTGTAATACGTATTGATAAATAGGCGCATGTTGAATTAAGTCGCTGAAATGCTCATAACCCTGGTTATTCAGCACGTTATTTTCAACTAGCAACAACATAGCCACCAACATCACCATGGCGGCGCACATCCCAACAGCGACAGCGACTAAAATATCGTAAATAATCGCGGCTAAGCGACGAAAAAAACCAGCGCGGTAATAATGCTCAGAAGTCAAAAGGGCGTTCTCTCAGGTGAAGCGAAATTCAGCATACAAAAGTGTAAGCGTTTAATGGCGATATTTTCATGCTAACAGTTTCGCATAGTTAGTGAGGGTTAGGGTAGGGACGATAGCAAAAATGGTAAAGTTGACGATAAGTTGAGCAATTAAAACAGCAACGCAAAAAATCACTTGCGCGCGTGATGTAAATCGCTATAATGCGGCGCTCTTAAAGGTTGCACGCAACCTGAAAGCACCTTTGCCAGTGTGATGGAATTGGTAGACATGACGGATTCAAAATCCGTTGCTGAATAAGCGTGGCGGTTCGAGTCCGCCCACTGGTACCATCTCTTTCTACCAATGAAAGAGGTAACAATAAACCGACTTATGTCGGTTTTTTTGTGCCTGAAATTCACAAAGTCACCACGCATGCGCGTCGGCCGAAGGTCGGTCCCATCGAGCCCGCACTGGTACCATCTCTTTGTTGTCTACCAAAGAGATACACAAACCGACTTCAAGTCGGTTTTTTTGTGTCTGGGATTTACGAAGTCGCCACGCAAGCGCGTCGGCCGAAGGTCGGTCCCATCGAGCCCGCACTGGTACCAAACATTTAAACCAACTTTTTAGTTGGTTTTTTTGTATCTGGGATTTGGGTTCTTGGATGTATTGAGTACAGCGTTAACACGTCCTTGATGATTGGCACCCAGCCCAGACATCCATGTCTGGTCGTTCAGCTCGACGGAATTTCGTTACTAGAAATAGAAGCTACACTCTCAAATCGGTATTTTTATGGCTGCGATTTGGAATATTACTCTCTAACTGTTACCAAGCTGCAAAATAAAGCAACACCTCATCGCCGTCGCATCCCCTATATCTCAACTATGTACCTTTTCTGCAACACAGTGTAAGGTCTGTCTCTTATACACATCTCCGAGCCCACGAGACAAGAGGCAATCTC
>OJFV01000203.1_pt1 | contig 22649 bp, 21 predicted proteins | sample 1594391 | NCBI WGS metagenome assembly OJFV01 (sample SAMN05416856, study PRJEB24817) | seawater metagenome | isolation source: Sea water | place: Canada:Atlantic | collected 2013-11
GATCTACACTATCCTCTTCGTCGGCAGCGTCAGATGTGTATAAGAGACAGTCTTTTTACCGAGTTCACCTGGGTAAAGTTGAAAGTCTAAACCGTCAGCTTCTTTGTTTAAGTGCTGGCAAAATACCGTTCTGCTCATGCTAATCCTCACATTGTTTATGAAAGGCCAGCAAATACCGGCCTTGTTTCGCGCATTCTAGCAAATTCAACGCTGCGTGCTAAGCAATGTATCACGTCGAATAGCATGCTCTTTAAAGCTGTGTCTCACATATCGTGAGTAATTTTTTGGTGGGCGCAGCTAAGCCAATATTCGGTTGGTTGAGTAAGTCATACCAGATCTGTTGCTTTTCTTTAACCTGTAATGATGTAGGTTGTTTGAGATGCAAAATAACCGGCTGAATATCTAGATGAAAGTGGCTGAATGTATGGCGAAAAGGCTCAAGGGTAACTCGCGTGTAATCGCTTAATCCTAGTTGCTGAGCTGCTTCGTCCAGTGTTTCTAAAGTGTCCGCTTCATAAAATCCCCACAAACCACCCCACAAGCCTGCGGGTGGCCTTTGATAAATCAAAATCTGAGACTGCCACATAGGTATGAGCATGACAGTGGTGCGAACGGGAGTGTCTTTTTTAGGCTTTCTACCGGGTAATTCACTTTGGCGACCTTGAGCGAAAGCCAAGCAGCCTTGTTGTAAAGGACAGCTATCGCATTTTGGTTTGCTGCGAGTGCAAATAGTGGCACCCATGTCCATCATAGCTTGTGTGTAATCGCCGGTACGTGAGCTCGGGGTAAGCGAATCGGCGTATTGCCATAGCGCTTGTTCAACGTCTTTTTTACCCGGCCAACCATCAACTGCAAAATAGCGAGCTAACACTCGCTTCACGTTGCCATCTAATATGCTGTGATCTTGCCCGCAGGCCAATGACAGTACTGCACCAGCAGTAGAGCGGCCAATACCTGGCAAAGCCACTACATCGTTTATATCTTGGGGGAATGATCCATCATATTCATCACGAATAACTTGTGCCGCCTTTTGTAAATTTCTAGCGCGCGCGTAGTAGCCTAAACCCGTCCAGTGATGCAGTACTTCATCTTGCGGGGCGTTGGCTAAACTTAAAATATCAGGGAAGCGTTGCATGAACTTTTGATAGTAAGGAATAACCGTTTTGACTTGGGTTTGTTGAAGCATAATTTCTGACACCCAAACAGAGTAAGGGGTTTTCCCTTGCTGCCAGGGTAAGTCTTTGCGACCATGGCTATCAAACCAAGTCAATATTCGGTTTGCAAAAGATGATGTTAGCTGAGACTGAGATTGCACGGGTTGGTATACTGCTTATGCACTTTTAAGTTATGCCTCGATCATACCTCAATTACAGATAAATGGTTCATTTGAAATGACAACAACTCCTCCCCCAGCAGCATCCTCGGTTACTCTTGAACAACCGGTGATTTTTTATCCCGGTACTTTATGCGATGAGCGAGTATTTATGCCTTGCTGGCGCGCCATTGACATTCCTAAACGCGCATTTGTACCGCTGCAATGGGCCGAATCCTTGGAGCACATGTTAGCCTTGAGCCGGGATAGAATGGACTATTTCGATGAGCCTGCTCACCTTGTTGGCTTTTCAATGGGAGGCTATGTGGCCGCATTGAGTGCATTAGAGCAGCCACAGAAGGTCGCATCACTGACCTTGATCGGAAGCTACCCAGGCCAGTTTGGGGAGCAAGAGCGTCAAGCGCGCAAAAATATTATTCAGGCAATAAAGAATAAAAAATACCAAGGTATGAGTGACAGTCGCTTAAAGCAGTTTGTGTACTCTTTGGATAACACCCAAGTCATAGATATAATCAAAGCGATGGAAAGCGACTTAGGCCCAGCTGTGTTGGCCGCGCAGATGAGTGCGTTGAGTGAGCGAGAAGATCTTACAGGCCGCTTAGGAAAGGCCCGTTTTGACGTGCATTTGTTGGTGGGTGGTGAGGATAAAATAGCGCCGCCAAACAAGATAACAGCATTAGGCGCAGACATTACAGGTAGCCAACTACACGTATTTAAGAGCACTGGACATATGGTGCCACTCGAGCAGCCCGCAGCGCTGGCTCAGTATTTTGCTGAAAATTTCAGCTAAATTACCCTTATAGCCTTGCAATACCTGTAGTGGGCGGCATAATGCGCGGCTGCTAAGTACAGCGAGATACGAGAAGAATCATGAGCCAATTTAAATCCAAAGAAGAAGCAGCCGAATCCGGCGTTTATATCCGTAAAATCCAGAGCTTTGTTAAGCGCGAAGGTCGTTTAACTAAGGGCCAAGAAAAGGCAATCGAAAGCAATTGGGAAACCATGGGCTTAGAGCATCAATCTGGTTTGCTCGATATGAACGAAGTGTTTGGTCGCACGGCACCAGTGGTGTTAGAAATTGGTTTTGGTATGGGCAAATCATTAGTCACTATGGCAAAAAATGAGCCTGACAAGGATTTTATCGGTATTGAAGTACATCGCCCAGGTATTGGTGCATGTTTGGCTGACGCCCAAGAGCAAGGTGTAACCAATTTACGTGTTTATGAACATGATGCTGTTGAAGTCTTGGCCGATTGTATTGCTGATGGCAGCTTGAGCCGCATGCAGTTGTTCTTTCCAGATCCTTGGCACAAGAAGCGTCACCACAAACGCCGTATTGTTCAGCCTGAGTTTGTTGAAAAATTACGTAGCAAATTAGCGATTGGCGGTGTTTTTCACATGGCGACAGACTGGGAAAACTACGCAGAGCATATGCTAGAAATAATGGCCGTAGCGCCGGGTTATAAGAACTTGTCATCTACCAGTGATTATGTACCACGCCCAGAGCAACGGCCGTTGACTAAGTTTGAGCAGCGCGGCCATCGTTTAGGCCACGGTGTGTGGGATTTGATGTTCGAGAGAGTAGCATAATGTTAAGTGCAGCAAGCCAAGTATTATTGCGTAGCGAAGAGCTACTCGAGCAAGGAAAATGGTTGCTCGTAAACCCCACCGATGGCCACGTTTTTTCAGAGCTTTCGAATCCAGAAGTTTATGGTTTTCATCAGTTTTTTGATATTTATGAGCAAAGTATTGCAGCGGCGAAAGCTCAAGGGCGCGACGCTCAGCACCAATTTGTAGCTGCATATGATACCGATGCCTCGTTTGACGGTGCAGTATTGTATTTACCTAAGGCGAAAGCCCATGGGCAAATGTTGCTCGCGAATATCGCGGCATGTTTGAAACCTGGCGCTACTTTGTTGGTGGTAGGTGAGAATAAAGGCGGTATCAAAAGCGCGGCTAAGCTTTTAACTCCATACTCAGATAATGTGAATAAAATTGACTCTGCTCGTCACTGCGCCATGTTTGCAGCTGTGGTTGATAAACCTGTGGCGCCATTTGATATCACAAAATGGCAAGATGTATCAGAGCAGCAAGTGGCTGATATTAGCTTTAAAGTGTGCTCATTGCCGGGGGTATTCAGTCATGGTGAATTGGATAAAGGTACGCAACTATTGCTTGATAGCATCGACAGGGTGGTGGCAGGACGTATTTTAGATTTTGCTTGCGGTGCGGGTATTATCGGTTGCTTCGCGGGCCTTAAAAACCCACAAGCTCAGGTCGTGATGAGTGATGTGAGTGCATTGGCCATATACTGCTCGCAGAAAAGTGCTGAGTTAAATGGTGTAAAAGCACAGGTAATTCCCTCAAATGGCTTACGGGCATTGACGGGTAAATTTGCCCAAGTGTTTACCAATCCACCGTTTCACACAGGTATTAAAACAGATTACTCGGTTACGGAAGGTTTTATGCAGCAGCTTAAAAACCATTTACAAGACCGAGGCAGCCTGATTTTGGTGGCCAATAAGTTTTTGCGCTACGCGGATGAGCTCGACAAACAGTTCAAATCCGTTCAGACGTTAACAGAAACGACTAAGTTTAGTGTTTATTGTTGTCGTCGTTGATTGCAGTTATATTAATGCGTTAATAGAGCAAGCATATGTCTTTGAGTCCATGTTAATCAGTATCGCTATGATTTTCCGATAGGGCAGTGAATCGAGAAACCAATGGGGTATAGTGTTGATGAAAGTATTATTCGTTGTATCTGAGGTTGAAGATCTGGTTAAAACTGGCGGGCTAGCAGATGTAGCTAAAGCGCTCCCCATTGCATTAAGCGAAATGGGCCACGAAGTGTGTATTGTTATGCCTTACTACAAAATGTTGGCAGAGCAACATCCGGGTGAAGATTGCGCTGAGCCTCAGGCACTTTTTGCCAGCCGTAAACCCTACGATTTTACGATTAAACGCTTACAGATTGGCAATGTGCCCGTTTACGCAATAGATTACCCAGCTTACTTTGCACGTGATGGATTATATTCTGATAGCTATCACGCTTATCCTGACAACGCTGAGCGTTTTGCCTTTTTTGCCCAAGGGGCATTGCAAGTCGCTAAAGCGTTAGATTTCCAGCCAGATATTGTGCATTGCAACGATTGGCATACGGCGCTAACGCCTTATTTTATGAGCATTGATGACAGTGGCTTCTTTGATCGAAGCCGCAGTATCTTTACTATTCACAATGGCGCATATCAGGGCACACATCGTTTTTCGGATATTCCTTTTTTGCAGCCGCATTATTTACTTCACTCGCAATTAGACGGTGATGCGTTGAATTTTGTACGCATGGGTATTCGCTATGCGCATAAAATTAATGCGGTGAGTCCAAATTATGCTCAAGAATTGTTAACACCTTTGGGCTCGCATCATTTGTACCATGAGTTTCAGCAGCGCCGGAATGATTTAAGCGGTATTCTAAATGGTTGTGATTACACCCAGTGGGATCCCATCAATGACCCGCACATTATTCAAACCTATACCGCTGATGATATGAGCGGTAAAGAGAAGTGCAAAATTGATTTACAGCGAGAAGCACAAATACCGCAAGATTTAGGCATACCGCTGGTGGGCATGGTTTGTCGATTAACTGAACAAAAAGGCTTTGGCTACATATTGCCTATGCTTGAGCAACTCATGCAGCATAATGTTCAGTTGGTGATTATTGGCACAGGCGACCCGCAGATAAGCCATACATTGCGTAGTGTTGCACAGCGACATCCACAAAAGCTCGCGTTTATCGAAGCATTCAGTGTACAAAAAGCCCATATGCTCGAAGCGGGCAGTGACTTTTTCTTAATGCCTTCATTATTCGAGCCTTGCGGTCTAAATCAAATGTATAGTCTTGCCTTTGGTACCTTGCCCATCGTACGTGGTGTTGGAGGTTTAAAGGATACGGTTACTGACCTTGCAGATAATCCAGAGCAAGCAACCGGCTTTGTGTTCGAGCATCCAGACAGCGACGCCTTGCTAGCCTGTATTCAACGGGCGCTATTGTTCTACCGTGAATATCCAGAGCGTTTTAAAGCTACGCAAATGCGTGCAATGCACAGCCGATTTACTTGGCAGCAAGCTGCCCAGCAGTATTTAGCCTTATACCATGAAGCAATTGGTGATTAATGCTGAGTGAGGTTCACGAGAAGCATGCTCTTTAGAGTAATTTTGGGCCTGGTTGTAGGTATGCTATTTGCCATTAAACTACAGGCAATGCCAGAACAATGTTTGCAATCTAGTGGGCGGGACGAGGCTTGCCCGCACCTGATCTACAAGAAATCTCCTGTCGATATAAAAAAGCTAAGTGTGAAATCCGGTGACATGATTTGTTTATGTTTATCAGACTTGCCTGATATGCGAGGTGCATCCGAAAAAGACCTACGCAGTCCAGAATTTCAAGTAACCCTAAGTCGATTTGCAGGTGATTGGGGTTTATCTGAACCAGAATTGTTACTTCTGATACGAAAATAGAAAGGCAGTGGGAGTAATAAAGTCCCCTCAGATAAGATTAACTGTTTCATTTTCCACTGGTTTAGCTCAATATGTTGGATAGACTCTGCTAAGGTTTCATTTTTAAAATATGCATGCTAAAAGTAATTTTTTGTCTATTAAAAGCCTAATTATTTGGGTTGTAATGGCGATTACCTCGTTAGCATTGCTTTTGGCAACCTGCATTAATTTATATGGTCAAATCAGTAGTTACCGTCTTCAACTAATTGACAACGTCAATATCTTTTCTGAGCTCATCAGTCGCAATGCGGTTGCCACAATTGAAGATGAGCTTAATTTCAATGAAGAGCGCAATCTCAGCACACTCAGTGCATCGGATATATTAGAAAATGTGCATATTTATCGCTTTGTAGAAGGCGGTAAATTAGAATTTTTCGCCAGTTACAACAAAGACGGTGTCGCACCTGTAAACGCCAAATTCGATCGTATTGAAGCACTATCTCAAGCGGCCATTGATGGCAGCACAGTCGAGGTGATACGCGAAATTAACCGCGATGATGGACAGTTATTGGGTTATACCTATGTGCGCGCTTCAGCTGATGGGCTTGAGCGGTTAATCTCTCGCTCAGTAGGAATAGCTGTGGGCGTGCTGCTTTTGTCATTACTACTGTGCTTCTTGCTTACCTTAAAGTTACAGAACACAATCACCGCACCGATCCGCAATTTAGCACACTTGGTGCAACGCATTTCTCGTCACAAAGATTATTCAGGGCGAGCTCAGCCGAGCAACATCAAAGAGCTAGATATACTCAGTGATGCATTTAATGCCATGATGCAGCGCACACAAGAACATCTGCAGCGGCAAAATGAGGCCGAAGAAGAGCACAGACGACTCAACAGTAGCCTCGAAGAAAAGGTCACTCAGCGTACGCTTGCTTTAAAAGAAGCAAACAACGAACTCATTCAAACCTTAGAGAAGCTGCATCAATTTCAGCGTCAAATGGTGCAAAACGAGAAAATGGCTTCCCTTGGCGATATGGTGGCAGGGGTTGCTCACGAGGTAAACACACCTATTGGTCTTGGTGTAACGGCGTCAACCATGATGCTTGACCGTTTAGCTAGCATGCAGAAAGACTTTGAGAATAAAACGCTAAAGGCCAGCTCGTTATCCAAGTTTATTTCAGAAGGCCAAGAAAACCTCAATATTATCTATCGCAACTTAAACCGAGCGGCGGAGTTGATATCTAGCTTTAAGCAAGTTGCGGTAGATCAATCATCAGAGGTAGACCGTGTTTTCTCATTTTCAAAATTGATGGATGAAATTTTGTTGTCCATGCGCCCGAAACTGAAAAGCATGACGCACATCATCAATGTGGAATGTCCTGAAAATTTGTATATTGAGTCTAAAGCGGGCCCAATTAACCAAATTATGATCAACTTAATTATGAATTCCATCATTCACGGCTTTGAGAACAAAGACCAAGGTGCAATTAACATCAAAATCAGTTTGATTGCCGATAAAAAAATCAGCGTGGTATTTTCAGATGACGGCGCGGGTATCCCTGAGTATTTACGTAAGCGTATTTTTGATCCGTTTGTCACCACCAAGCGTGGGCAAGGCGGGAGTGGCCTAGGTATGCATCTGGTATACAACTTAGTCACTCAAGCGTTAAATGGTTCGATAGCACTGACCAGTGAAGAAGGGCAGGGCGTCGAGTTCACCATTTTGTTTCCGGTCAAAAAAGCAACCCAAACATCGGCGCACAAAAACTAATCAGTTATTTTGTGTTTGCAATTTACATTTATATCCCCACATACTTTGCGTAGTGGAAAATATCTTCAATACAACGGATGTAGTCATTTTTCGGCATATTATTTGTCGGGTTTGGCGGGTTGTTTGCATTAGCTAAAATTTAATCTAGATAAAACCCTGATTTTTAGATATTTTCTGATAAACTTTTATCCATATTTTTAACATGGTGTGAAAACGATGCTGACGCCCAATATTTTGATTGTAGAAGATGAAGTTGTTACTAGAACAACCCTCAAGAGCCTGTTTGAAGCAGAAGGCTATAATGTGTTCGAAGCCGAGAACGGTAGTGAAATGCATGAGTTTTTTGAAAATCACGCAATAAATTTAGTGATCATGGACATTAACTTACCAGGTAAAAATGGTTTGATTTTGGCTCGTGAAGTGCGAGATCGTAAAAATATCGGTCTAATCTTTTTGACTGGTCGCGACAACGATGTTGATCGTATATTGGGTCTTGAGATCGGCGCTGACGATTATTTAACTAAGCCGTTTAACCCACGTGAATTGACCATCAGAGCTAGAAACTTGCTGACTCGTACATTGAATAACGCGGAAGACGATGACTTACCAAGTCGAGTTAGCTTTAATGGTTGGACATTAGATGGCGATAGCCGTAGTTTGATTTCTCCTAGTAAGAAAGAATTCAGACTACCACGCAGTGAATTCCGCGCGTTGCATTTATTCCTAAGCAATCCTGGCAAAATTTTGACTCGTGAACAGTTGATTATGGAAATGACAGGTCGTGAATTACGCCCGAATGACCGTACTGTTGATGTAACTATTCGTCGTATACGTAAGCACTTTGAATCAGAAGTGAACGCTGACGAACTGATCGTGACTATCCACGGTGAAGGTTACCGTTTCTGCGGTACCGTTGACGTATAAGTTACATTAGCTCAGACAAAAAAAGCGGCTTAAGCCGCTTTTTTTTTCTCTGTAGCATGAATATCTAGTCCGGTTTGTTAAGCCTTTCTGACTCAGGTTTAATTTCATCTTTGCGCTCATATTCGCCTTCAATGATATCGTCGTTCGATGATTGCTGTCTGCCGAAGCCTTGTCTCGACTGCCCACCAAAACCTCCTTGTGCCTGATTAACCACCTGTACGGATAATTTTGCCAGTAGACCTTTAGCAATTAAGGGCCGGGTCATAGGTAGGCAGAATAAAAAACCCAACGCATCAGTGACAAAACCAGGTGTAACAAGCATAACACCTGCAATGACGAGTAATAAACCTTCGGCGACTTCTTGGCCCGGGATCGTACCCTGCTGCATTTTTTGTTGCGCATGAATTAATGTACTGACGCCCTGTTGGCGCACCAAATACGAGCCTATCATAGCCGTAGCGACTACAATTGCGACTGTGTTCCAGCCACCAATTTGCTCACCTACACTTATCAAGAGTGAGATCTCAACGATAGGCAGCAAAACAAACAATAAGAATAATTTACCCAAAACTGTCTCTTTAATTACTTTATGAATGAATATAATGGCGTCGAACGGCCGATAACCAAGGGTAACAGTGTTACAAAGTATGGCAACTGCTCTTTGTTGAGGTACTTAATGGTAAGCTTTAGAAGATGATGACATTTTTGAAAGACATCTATCTTTAATTGGGTCTATATTGGCCTACCGGAGGGGCACTTAATATTGTATTAAGTATGTTACCTTATTTTATTTTTTAACTGTTGAACTGCAAAAAAGAAGTTGTTTTAAATGAAGTTAATAGCATCGTTTTCCATTTTTATGCTCATGTCCATTTGGTCATTAGCCAGCTTAGGCCAAAGCAATTCCTTCGATTCTTTGTTTAGCGATGAACCTGAATTTTTAAAGGTGGATCAGGCTTTCGTATTTGATTATGTACAAAATGGTGATCAACTTGTGGTCACTTGGGACATTGCCGACAACTACTACCTTTATCAGCAACAGTTTAAAGCCGTTTCGAAAAATGCCTCGTTAGGTGAGCCTATTTTTCCTGCAGGAAAAATGAAAGAGGATGAATTCTTCGATGAGCCTCAAGAAGTTTATTACCATAAGGTCTCAGTAACCTATCCTATCTTACAATCACAAGATGATTCTGCGGTTAAAATTCGCTATCAGGGCTGCGCGGAAGCGGGTCTGTGTTACCCCCCAACAACGCAAGTCGTTTATCTAAATGCAGTTAATGCCAGTGATGAGCAACTTAATATTGATGGAGCTAGCGTTGAAAATAGCGGCTCTATTTCACAACAGTTTGAGCTAGCAGATTTACTCACGGGCGAGCAGAGCCTGATGTGGGTTTTATTGATTTTTCTAGCGTTAGGCGTGGGCTTAGCTTTTACGCCGTGTGTCTTCCCTATGTATCCGATCTTATCTGGAATAGTCATAGGGCAAGGGAAGGGCATAAGTACATCCCGAGCATTCGTTTTATCGTTCGTCTACGTGCAAGGTATGGCGTTGACGTATTCTTTACTGGGGTTAGTTGTGGCGTCAGCGGGGGTGCAGTTTCAAGCAGCGCTGCAGCATCCTATTATTTTGGGCGTATTGATCGTCGTATTTGTACTGTTGGCATTGGTAATGTTCGGTGCTTGGGAATTCCAATTACCTTCAAGCTGGCAAGAAAAGCTCAATGGCGTGAGTAACCAACAGAAAAGTGGAAGTTACTTAGGCGTACTTTTGATGGGGGCCATTTCAGGGCTGGTTGCATCCCCGTGTACCACCGCGCCGTTAACCGGAATATTACTGTACATAGCGCAAACGGGTGATTTATTGCTGGGCTTCAGTGCACTGTATGCACTAAGTTTAGGCATGGGAATACCACTGATATTGTTTGGCATAACAGGCGGTAAATTATTGCCTAAAGCAGGTGCGTGGATGAACATCATTAAAGTCACTTTTGGCTTTATGATGCTTGCAGTCGCGTTAATGTTTGTAGAGCGATTAGTCAGTCATGTGGTAACAGATATTTTGTGGTCATTGTTAGGGTTGGTGACTTTCAGCTATTTTTATGTGATGAATCAAGCCAGTTCAGTGACCTTCGGTAAGGGCGTTCGCGCGCTAGTTATTTTTATTGGTTTGTTTGCTTCTGCCATGTATGGCTATCAGACCATTTGGGGCCAAACATCTTCTGTTACCGGACGTATAGAGCAAAGCCATCCTCGCTTTGAAGTGGTTAAAAACCTTGATGATTTTGAGCAAAAATTAGCTGCAGCCAACGCGCAAGGTAAAACCGTAATGGTCGATTTATACGCGGACTGGTGTGTTGCCTGTAAAGAGTTCGAAAAATATACCTTCCCTGATACGCAAGTGGTTGACGCGCTTAGTAACACAGTGTGGATGCAAATCGATTTAACCGATAACACGGCGACTAACATTGCATTTCAAGAGCATTTTTCGATTCTAGGCTTGCCGACTATCTTGTTCTTTGACTTGCAAGGTAATGAGATTAGCGGGTCTCGGGTTACCGGATTTATGCAAGCGCCAGCGTTTGCCGCCCATGCAAAAAATATCTTATAACTTAGGTAGCGCCTACCAAATTTATTGTCTTAGAAGGATGAAACACATGTTAGCCCGCCGTTTTAGTTGTTATATCGTTAGTATGTTGTTGTCCTTCATATGTTTCGCTTCGAATGCTGCTACTGTCGTGACAGAGCGCGTTATTACTTTAGAAGACAATATGCAAGCTACCCATACTCAGGCACAAGGTGAAGTAATAGCGAGTGTGCTACTGATTCACGGCTGGGCAGGCAACATGAATGAAGTGGGCGATATGTATAAGCGTTTAGCTGCGCAGTTAGCGAAACAGCATATTGCCTCCCTTAGAATTAACATACGCGGCGAAAGTGAACGCGAAAAAAGCGGATATCGACTCACCAGTACTTTTTCATCTCGGGTTACTGATGCCGAAACGGGACTGGCCTTTTTACGACAGCAATACAGTGCTACTCCCACCGGTGTGGTCGGTTTTAGTCTTGGGGGGGCAACGACCATAAGGCTTATGGGATTGCACCCAAAAGATATTAACAGTGTTGTGCTTTGGTCAAGCGCGGGAGACCCAGCGCTGGTAGGCCAAAGCATCCTATCTCCGGCTCAAATGCGTGAAGTGCTTGATAAAGGTGAAGTAAAAGTGCCTACATGGGAAACGCTAACAGTCACCAAAGCGCATGTTTTAGGTATGATGGGCCATGACATTTATCAAAATATTAACGCTTATAATGGGCCCCTGTTATCCATTCGAGGCAGCGAAGACTACGTTGAACCTATCGAGAAAATCTTGCTCCCATTAACTTCATCAACACTTGCTGAGGCCCGTGTTATTCAAGGCGCTGATCATATATTCGATTCGTTCAACCCTGAAAGCCAATACGACGAACGGGTGATAAAGCAGACGCTGGACTGGCTAGTCGATACGCTCTAAGGCGTTATTTCAGGCGGCAATGGCTAAGCACCATGTGCGCAATGCAATAACGCATTGGGGAAGGAGGCTATATAAGCTAGCGCTTATCGTGTACCGAATATTTTGTCTCCGGCATCACCTAAGCCCGGTAAAATGTAACCGTGCTCGTTGAGTTTTTCATCCACGGCTGCGGTGTAAATGTCTACATCTGGGTGTTTGCTCACAACCGCTTCTATGCCCTCTGGTGCCGCGACTAAGAATAAGCCCATTATGTGTTGGCAACCTTTTTCCTTCAGTAAATCGATGGTCGCGATTAACGTACCGCCGGTGGCGAGCATAGGGTCAACTATTAGCGCAGTGCGCTCTTCCACGTCTTTTACAACTTTGTCGAAATAAGCAACTGGCTGCAGCGTTTCTTCATCACGATACAAGCCTACCACGCTGACCTTTGCATTTGGGATAAGCTGCATAACACCGTCTAACATGCCAAGACCCGCACGCAAAATAGGGACTATGGTGATTTTCTTGCCTTTAATCTTTTTGACTTTAATCGGCTCATCGTTCCAACCGTTAATCTCAACTGTCTCAGTTTCTAACTCTCGGGTCGCTTCGTAGGTCAGCAGATTACCTACTTCACTGGCAAGCTCTCTAAAATTTTTACTGCTGATGCCAGCCTCGCGCATTAAACCTAATTTATGTTGCACTAAGGGGTGATTGATTTCTTTAACTGACACAAGGTACCTCGAATGTAGAATAGATTTATTTGATAAGTTTACTGACAAATAGCTCACTGTGCCTAAGTAAATCAGGATAAAAATGTAAAAAAGACTGTCTTAATTCACTGTCATTTTCGCTAATGTAGCCCATGGCTTGTTGAGCAAATTGGGTTGGACGGCTGAAGCGTTTTTCAATGGTTTGCATCGCGCGCAAACAGGCGCTGAGATTTTCATAGTCTGCTAACCATTGATGACTGATAAGCCCAGCCCTGACTCGAGTGAAATGAGGGCTAACCTCATAGTTGAGCTGCTCTAAGTCTCGATAAAATTGCTTAAACAAGGTATGCATAGGTAATTCAGGCGCTGAAAACTGTTGCCAATGCTGGAGCAATAAGTGGTCAAAATACACATCAATCGCAATGCCTGCATAGCGTCGTATCGGTTTAGGGAAATCTTGTTTTAAAGCTACTACCCGGGGATGTGAGTCAGTGAAAGTATCAATTTGGCGATGCAAGCGCACGCCAAGTTGTATATTTAAGGGGAAGTCAGCAAAGGCGCTGCCTTTTACAAAATCCCCTAGAAAATTACCAACCAAACTGGTTTGAGTGTGTTTAGCAAGGTGTAAATGTGCAATGTAGTTCATGCTTGTATTTGAACGCGATACCGGCTTGGGGTCAAATAGCTTATTAATATACCTGGTACTAAGATTAAATACGCAAACTTGGCGGCAATCTTCGCTGATAAGACCAGTATTTTGCTGCTAATTTGTAAGTTAGCTCTATAATGGCCTCAATTGAGTGCAATGAGTTGAAATTTTAAGCGAAATTAGTCGCTAATCAGATACTTATTTGCTAATAATGAAAGATAATTATCATTTTAACGAAGATAGCGGCGTATTCTTGAAAGTTTTATTAATTAATGGACCCAACCTCAATATGTTGGGCAAACGTGAACCCGAAGTTTATGGCTCACGTAGCCTACAAGATATTGTTGACACCTTAAATGTGCAAGCAAAAGGCATGGGGATCGAATTAAATCATGTGCAATCAAATGCTGAGCACGAGTTAATCGATGCTATTCACAGCGCCTATCAAAAAGTCGACTTTATAATTATCAATCCTGGCGCCTTTACGCATACAAGCGTTGCCCTGCGCGATGCTTTACTTAGTGTATCGACTCCTTTCATTGAAGTGCATTTATCCAATGTTCATGCTCGCGAACCTTTTCGCCATCACTCGTACTTATCAGACGTAGCGGTGGGGGTGATATGTGGTTTGGGTGAACAGGGTTATGCGTTTGCACTCAATGCAGCTCAACAACATGTGAATAACCAAACGAATTAGTTGCCGTGGTCGGTGTGCTACCGGTCGCTTATATATACAAATCAAAAAGAGATAACATCATGGATATACGCAAAATCAAGAAACTCATCGAGTTAGTAGAAGAATCAGGTATTTCTGAGCTAGAAATTACTGAAGGCGAAGAATCTGTACGAATCCATCGTAGCGGCCAACCGGCAGCGCAAGTACAGTACTCTGCCCCTATTCAACAAGCTGCGCCCTTGGCAGCGGCTCCAGTCGTTGAATCAGCACCAGCAGCCGTTGCTGAAACCAGTGGTCACCGTGTTAAATCTCCAATGGTCGGCACTTTCTACCGTTCATCTTCTCCAGGTTCAAAACCATTTGCTGAAGTAGGACAAAGCGTCAAAGTAGGCGACACTTTATGTATCATCGAAGCTATGAAAATGATGAATCAAATTGAGTCGGACAAAGCTGGCGTTATCAAAGAAATCCTAATCGACAACCAAGAGCCGGTTGAATTCGATCAGCCCCTATTCATCATTGAATAAGCAGGTTACTGAAAATGCTTGATAAAGTACTGATTGCCAATCGCGGTGAAATTGCGCTTCGCATCTTGCGTGCCTGTAAAGAGTTGGGCATCAAGACAGTCGCTGTGCACTCCACCGCAGATGAAAGTTTAAAGCACGTGCTTTTGGCTGACGAAACCATTTGTATCGGTAAGCCATCTGCAACCGAAAGTTACCTAAATATTCCGCGTATTATTGCAGCGGCAGAAATCACTAACTCAGTGGCTATTCACCCTGGTTACGGCTTTCTAGCAGAGAATGCTGATTTTGCTGAAGCGGTTGAACGTAGCGGGTTTATCTTCATTGGACCAAAAGCTGAAACCATAAATTTGATGGGCGACAAAGTGTCTGCAATCAAATCGATGAAGGCTGCCGGTGTACCTTGTGTACCAGGTTCTGATGGGCCATTAAATGATGATGAAGCGCGCAACAAAAAGTTAGCTCAAGGTATCGGTTATCCAATCATCGTCAAAGCCGCTGGTGGCGGTGGTGGTCGTGGTATGCGCGTTGTCCGCAGTGAAGAAGAATTAATCGGTGCTATCGCAGCAACGAAAGGCGAAGCCGCTGCTGCGTTCAACAACGACGTGGTTTACATGGAGAAATTCCTTGAAAACCCTCGCCATGTTGAAATTCAAATTTTGGCTGATGGTCAGGGTAGCGCAATTCACTTAGGTGAGCGTGACTGCTCTATGCAGCGTCGTCACCAAAAAGTGGTTGAAGAAGCGCCTGCGCCTGGTATTACCGAAGAAATGCGTGCCAAAATTGGTGCGCGTTGTTGCCAAGCATGTATCGATATCGGCTATCGCGGAGCTGGTACGTTTGAATTTTTGTTCGAAAACGGCGAGTTTTATTTCATTGAAATGAACACCCGAATTCAGGTTGAGCACCCTGTATCTGAAATGATCACAGGTGTCGATTTGATCAAAGAGCAATTGCGTATCGCGGATGGCCAAAAGCTAACGATTTCCCAAGAGCAGATCCAAGTGCGTGGGCATGCAATTGAGTGTCGTATTAACGCCGAAGATCCAGATACCTTCATTCCAAGCCCAGGTAAAATTAATATGTTTCACCCACCAGGTGGCTTAGGTGTACGTTGGGACTCGCATATTTATGCGGGTTATTCTGTACCGCCTAACTATGACTCAATGATTGGTAAGTTGATCACTTACGGTGAAACCCGTGAAGTGGCGATTGCTAGAATGCGTCATGCATTAGGTGAGCTGGTTATTGAAGGTATCAAGACCAATATTCCATTACAACAGCGTATTATGGCAGATGAAGCCTTTGCCGCTGGTGGTGCGAATATTCACTACCTTGAGAAAAAATTAGGCCTAGGCGGGCATTAATTTTTCACAATATGATTGATAAAAAAGAGTGCTTCGGCACTCTTTTTTGTTTCTACTCCTGTAGTTCTTTGGCTTGAATATGGTTTAGCCACCAAAGTGAATACCAACCGATTGCAACCCCAGATACAACATTAGCGACGGCGATACCAAAAAACGCATAATCGATTTGCGCAAAGGTAGCGCCAAGCCAAGATAAAGGGACATACAATAAAGCAGAACGAACCACGTAAAATCCCAGCCCCACTTTAGCTTTGCCAATAGAATTAAACGCAGCAGCGGCCACAATTACGATACCGTAACCCCAAACACTCAAGGGAATGATGCGCAGATAACTCAACGCCTGAACTGCTACTTCGCCGTCATCTGTAAACGCACCGACAATAAATGGCCCGGTAAACCATAAAAACGCACTCAACACTAAAGCCCATACCATACACACCCAATAGCTAATCTTGAGTCCATCAATAATGCGCTGAACTTTGTAAGCGCCCCAATTTTGCCCGGCCAATGGGCCAATAGCAGAAGACAATGCAAGCATAGGTATCACAGCAAAAAACTCGATTCGTGTTGCCACGCCGAATGCAGCAACTGATTTCTCACCAAACCACGCCACAATGGCGGTGACAATGGCAATCGATAAAGGATTGACCATATTACCCGCGGCGGCAGGCACAGCGATAGAGAGCAAGTAACGCCACGAAGCCACTAGTTGCTCTTTGGAGGCCAGTTGAAAACTTAGTAATTTTTCACGCATAACCAGTATGGCTAGTGATGCGAACAGGGTTAATACTTGGGCCAGTAAGGTGCCGTAAGCTGCCCCTTCAATATCGAAGGCTGGAATAACGCCCCAACCAAAAATTAAGATAGGTGTGGCCACAATATTGACCAGCGCGGACCCAATCATCATTAGGCTTGGCCAGAATGCATCCCCTACTGAACGGATCAAGGCGTTTGCAATCATGGGGACAACCAAGAAAGGCACAGATATAAACCAGATACGCATATAGCGCGCGCCTAACTCTAGCACCTGCCCAGTCGCGCCCAATAAACCCAGCAACGGTTTCACGTATGCATAACCTAGAACAGCGACAAACATAACCACGAATATACCGAGTAATAAACTATCGGTAGACAAACGCTTTGCCTGTTCTTTGTCATTTGAGCCCACTGCACGCGAGACCGCTGAGGCCGCGCCAACCCCCAAGCCGATGGCTAAACTCGATATACTCATAGTGACGGGAAAGCTGAATGACAAAGCGGCAAGGTGCTCGGTGCCTAATTGGCTAACAAAATAGGTATCGATTAACGACACAGACAGCACCGCGATAATGCCAAAAACCATGGGTAAGGTGAGTTTCGCTAATACCTGATGAACAGGCGGGACAGTTAAGTCGCGAGATGTAGGCAATATAGCTCCCAAAAAATAAACAGAGACAATAACAAGAACGGATTTATTCACGCAAAAGTTCAACGCGATCGGTGAACGCGTTAGTTTACGCTAATTAACTAATGTTATACTGGCTTCTTTGCCATTAGATAAGACCTGCCATGCCTTGGATCCAACTCATCATCGACACAAAAGCCAAATACGCTGAGCAAGTAGGTGACATGCTAAGCGCTAACGGTGCCCAAGCAGTCACCTTTGTTGACGCCAAAGATACCCCAATGTACGAGCCCAAGCCTGGAGAGGTGATGTTATGGCCTGAAACGCAAGTGGTGGGCTTATACGAAGCTGATTATGATATGGACGGCGTCGTCGCAAGAATGAGTAAATCAAAGGTGCTAGGGTCAGATTTTCCTCACAAACTTGACCAACTAGAAGACAAAGATTGGGAGCGAGAATGGATGGACAACTTTCACCCCATGCGGTTCGGTCAGCGCCTTTGGATTTGCCCCAGCTGGCGCGACGTGCCCGACCCAACCGCGGTGAATGTTATGCTCGACCCAGGGCTTGCATTTGGTACTGGAACGCACCCAACAACCGCCTTGTGTTTACGTTGGTTAGATGCTCTAGAGTTAAGCGACAAGTTAGTGGTCGATTTTGGCTGTGGCTCCGGAATATTAGGAATAGCGGCAATAAAATTAGGGGCCAAGCGGGTGGTTGGTATTGATATTGACCCACAAGCTTTACTATCAAGCCAAACCAATGCCGATCGTAATCATATAGGTGACAAAATTGAGCTTTATTTGCCCGAGCATCAACCCGAATTAAAGGCTGATGTCGTGCTGGCAAATATACTCGCAGGGCCGCTTCGGGATTTACGTGAGGTGATCACCGCGTATTGTAAATCTGGTGGTAAATTGGTGTTGTCAGGTATATTGGCTGAGCAAGCTCAAGGGATTAATGATTTATACAGTCAAGACTTTCACATGGAACCGATTGAAATAGATGGTGAATGGGCGAGGGTATCAGGTAAGCGCAAATAGCCGCACCTTTGGCTAAAAAGTTATCACGATTTACCGGCATAGATTTCAAGTTTGATGCCGGTCTCTTCACCTCTTTCCACTTTATTCGCAATACCAGGACCCAAGGTCGCTGATGTATTATGAACACTCATGCTTTCCCCGCATTGCGAGCACGCCACGAGTGGTGTACCGGCTTTGCCGCAAGGTGTATGGAAATAATCAACGGGAGAACCATCTGCGTCTTCTTCCCATTTGTCTCCCCATTGGACAATAGCTAAAAGTATAGGGTAAAGATCAAGTCCTTTCTCGGTGAGCTTATATTCAAAATGCTGCCTATTTTCATCGTACAACTCTTTATGCAAAACCCCAGAATCGATTAAACGGTTCAGGCGGTCAGATAGGCGATGCTTGGTTATTCCTAATGACTTCTGTAATTCGGAAAACTTAGTGACTTTCCAAAATATGTCTCTAAGGATAAGCAGTGTCCAGCGATCGCCGAATATCGCAGCTGAACGGGCAATAGAGCAAGATTGCTCGCTTATTTGGTTCCACTTCATAGCCTAAAGCCTTTTTTCTTATTTTATTGACTATGTTAATACACAACATAGGTTGAAACGTTTGGCAAAAAAGGTGTTTGCACAACAGGATTATTTGTCATTACGGGTAAAAAGCGGGCTGCAATTATTCCGCGTGAGTGTCGGTACCCCATGGACTAATTGACCGGAAAACACAAAAAAATCATTCTTTTTAAATCCACTAAGTTAACAGATTAACAGTAATTTCACTGACTAAAATGAAAATCGTAGGAAATTGCCTCACTAAAGTTTATCTAATTTAGACCCATATAAATATAGTCACTTTTTTGTTGGTAATTATTTTCAACGTCTTGTCGTGTCTACGCTGGGTGTCTTTTTTACCTCAATGTAATCGCTCAAATACACATACTGAATTTGCATAATGAATTTAAAAATATATTCATGAAAGCGCTTTCATAAATATATCTGTTTTGCTACTGTAAATACATTGTTTCTTAGTTGTTAAATATTTACTTGGGGATTAGCTACTCAAATATCGTTTTGACACAGGTGTAAATGAAAGCGCTTTCATTTCAGTTTTTGCCACACAAAAGCTGATTTATCTTTGCTTACATAACGCAGAAATAAAGCGCAGAAATATAAAGAAGAAACAATAAGCAGTGCTAAGAGAATTACGGGTTTGGGTTTTGTTGTGTGTTATCTGAGTTCGCTACCAGGCGTTCCTAGAGTTCGACCGACCTAATAGAAGTACAGTCCATAACAACGCCTTTTAAGGCTAAAACACAAGACATGTCTAGGAGAAACACATGAACAAAACCGTTAAACACATCGTATTGGCGAGCAGCATCCTGCTAGCCACCCCGCAAGCAATGGGCAGCATGCTAACGGGAGGAGATTTCGCTAACAATTGCAGTATTGCTGACTGGGATCAGTTTGGGAATGTAGGAGTTAGCGGAGCGCCAGGCAATTGTGCAGCGACTTTGAGCGTTGATGATGTCATCGATTTTGAGACTGAATTGTCCCAAGGCCTATCCTTAAGCAGTGGAATAGACTACACGCTAAATGTTGATTTTAGTGTGGATACAACAATGAGCGACCCAATCTTGGATGATTGGTTCTCCATCAGCTTGCTTAATCAAGATTTTGAATTCATTGAGCTTTTCTACACAGATATCTTATCGGCGCAAAGCTTCAGTGAATCCTTAACCATTGCCGCTTCTGATCTTGCCAGTTATGCAAATCAAGACTGGTCATTATCGTTTTATATGTTTGATGGTTTTGAAGCGGACAGCAATCAATCCACAGCATTCATTACATTTGCGTCATTAGATTCCGTAGTAACGGACGTGCCTGCGCCAGCAGGCTTTGTATTATTGCTTTTGGGCTTTGCAGGCCTGTTCACGCGTAAAGCACTTGCTCGTTCCAACGGACGGCCTAGCCAAAAAGCGGCCGTGTCTTGGACTAACCTGAACGGTGGAATAAACCAATGAAAATTAGAAACGATATGGGCGGGGCACTGGGTGCCCTTTTGCTCTTTGCTTCTTGTACGGCATCCGCCCAGTGGAGCTCATTAGACAATACCATCAGTGTGTCTCAATCCAGCGCACGTTATATGCGCGCTGAAGGCGCATACGTAGTGCAGGTCAAAGCAACGAACAGTAGTGCACAAACTATTAATGGTCCTTTTAGGGTACTCATTGAAAACGCCAGCTTGAACGTAAAAGACGCTGACGGACAAACAGAGAATGGTGTGCCTTATTTCAATTTTCTATTAGACGAAATAGCACCCGGTGCGACGGTATCGGTAAATGTAAGATTCGAATATGCGCGGCGCACAAGGCTAACATTTGATTTATCTATTCAAAGCAATGCCACGTTAGATGCTGATGGTGACGGCGTCAACGATGACAGTGACATATGCCCAACCACGCCTGAGGGGATAGCAGTTGATGAGACAGGCTGCCCATTAATCGACAGTAACTCGGGTTGGACACTAGTTTGGCGAGATGAATTTAGTGGCAACGTGATTGATGACTCCAAGTGGACTCACGAAGTGAATTGCGATGGTGGGGGTAACAACGAGAAGCAGTGTTACACAGACAGCAGCGATAATGCCTATCTTGAAAATGGTGTACTGAAAATCGTTGCTAAACCTGAATCAGGTCAAACACTACCGTACAGCTCAGCGCGACTGATCAGCAAAGAAAAAGGCGACTGGACATACGGCCGTTTTGAAATACGGGCCAAAGCGCCATCAGGGCAAGGCGCATGGCCAGCGATTTGGATGTTACCTACCGACAACGTCTATGGAGGTTGGCCACATTCAGGTGAAATTGACATCTTTGAAGCGGTTAATCTGGGAGTGTCCCTTGACGACGGCCAAGGTTCAGTAGAAAAAAATGTGCATGGCACACTGCATTATGGCAAAAGTTGGCCGAATAATTCTTATACAGGGCAAAGCTATACCCTGCCGGATGGGGAAAACCCAGCGGATGATTTCCATGTGTACGCGGTTGAATGGCAAGAAGGCGAAATACGTTGGTATGTCGATGGCGTACTGTACCAAACTCAATTGAAATCAGAGGTCAGCTATAACACTGACGGTCAAGCTGATGGCTTAACGCATAAAGGCTGGTTTACCGAACAAAACGGTGAAATCCAATTAAATAACGCTCCGTTTGATGAGCGCTTTCATTTGTTGCTTAACTTTGCGGTTGGCGGAAGCTGGCCTGAAGCAGTGAATCAAGGGGGCATAGATGCCAGTGCTTTTGATGGGCAAAACAGCTTCGATGTGGATTACGTGCGTGTGTTTGAATGTTCGGTTTCGCCTAGTACGGGGGAAGGTTGTGCAACGGTATCAGACAACTACTTAGCGCCTAAATCTGAAGGGGGCACATTGATCAATGGTGCAGCCCCTGCGCCGACGGTGCCATCTGACGGCGTGGCAAGAGACCTAGTGATATTCGAGGATGAAATGACCGCTGCTTGGCCTGCGTGGGACTGTTGTGGCGGGACTAACCCAAATGTTGTATTCGATGATGATAGTCAATCACAGGTTATTGAATTTACCGTGGGCGGCGCGCCAACCGTGTTGGGGTTTAATACCAATGAAGCGAGCAATTCGAGCCCATTTGATGCCTCACCTCTATATGAGGCTGGCGTACTTGAGTTTGATTTAAAGCTTGTCACACCGCCAAACAATAGTGCTGCTGGCTGGAATGTGAAGGTAGAGCAGGGCAGTGCCGCGAGTGCAGCGCAAGTGAGTATCGCCACGCCAACTGAAATTTGGCAACATTATTCAATCCCGCTAAAGACCCTAAGTGACGCGGGTTTAAATTTAAACGGTATTGATATAGTGATGCTGTTTCCTGATTGGGGCCAAGGTGAAGGAGCAGTCTTCCGCGTTGATAATATCAGTATTTTGCAAACACCAAGTGATGACGCGAACAACGGTGGAGTGGAAAGTAACTTACCTGCATTTGATTTCGAACCAAATGGCTTAGGCGCCGCGCTGAACTGGAATGTGTTTGAAAATAGCGATAACCCACCACTGGAATTTGTAACTAACCCAGATACGTCAGGCATAAATAACTCGTCAACCGTGGCTAAAATTACCGCGCGCGTTGCTGGTGCGCCTTGGGTAGGTGCCGAAATTCAGCATGGCCAAATTAGCCCGTTCACCTTAGATGAAAGCAACAGCATCGTTAAAATGATGGTGTACAAGAGTGTTGCTGTCTCTTATACACATCTGACGCTGCCGACGAA
>OJFV01000205.1_pt1 | contig 22289 bp, 19 predicted proteins | sample 1594391 | NCBI WGS metagenome assembly OJFV01 (sample SAMN05416856, study PRJEB24817) | seawater metagenome | isolation source: Sea water | place: Canada:Atlantic | collected 2013-11
ATCTACACTATCCTCTTCGTCGGCAGCGTCAGATGTGTATAAGAGACAGATGCTGTGTTAAGCGGGATTGTGGTTTAAGGCGAATGGCAGTGATCCCTATAAACGTAGTAGACACACCTACAAGAATAGCTTCCCACCAGGTTTGGTTTATCCCTGCAATGGCTAAACTAATAATAAGCAAAGCAACAAAGGTCACCTGCATTCCTTTATTGGCACTCTTTACCCATGGGCGGTCAATATTGTTCAATGCGCTTCCCCGCTATCAATACATAAATATAAGACTATTACATGTCTCGCGCTTCTTGATGTGAAGCAATAAACAAAAAATCGTGTCCAAGCAGACACTTAGGCACGATTCACTTATACGTATTATCGGAAGATTCAAGCTAAAGTTTAATAATTAACCCCTGCTCTGGAGGTATTTTTCCTTCGCATACCTGACTATACGCTTGCGCTAAATCCTCTAAGCCATTTAGCTCTTTTACTTCAAGCCAGCTTCTACATTTCATCGCTGTTTCTGCCATAAAACCTATTGTGCGCTGTTCAAAGCCTTGCGGCCCCCAGTCTGCAATGCGTTTTTGAATATGGCCTGGAGCAAAGAAAAATTCACTTCGGTCAGATTCTGCAGCACTTTCTGCAGAGAATTCATCCCAATGGGTCAGACCTACGTTGATGCAATAAGTAAGATTATTCCCAAGATGCGCGCCTAATTTCGCCAAAATATCTGCACTTCCTGACATATCAACAATCACGGTGGGTTTATTCGGGTCTATGTCGCTCATTTGGTTATAACTTACGACTTGGTCGTATACCCCTACTTTTTGCACAAATGCCATGTTTCCGCTGGACGTTAACCCCACACTATGGGGTGCGTTCGCATCATCATTCAGTGCATAGCCCAAGCCCAAACTGGTTTTACTTGACGCACTGATGACCACCACCTGCTGAGCCTCAAACCAGCTGTTGTCTTGTAATCTGTCCCACAGACAAAATGAGGTAATATGCAGAGGAAATAACAACATACGTTCATTATCCAAGTCTGGATTATAACCTTTTTCACCGCTTAAACGTTTGTAGCTATTGTACCCTGGAGGCAACATTGCGCGATGCCCTGAGCCGTCAACCAAGCGCTGCTGAGAAACATTAACCGGAGTCATCACCACCTGCTGTGCTGGCGGAAAGTAACCAAATAAGCGCTCGCCCACTTCAATGCCTTCGGCCTTAGATTGGGTAACCAGAGCAAATCCCCATACTGGGATGATACCCCATTGTTTGTCGTTATTATCCGCGGGTGGGAAGAACTGCCAATAACCCAGTTTATCTCCCATCATACCGTAAGTAATGTTGTTGGCGGTAAACGAAAAGCTTTCGACTTTAAGTAAAATTTGCCCTTTTTCGATAGTTTCAATGACTGGCGTTTGCACCAACCTATGGCTCGTTAACTGCTTTTGTTTTACCTGAAACTCACTCATTTTATGCTCCTTGAGCAGCTTCAGCTGCTAGGTATTGTTGTAATTTACCCATGGCAGGCATGGCATTTTCGCGCAGGCGCCCAAGGATCATCATTTTTTCCGTATCGGTTTTATCCACGCTGCGCACGAGTTGACTAAAGCCGTCTAGACGATTTTTGAGCAACCACGCTTTTAAATCGTTGTCTTGTGACCAAATATGCTGATTACGCATAAAGGCTATCGTTGTTCGCAACCAGTCCATTACGCTATTAGGCAACGGCACTACACCACACATATGGTTCTTAGCTTTTTCATCTGGGTAGTTCGAGCTGGCTTCTACGTGAGCAATGAAGGCTGCGCTGAAAATTGGTTGATAAGAGCGCACGGTTTGCGGCGTAATGGTGTTGTCATTGAAAATAGGCTTCACCTCTAAATTTGTAATCGCACTGGCGGAGCAATCCACGTGAATATGTTGCGGGCTAGTTTTTATCTCGCCTTGTTCAAGTTGAATACTGTTTTGGCCTACGTGGGTCACTCTGCCCATACGCACCACATTTCTGATTCGCTTAAGCTCAGCTAACTCCAATTGACTGACGGTGGCACCGTGAAACATTTGTGGCCAAACGTTTTCATCTAAGCGCAAAAATACCCCGGCCCTTTCAAGGCGCGAGAACATGTCATCTACCGAAGTAGATTGGGCGATTGCTTCCATTTGCGCGGCTTGCGTCCCGATCGCATCATTGAAAAACTCGATAGTTGGCTGAGTATTTTTTCTATCAATTAACCATGCATCCCGTGGCATAATCCACTGAATATCTTCTGGATCGACCTTGTTTTCGAGTAACCATAAACAGGCATCGATTCCGGTTTTTCCCCCACCGATTATGACGAATCCGGCCGGTTTCTTATCGATATTTACCAAATCATTGATAGGCATAAACTGGGCGCTACAATCCACTGTGAAGCTTGGCTTATGAGTACTTGGCACCGACGTTTTTAAGTAAGTTGCATCAACTATTTTTTTATTAACGGTCACCTGATGCTCATCATCATTGATCACTGAAACGAATTTGCCGTTACCTTTGTATTCACTCATTGGATAATAACTCACGCGCCCAGAGGGCAAAAATCGCTCACGCATGACGTTGTCAAAATATGCGCTGACTTCAGCGCCGGTAGCTAGCTCATTCAAGCCTTTGTTTAAACCGCCTTTATCGATACAGCCTTTACTTAACTCCGTAGAGCTTACGCCATAAAACGCAGATGGTTGATGCAAGGTAACGAACGGATATGCCACATTCCAGTGGCCGCCAGGCTTGTGATATTTGTCTACTATCATGATGTTGGCGTCAGTCTCACTCAATAAAACGTCCGCAAACGCCATACCGACCGCGCCAGCACCAACAATTAAATAATCTGTTTCATGGGTAAAAGTTGTCATGCTTGTTCCTGTGTTGCTTCAATTAAAGTGTTTGCACACGAGATTCAACACGGGTGCAGTTATTTATGTTTCTACCGTTGGCAAAAATAACGATTGAACATAACAGTGTTATATTAAAGAATAACATCGTTATATTTGTCAAGAGAATGTTAATTGAATATTGCGAAACGTAAAATACTCCAAGCTGCATCCGAATTATTTTTAGAAGGGGGAATTGCAGCATTAAGTGTACGCTCAATAGCCAAGCACGCTGGTGTGTCGACCATAGGTATTTACAGTCACTTTCAAGGCAAAGAAGGAATTTTGGATGAGCTGTACATCCAAGGGTTTGAATTAGTGATGCAAGCTATGGATTTCGAGCAACATGATTTATCGCCAAAAGAGGTAATGCGTCGAGGTATTCGTGGTTACTTCGCCATGGCTGAGGCTCACGAAGGTCATTACCGGTTGATCTTCGGCGAGAATGACAGCCGCTATACTCCCTCAGAAGAAGCGAAGAATGTGGCCGAAAGGGCGTTCGGCCAATTGCTAAAAGTGACAGCTCTTTTACTACCCGATAATGCCAGCATGGCCCTCAAACACAAAAACGCCCTAGAAATTTGGGCTTTTGTGCATGGCTACGTCAGTTTAAAGCACCATGCTGTTGCCAGTATTTTTGAAACACCTGATTGGTACGTCATGGCCGAAGATGCTTTATGCATGCACATTGACGCGATCCTAGCCACACACTCATCTCAATTCTGAGTAACTCGCTCATAAAAAAAGCGCTAATTAGCGCTTTTCAAATCATTTAGCCGGCAAGCTAATCTTGCATATAATCCGGTGGCAACGCTTTAAACATGGTGACACCTGAGTCAATCGCAGCCTGGGCGACTGCGGTAGCCACTCGTTGCAACAAACGCGGATCCATTGGCTTAGGAATAATATACTCACGACCAAACGTTAAACTCGTTAAATTACTGGCGGCCAATACTTCTTGTGGCACCGGCTCGCGCGCAATACTTCGGATCGCTTCAACAGCCGCTATTTTCATTTCATCGTTAATTACCGATGCGCGTACATCCAGAGCACCACGGAAAATAAACGGAAAGCACAGCACGTTATTCACCTGATTCGGATAATCTGAACGCCCAGTGGCCATGATCACATCATCGCGCACAGCATGGGCCAGCTCTGGTTTTATCTCGGGATCTGGATTTGAGCAGGCAAAAATAACAGGGTTCGGTGCCATCAACGCCAACGCTTCTGGTGGCAACACATCAGGACCAGACACCCCAACAAATACGTCTGCGCCGTCTAGCGCATCTTCCAAGGTACGCTTGTCAGTATTATTGGCGAACAGTTTTTTATGGTGAGTAAGGTTATCGCGTCTGGTATGAATCACCCCTTTGGTATCAAGCATATAAATACGTTCACGCTTGGCACCACATTTAATCAACAATTCCATGCAGGCAATAGCCGCTGCACCCGCGCCCATACAAACGATGGTTACGTCAGAAAGTTCCTTACCTTGCACCTCCAGAGCATTGAGCATTCCTGCTGCGGTCACAATGGCGGTACCGTGTTGGTCATCGTGAAATACAGGTACATTGCAGCGCTTAATCAGTTCTTGCTCTATTTCAAAACACTCTGGCGCTTTTATATCTTCTAAGTTAATGCCACCGAATGTGTCAGCAATATTCGCCACCGTGTTAATAAAGTCTTCTGTGGTGTTGTGCTTTACTTCTATATCGATGGAATCTAGCCCAGCAAAGCGTTTAAACAATAGCGCTTTACCTTCCATAACCGGTTTCGAAGCCAGTGGGCCTAAATTACCAAGGCCAAGAATAGCGGTACCATTTGAAATGACGGCGACCATGTTGCCTTTAGCAGTGTATTTGTATGCAGCATTTGGGTCTGCAGCAATCTCTCGAACAGGTTCAGCGACGCCAGGGCTATAAGCTAAGGCTAAATCGGTCACGGTTTCCGCAGGCTTTGTCAGCTGAATCGCTATCTTTCCCGGTACTGGCTTAGCATGGTAGTCCAATGCTTGTTGACGAAAATCAGACATCGTGGTCTAGATCCTTAAAGTGTAGGGTTAAATCAGAGTACGTTAGCTTTCTTATTGTTTTATTCCCGACTTACGGTTCCACAATTCGCTTAAGTGAAATCATGTGTCCGAACGGCTTATTATTATTTTAGTGAAAGCCCGTTAAACGTTAACTTATCAGGTATGTATCTACATCGCTGATATGCCTGACTACATCATAGATTAAGCAAGATAGCCAAGGCTAATAACCATGGTGAATTATGAATAAAGTTTTACTGAAATATTAGACAGTTAGGAAAGAATAAATGACAGGCACAAAAAAAGGCGCTAGAAGCGCCTTTTTCGTCACGTTTTTACGCTTACTTCTTGGTGCTAAGTGCGCTGAAACGTTTGTTGAACTTGTCAACACGACCGCCAGTATCAACGTTACGTTGCTTACCAGTGTAGAAAGGGTGACACGCTGAACATACGTCCAGGTTAAGATCTTTCTTCAAAGTTGAACGAACAACGATAACATTGCCACATGAACAAGTTGCTTTCATGTCTTGGTAGTCTGGATGTATACCTGTTTTCATGGATTACCCCTAAGTAAGGCCGTATCGCTATCCAACCCGAAGTTGAACACCATACGAAAATTAAATTCGATTTATGCGATCAATGCGGCTTGCCGCAAAGAGCCGAGCATATTAATGTAACGCCTTGCCCTGATCAAGCTCTATTGGCGAATATATGGTCAAATAAGCAAACTTCAACTGCCAATTCACTTTAACACCACCAACTTACAAGATGATTAGCCCGTTATGCCCATTATTCGCGTTGCCGTTCCTGTTCCAAAGCGCCAGTTTTTTGAGTACCAACATAGTAGCGCGCTAGAACCAGGTATTCGGGTACGTGTGCCATTTGGGCCGCGCAAGTTAATAGGTGTAGTGCTTGAAACCACCAAAGAGTCACAATGGCAAAGCGACAAGCTCAAAGCCATTCTTGATGTACTCGACGAAACATCCATATTCAGTTCAGTTCAACTTAAACTATGCCAATGGCTGAGCCAGTATTACCAACATCCTATTGGCGACGTACTGCATAGCGCTATGCCTGTTTCCTTACGCAAGGGCGGTTCGAGCCAACCTAAGCCAGTGAGTTTTTTACGCACGACCGACGAAGGCCAACAAATCCCTTCTGAAAATTTAGGCAAGGCCCGCAAGCAACAGCAATTACTTGCCCAATTACAACAGGGCGAAGCCAGCTATTCCAGTATCCTTGCTCAATATGCTAGCACCACTGTCAAAGCTGTAGTGCAAAAGAAGTTGATTGAGCAAGTTGAGCGCATTCCTTCCCTTGATACCGATTGGCTAGCCCACTTAAATATTGGCGAAAAACCACTTCCGAATGTTGAGCAAGCCATAGCCATCAGCCAAATCACAGCAAAAATAGGTGAATATGCGAGCTTTTTAATTGAAGGGGTGACCGGCAGCGGCAAGACTGAGGTTTACCTACAGGCCATAGAAAGCGTGCTTACTCAGGGTAAGCAGGTACTTATTCTGGTACCAGAAATCGGCTTAACGCCGCAGACCGTTGAGCGCTTTGCCAAACGCTTTAATGTACTTGTGGGCATATTGCATTCTAATTTAACCGACAATGAACGTTTACTGGTGTGGCAGCAGAGTCAGGCCGGGCAACTACCGATCATCATTGGCACCCGCTCCGCTATCTTCACGCCCATGAAAAACCCAGGCATGCTGATTGTTGATGAAGAGCATGACTCATCTTACAAACAGCAGGATGGCCTGCGTTATCACGCAAGAGATTTAGCGGTGATGCGCGCCGCACAGGAAAAAATCCCGCTTATTCTAGGCTCAGCCACACCCGCGCTTGAATCGTTGAACAATGCGCTAAGTGGCAAGTACCAGCACCTGCTTTTGAATGAGCGCGCAGGCAACGCCTCTCATCCTAAGCAACAAGTGCTGGATATTCGAAATCAACCATTAGAATTTGGATTGGCGAAAGGCATCATCGAACGGATTGGCCAACATTTGGCCCAAGAAAGTCAGGTGATGCTGTTTATTAACCGCCGAGGATATGCTCCTGCTCTTGTGTGCCATACCTGCGGCCATGTTGAAGAATGCCCTGGTTGCAACAAACCTTACACCCTGCACAAACAATTATATAAGCTGCAGTGCCACCATTGCGGCAACGCCAAAGCAATTCCTAAGCGTTGCCAAAGCTGCAACAGTACCGAGCTCAGCGCTATGGGTTTAGGCACAGAACAACTCGAACAAGGCTTACAAACACTCTTCCCCCAATACACCAGTGTGCGTATCGACAGCGACAGTGCCAGAGGCAAAAACCGCCTAAACGATATGCTGGATAAAATTAACCGCAACGAGTATCAGATATTAATTGGTACACAGATATTGTCTAAGGGTCACCATTTTCCCAATGTGACCTTAGTGGTAATCCTCGAAGTCGATGGCGCTCTTTTTAGCGCTGATTACCGCGCAGCTGAGCATTTGGCCCAACTAGTGACTCAGCTAGCTGGCCGCGCAGGGCGCGCTGAAAAACCCGGGGAAATGTGGTTGCAAACACATGACCCAAGCCACCCCTTGTTGCAAGATTTGCTCAACAATGGCTATTCGCACTTCGCTCGCTATGCTTTACTTGAACGTGAGCAAGCCATGCTACCGCCACACACTTATCAAGCGTTATTCAGAGCGCAATCGAGCGACCCGCGTCTAGCGAACCAATTACTTATGGATATTTCCATGCAGTTTAGCTATTCAAAACACGTGCAGTGTATTGGGCCTTTGCCCGCATTAATGGAAAAGCGTCAAGGGAAGTTTCGTATGCAATTGGTGTTAAGCAGCCGCAATCGTGCTGCTTTACAACATGCCCTAAGTCAAGCTATGCCCAATATTGAACAACTCCCTCTTGCCAGCAAAGTACGCTGGGCACTGGATGTAGACCCGCAAGATTTTATGTAAATAGCCCCTGGACAATGCGACGCGGTTCATTTTGTTAATTATATTTCACAGATTAACCAAATTCTGATTGAGGATTAGACTGAGCAAGGTAAAATCCGCGATTCTTCTAGCCTTAGTATTCGGATGTAAAGATGGCTCACAAAGATTATGTTGCCCGCGGGGGCAACCCAAAAAAGGCTCCGGAGCCTGAAAAGCGCCCGTTGCCTTGGGCACGTATCGTTATTACTTTGGCCCTAGTTTTTGGTTTTGGTTATTTTTTATGGTCAATCAACGATAAAGCTGAAGATCCAGCCAACAAAAAAGACAATGCCCAAGCCAAGCAAGTGGACCCATTGCCAGAAGTCCCTAAAGAAGAGTGGGAATTCATCAAAACATTACCCGAATACAGCGTAGAAGTAGAAGTTGAAGAGCAAGCAGCTTCAGACAAGCGCTATTTGATGCAATGTGGCTCATTTAGAAAGCAAAGCCAAGCAGAAGAATTGAAAGCACGCATTGCGTTTCAGGGCTTTGAAGCTCAAGTTCGCCCTAGCGAAGGCAGCTCTGGTCGCTGGTATCGTGTGATTATTGGCCCTTACGAAAGCAAACGCTTGGCTGAGAAACAGCGCCACACCTTACAACGCGCTAAAATAAATGGCTGTAAAATTTGGCTGTGGAATTTGTAATACTCGCCCTGGTCCCCCCTGCGTGAAAAGCGCCACAACTATGTGGCGCTTTTCTGATTTACGGTGTTTACCTTGTTTACGTTTTGACACTTTCTTCTTACTTGAAAATTTATGAATCCTCCCCACATCTAACTCAATTGTCGCAGTGCCCCATCCTATTAAGGAAGCATTGCAGTTAAACCATTGAGGAATTCCTGTGACTACAATCGTATCTGTACGTCGTGGTAACCAAGTTGTTATCGCTGGCGATGGCCAAGTTTCGCTTGGCAATACCGTAATGAAAGGCAACGCAAAAAAAGTGCGCCGCTTATACAACAATAAAGTCCTTGCTGGCTTTGCCGGTGGTACCGCCGATGCCTTCACCTTATTCGAGCGTTTCGAATCAAAACTCGAAATACATCAAGGTAATTTAACCCGAGCTGCGGTCGAGCTAGCCAAAGATTGGCGAACGGACCGCATGTTACGCAAGCTAGAGGCCCTACTTGCTGTAGCCGACGAAACCGCATCTTTTATCATCACCGGTAATGGTGACGTTGTTCAGCCTGAAAATGACTTGATTGCCATTGGTTCAGGTGGCCCATTTGCCCAAGCTGCGGCGAGTGCATTGTTAGATAACACCGAGCTTTCCGCCGAGGAAATCGCTGAAAAAGCCTTGACCATAGCCGGTAATATCTGTGTGTTTACTAACCATAATCACACCGTAGAAAAAATCGATTATTAGCCCAGTGTTTGCGCAAAAATGCTGCTATTACGCCGTTTCACGGCTGTTTAAGACCAAATTAGATAAGGGTTGAATGTATGTCAGAAATGACCCCAAGAGAAATCGTCCACGAATTGGACCGCCACATCATTGGCCAGAAAAATGCTAAGCGCGCCGTATCTGTTGCTCTACGTAACCGCTGGCGCCGTATGCAGTTAAGTGGTGACCTTCGCCAGGAAGTCACCCCGAAAAATATCTTAATGATCGGCCCTACAGGTGTGGGTAAAACTGAAATTGCCCGTCGTTTAGCCAAGTTGGCTAACGCGCCTTTTATCAAGGTTGAAGCCACTAAATTCACCGAAGTGGGGTACGTGGGCAAAGAAGTCGAAACGATCATTCGTGACCTGGCCGATATCGCTGTGAAAATGGCCAAAGAGCAAGAAACCAAAAAAGTAAAATACCGCGCCGAAGAAGCCGCTGAAGAGCGTATTTTAGACGTGCTATTACCGCCAGCTGAAAATCAGTGGGGCGAAAAAGAAAAGAACGAAGATAAAGGCACCCGCCAAACTTTCCGTAAAAAATTACGCGAAGGTCAGCTTGACGACAAAGAAATCGAAATTGACGTTGCTTTGCCTCAAGTCGGCGTAGAAATCATGGCGCCTCCGGGTATGGAAGAAATGACCAATCAACTTCAAGGCATGTTCCAAAACTTATCTGGCTCGCAAAAGAAAAAGAAAAAGTTGAAGATCAAAGAAGCGTTTAAGTTATTGATCGAAGAAGAGGCTGCGCGGCTAGTCAACCAAGAAGACTTGAAAGCCAACGCCATCGAGTCACTTGAGCAAAACGGCATTGTGTTTATCGATGAGATAGACAAAATCTGTAAGCGTGAAGGCTCTAATAGTGGCGGTGATGTATCACGTGAAGGCGTGCAACGTGACTTATTGCCATTGGTAGAAGGCTCAACCGTATCGACTAAACATGGTATGGTTAAAACCGATCACATCTTGTTTATTGCTTCGGGCGCATTCCAAATGGCTAAGCCATCTGACTTGATCCCAGAGCTGCAAGGTCGTTTACCGATTCGCGTTGAATTAGAAGCCCTAACCGCTGGAGATTTCATTCGCATTTTGACCGAGCCAAATGCTTCGTTAACTGAACAATACATCGCCTTGCTCAAAACCGAAGGCGTAGACGTTGATTTCACTCAAGATGGTATTGAGCGCATTGCTCAGGCTGCATGGCAAGTTAACGAGCGTACTGAGAATATTGGTGCGCGCCGTTTACACACTGTGATGGAGCGTTTGATGGAAGAGATTTCATTTGATGCATCAGAAAAAAGTGGTGAGCAGCTAACGGTTGACGCCAAGTACGTGAACGATCACTTAGAAATGCTGGTTGAAAACGAAGACTTAAGCCGCTTCATTTTATAAAACAAAACCTAATGACAGAAAACAAAAAAGGGTGAATTCAATTCAGTTTACTGATTCGCCCTTTTTATTGCCTATATTCTAAGCTATTTATCCAATACACGCATAAGCTTGCTCAATCAAACTTTGACTGCGCGCATCGCCCACCAAATCTGGGCTCATTTGACTGCACACGTAACCGATAGACAATCCATTAGCGGGATCGTGACAGCCAAACGACCCACCCCAACCACTATGCCCAAAGGTAGTCGGTTCTTTGCCATAGGTATTCGCTAACGCATTGACGACTAAGCCCATGGCCCAGTGCACGGGCAAGCCAAGTAAATCATCCGTTCTTGTGCTGTTGACCTCCGTCGTTTTGGCGAGCGTAGATGAACTAAGCAGGCCATTTTCGGGGCGATATAGTTCATACAAGCTCGCAATTGACGTAGCAGTTCCGTGACCATTAATGGCAGGCAACTCAGCTTGGCGCGCTTGTGGGGTTAGCATGAAATCGGCACGCAATAATGGGTTTGTCATCCCCTTCAACGCATGAGCAGGCATGTTCTTAGGCATATAAGGGGCACGTGTTGGCGGCAGCAAATCCGCAACTCTACCATGTTGGCTTTCAGGCAAGCCGATGTGAAAGTCAATGTTATTTGGCTGGCAGATCTCTTTGTTGAGATACTCCCCCAGCGAAACTCCCGACACTCTTCGAACAACTTCCCCCACTAAAAAACCAAAGGTGACGGCTTGATAACAGGTTCTTGACCCCGGCGGGAAAAATGGTGTTTGGGCAGCAAGTCGCTTGCAGCAAACATCCCAGTCGAGCAAGCGCTCAACCGTTATCGGTAGGTCAAAGGCGTTCAGACCACTTTGATGAGATAACACCTGAGCTAGGGTCATATCTTGCTTACCGTTTGCTGCAAATTCGGGCCAATATTCAGCAACACGGTCACCGTAATGAAGCAGCCCCTTTTCCACTAAATGCGCGACACACAACGCGGCAACCCCCTTGGTCGTAGAGAAAACATTGACAAGCGTATCCTGCTGCCAAGGCGCTGAAGCACCTGATTGGGTATAACTACCAGCATGGATATCAACCACCAGCTTGCCTTGGTGGAACAAAGAAAATCCAGCACCCTGCTCAGGCGTAGTACTTTGCGGATCAAAATTCGCTTTAAACGCTGCAACAACCGGCTGAAACTTTGGATCCCAACTGCCTTTTACTTCAACAAACGACATAATTCACTCCCACTGATTCGGTCACTACCAGTGGGCAATAACCATACGGATGACCTGTTTTATCATGCTTAAAAACACAAGTAACATCAGCTTTATTTATGCCTAATTATTAGCCTTAGCCGAATAGCGCTACACCCATAAACCCGACAACCATTTCGCGCACGATTACCTCCTTTTTATATGGACACCCACGATAATAAATTTATATCTTCCTCCACAGGAGCCTCTAAAAATAAGGTGTAGAGCACAAGAACTTGCACTTAATTGTTATGGGTGTCTCGATAATTTTCTTTATATGGACACCCACGATAATAAATTCATACCTTCCTCCACAGAATTTTTTTTATATGGACACCCACGATAATAAATTTATACCTTCCTCCACAGGAGCCTCTAATAATAGGGTGTAGGGCATATGAACTTGCACTTGGTTGTTATGCGTGTCTCGATAATTTTCAATAAATGCTTTGTTATGTATCGAGTTGCTAGGCTAAAAACGAGAAAGGTCGATTGCTTGGGCAATCGACCTTTGTATTCAGGCTCTACAGTTGTCGCTGGTTGTGGTCAGCGGATAAGGGGACATTGAGTTGCCGCGCTTTCGTTACGATTTTGCCCCTTTTGGATTAACTCGGGGATCTGTTTTTGGGTATCAAGCAAGTTGGTGTTGCCTGGTTCATAGGCCAAAGCCCGACTAATTAATATATTGGCTTGAGGGCCGCACCCTAACGAAGCCAACGCGTAAGCATAGTTATTCAGATAAGGAAGGTTTTCGCTAATCTTGAAGTGGTTTTCTGGGTTATTTCCAACGTTAGCATTATCGCTTTTTGCGTGGCTGTACTGGTAACCTTGCTGAAACCAATTCACCGCTTGTTGTGGGCTGTCAGTGAGGTAATCATTGGCGAGTACGAAGTAGTTTAACCAATTCTCAGGCCAAGTCTCGATGGCATTTTGCAGCGCTTCTCGCCCAGCTTGTTTCTGCCCTGTACTAAGCAAGTCCTGCGCGGCTTGAGTGTAATTCAGTGGGCTAAATTGGTTGCTCATTTTATCTGGCGGGACAGCGGCTAATAGCCAGTAATCACCGCGAGCCCACGTGCGCTCAAACGTGGTGAAATTCAGTCGGTGATTTTCAGTTTCACCTGTATGCATGATCACTTCTTTACTTTGCAGATCGTAACCAATCACTAGTGCATAATGCCACATAGGCAACAGTGCTACAGAAACGTTTTGCAGCACCACTACAGGCACATCATCACGAATTAAGCCCAACAGTGTCTGTAAATTACCTTTTTCAGCATAAGCAAGTAAGCCCTGTTGACGACTCGCCGAGACCATTTCAAGCTGCAAGCTGCCTTCTAATTCAGGAACAAATAGATTCGGCGCTATCTCCTCTGGAGTGCTTTCATCGCCGTAATAATTGAACACCTCAGCTAATGTCGTTGGGCCACAATAGAATGCTTGCTGAGGGTAAAAGGGCACATTTTTGATGAGATGCGTTGCTGCAAAGTTATTTTTCTGAGCAAACAGCTTTTCTGTTTGCGGTGCGTTTTGACAAGCACACAACATACATAAAAGGCTGACAATGATGCCAGCCTTAACTTTACAAAACATATGGATATCTCGAGATAAATACGTTCTAGCTGTTAATGGGGCGAATAAACGGGTACACATCTGTTACGCCGAGTAAATCAAGCAAAGCAACCACGGCAAGAACGGTCACAATAGCCCCCACAATACCACCAGCGGGCATGTTGTTCATTTGCTCGTTCAATGCGTTTAATTCATTTTGCGTCATATTGTTGATACGACTCTTTGCGTCAGAGGTGCTTACACCTAAAGCCACCAGCTGGGCCTGTACTTCGCTGCTATCAACCATTGATAACACTTGCTGCTTATTGAATTGATAATGGGCTTGATTCAGTACATCATTTGAGCTGTAAACACCTGCAGAGGCGGTTCCTAACGATAGGGTCAAAAATAAGGCGGTTGCTAGTGTGATAATTTTAGTCATTGAGTTCTCTTTATAATTTTGTGGTGAGTTAAGCGTTTCGCTGCACTTACCACTCACTTTGTGAAACTGAACTAGCTCATTACAAGTCTTATGCCATCGCTGAAAAAAGTTATCACATCTAAATTAATATATATTTATCAATTAGTTAAAATAGACGCAGGTAGGCAGGCGAAAGTACTCTGTCGCAAATAACCAACGAAGGAGGGAAAAGCTGCAAACTGGATGTAATAAGTTCACAGCCCTCCAAACGCCCTATGTCGGCCCACCTAAAAGCTTACAGCTAGAAATTAACGTTGCTGGCAGGGATAGGTCGTTTTGATTGCTTGGTAAATCTCCTCAGCGACACTTTTGCTCGCATCTATTTTATTTGGTAACGCACTCACTATAGACATGACCACCTCGGGATCCACATCTGCGTTAGGCAAACAAAATTGAGCTAAATAGGTATCTGCATCAGTAGCCCGTGAGCTGCCCAGTCGCGTGCGAATCGCTCGCTTAGAAAAGCTATTCATATCGCTTTCGCTCTCTAGGCCACGCATAATTTGAGTGTCTGTCAGCACGGCACCGTGCAGAAACCCCTTAATAAATTGATAACATGTTGAGTCAACGACTTGGGATAGTTCTGACTCGCGCTGTTCTGACTGATGCTTTAGGTTCTGGCAGTTTTGCCAGACGCCTAGCTTAGTATTATTGGTCGAAGCCAAAATTGAATGAGAGATGAGCATAAACCCCAACGCCAAGAATACGGCGTTGTATAAGCGCATGCTGAATATTTTGGATATCGAAAATTTACACATGACGTTCTCCTATTTATCGCACTGCCTAGGTACTGTATTGAGTGACCTTATTGAGCGACCTGATTAAATGACCTAATTCGGCAATCTTTAGATAACCCTGCAGGTCACTGTCATTAAGCGTCTCTGGCAGCTTCTCGCTCAGCACGCTCTTTTGATTTCGCATTACTTCTGGCCAACAACACAGCGCCCAGCACAGCTGAGACTAACGACCCTAGCAATACCCCTGCTTTCACACTCGTTTGATAAGCCAAACCTTGCTCTTCAAACGCTAAGCTGCCGATAAACAAACTCATGGTAAAACCAATACCGCACAGCAAACTCACACCATATAATTGCACCCAAGTAGCCCCTTCAGGCAATTTGGCTAAACCTGCCTTAACCGTTACCCAGCACACACCAAATATGCCTAATTGCTTGCCGACGAATAGCCCCACCGCAATGCCTAAGGTAATTGGGTTTAACAAATCAGACATGCTTGCACCAAATAGCGATACCCCAGCGTTTGCAAAGGCAAAAATAGGCAATACCACAAAGCCCACCCACGGATGCAACTTATGTTCTAGGTGCGGCAGCATTGGGTGCCCATCTTCATTCTTAAGTTTGAGAGGGATAAACCACGCCAGCGCAAAACCTGCTAGTGTTGCATGAACGCCTGATTTAAGCACTGCAGCCCACACCACTACACCTATCAAGACATATGCAGCTTGGCGACGTACGTTAAATCTGTTGAGTAAAAATAGCGTTAGCAAGCCTACGCACGCCACGATTAACGACGTGGTTGAAAGATCTTGTGAGTAAAACAAGGCTATGATGACGATTGCCCCGATATCATCGAATATCGCGACGCTGAGTAAAAACAGCTTTAAGCTCAAAGGCAGAAACTTGCCGAAGATGGTGAATACCCCAACAGCAAACGCTATGTCAGTAGCGGACGGAATAGCCCAACCGTTTACAGCAACCGGATCGTCAATGTTAAACCAAACGTATATGAGTGCAGGGAATACAATACCTGCTATTGCGGCAACAGCAGGTAAGGTTATTTGAGAAACAGATGATAACTGCCCGCCGAGCACTTCGCGTTTTACTTCCAGGCCGACTAAAAAAAAGAATATCGCCATTAAACCATCGTTAACCCATAGCAACAGCGGCTTGGCGATTTCAAAGGCTCCAAAACGAATACTGACTGGGATTTCCAGCAGTCCGTTGTAAAAATCATATGCAGGTGAGTTGGCAAGGACCATGGCAATGGCTGCAGCTATCACCAGTAACACGCCACCGGCTGCTTCATGTTGAATTAATTTGCCGAGATAAGACTGCATGATTTCACCCCTCAAACGAAGATAATCTTAATTAATATACGCAGAGGCCTCAGTTAGATATAGTCGTTTTCATCTTCGTTTCGATCAGGTTTTTCCTGATAACAACTAAGTGAGTTCTGAACGTGAATCAATTAAATTACCAGCACTTATATTACTTTTACGTCACAGCGACTGAAGGCAGCATTATAAAAGCAGCCAGCGTTCTGCACCTCACTCCACAGACCATCAGCGAACAAATTCGTACCCTTGAGGCATACTTCGGTTTTGACTTGTTTGACAGAGTGGGTAAACGCTTACAGCTTAATAGCCAAGGTCAACTCACCTACAATTTTGCTAAAAACATCTTCAATATGGGTAATGAGTTACTGCTTTCAGTGAGGAACCAAAAGCAAAACCAACAACACATGTTGTCCATAGGGGTGACCGATGTGTTGCCTAAAATTCTTGCATTTGAAATGTTTCAACGTTGCTTAAAAGCCCATCCGAATGTGCGCCTAGTATGTAAAGAAGGGGATCTAAACAGCCTTACCGCACAGCTGGCACTGAGTAAGATTGACGGTATTTTATCTGACCAACCATTACTCAATACCAGTAATGTTAAAGCCTATAACCACTTACTTGCTCGCAGTGGATTAAGCTTTTTTGTCGCACAGGACTTGGCAGAGAGGTTCTTTGACTTCCCCCAATGTCTAGATAACCAACCATTCTTATTACCCGGTGATAAATCAGCCCAAAAGCTATCGATACTTGCTTGGTTTGCCAAACACAATATCAATCCACAGATTGCAGCTGAGTTTGACGACGGCGCACTAATGAAACTATTTGCTCAACGCGGCTACGGGGTATTTTGTGCACCCACTTCCGCAGAGCACCATATAGAAAAACAATACAAGGTACGGGTTATTGGTCGCACTGATCTGATCACGGAACATCTGTATCTGATCTCCCCAGAACGAAAAGTCACCAACCCTCTATTATCACCTTTAGTCATTAAAGGCGCAGCTCGTTAAAGACATTGCCACCTAGCAATCCGGCGCACAGCGTAAAATGCTACAGAAATACTCTGTATATTTTTCGTACAAAAACTAGCTTAACTGGGTAAACCTGCTATCAATTTAGTTGAAGGTCATTGATATGCAGGAGGCACCATCATGTTCCCTTTTAAGCGCAGAATATTCACTTCACAATCGAACTTACCACATTCAACATCGCTGACATGGGAGATCTCCCTATGCTAGATGCTGTCAGCGCTGATTTGCTTAACGTACGAAGTTTACCCTCAACCACCAGCGCCGTCGTCGGACAGCTTACGCGGGGTATGGTTATTGTCACCACCACCATGCAACATGGTTGGGTGCAATTTCGTTTCGGTGGCACATTCGGCTTTGTATCCGGTCACTATCTGCAAGCCGTACATGACTTAACCCGTCTAACAGGCACAGTAAATACGCAGCTGCTCAATATTCGTCAAGAACCACGTGCAGGTGCAACTGTGCTAGCCAGTGTTGCCCTCGGCGCTTCCATTAAAACCCTAGCTGTGGTGGGCGATTGGTTAGAAATTGAATTTAACGGGCACCAGGCTTACACGTTCGCAAAACACGTCGATTTGGTGTACGCCGATAACGGCTATTACGCTAATGTCACTGCCAGTGCATTGAACGTGCGCAGTGCTCCACATCATCAAGCCAGCATTTTTGGTCAACTCGCTGCTAATAGCCTCGTTTGGGTGGAAGGAGATCAGCAAACTTGGTCGCAAATACGCTTTAATGGCAACCGTGGGTATGTGGCCAGCGCCTATTTGCAAGTTGCGCCGATAGTTAACGATGGCACTCCTGCAAAACAAAACGATCACCAAGATACACATGAAGAATTATTCGATAATGGGCTCCCTACTGCTACAGCCCTAGAGCCGACAGAACAATTAACCCCAAATCTTATCCTCACAGTAGCTGGTAGCAAAGAGCAACGTGCCGTGGCTGCCACCTGGAATCGCTGGGGAGCGCTGCTAACCACACTTTGTGCTGAAAAGAATATTGATGTGGCCTGCGCGGTCGCTGTTTTGTGCGTAGAAAGTCGAGGTAAGGGTTTTGAGCAAAACAATAGTGACCGTTTGATTATTCGGTTTGAGAATCACAAATTTTGGAAATATTGGGGCAAGTACCACCCTCAGCAGTATCGCCAGCACTTTTCTTATGAGCCTAAAAAAGTTTGGACTAAGCATCAATGGCGAGCGAACCCGAGTGATCCATGGCAGAACTTTCATGGAGTGCAATCGAAAGAGTGGCAGGTATTCGAGTTTGCACGCAGTTTAGACGAAAATGCCGCCATGTTATCGATCAGTATGGGAGCACCGCAAATCATGGGCTTCCATTATGAACGTATTGGTTATCAATCTGTAGTCGAGATGTTCAACGCATTTTGCCAAGGCATACCCGCGCACATACACGGCTTATTTGAGTTTTTTGACCACATCATGCATCAGCATTTACGCGACCATGCCTTCGAGAACTTTGCAGCCTTATACAACGGCAGCGGTCAAAAAGCCTTGTACGGCCGGCTGATAAAAAACCACAACGACGCATTTACCAAATTACACCCGAATGCATAACCCAAGCACCACAAATCCCCCCACGGAAACACGCGAGGAGTAATAACATGAACGTATTTTCATTTATCAGTAATTTATTTGAACCCGCCGTAAAGTTAGTTGACGATTTGCACACCAGTGATGAAGAGCGCTTGCAGTTACAAAGCCAAATTAAAGCCGTCGAAAACGAACTGTTAGCCAAGGTCATAGACTATGAAAACCAATTGCTACAAAGCAAGACCGCGATCATCACCGCTGAGTCTACTGGGCAATCTTGGATCCAGCGTAACTGGCGTCCTATCACTATGCTCACGTTTTTAGCTTTGGTGGTACTAGACAGTTTCGGTTGGTTGCCCAACCCTTTGGCTGATGAGGCTTGGACATTGTTACAAATAGGATTAGGCGGTTATGTTGCGGGTCGTTCAGCTGAGAAAATCACCCAACAATATTTACAAGCCAGACCCGCCGATGGCAAAGCAGCTCCATCGGCAAAAGGTTAGTTAACGCCTCAACGAGGGCGACCTCGCTATATCCTGTGGGCCGAACATGTAAGATGTGTTCGCTCCATCTTCACCTTTCTTCAATTCATTTCATTAGCGAAGCATCGCGTAACGTTTTGCATGTTCGGCTTAATCTGATATTTCCATCTCCACCTGCACCAAAAAAAAGCAATATTAGATAAACCTTATTCTCAAGCACCGAATCAGTGCAATCCCAGGATGAGATGGCGCTTAGTTGCCCTTCGCTCAGCTTGCTAAGCTCTGTTTTCTGCGCTCTGATTAGGCTTTGACCGGCACTATTGCTTGTTATACAAGCCGTTTTGTTAACATGTCAGATATTTTCAGTTTTGCTTGCTAAAACAGCAGTTTTTGGCGCAGTTATTGTATAGCTGAAGTTATATCTAGAAGACGCATAACACTGGCCTCACCGCCGCTGCGCTCACAACCCATTATTTATCAACAAGGAACACTTATGTCGGGTCATGCTTCACGTCTTAACGCTATTACGCAAATCACTAACAGAGCACCAAAAGAGTGCAGCAAAACCAAACCTCTTACCGATATTTGGGCGACAGATGTATTTGGCCTGGCAAAAATGGAAGAAGCCCTGTCAAAAAACGCATTCAAAGCGATTAAAAATACCGTCACGACTGGTGCGCCACTCGATCCAGCTACCGCGGATGTGGTCGCCTCAGCGATGAAAGTATGGGCTATCAGCAAAGGGGCAAAGTTCTTTTCACATGTCTTCTACCCTATGACTAACATCACAGCCGAAAAGCATGATGGGTTCATCATTACTAATCCTGAAGGCGCTGCCATAACTGAGTTTACGGGTAGCTTGTTGATTAAGGGAGAGCCTGACGGTTCATCTTTCCCTAATGGTAGTTTGCGCATGACTAACGCGGCACGTGGCTATACTGCATGGGATCCCACGAGCCCTGCCTACATTATGCATACTGCTAACGGCGCGACGTTGATGATCCCTAGCGTATTTATTTCTTGGACTGGCGAAGCACTGGATAAAAAGATCCCATTGTTGCGTTCAAATGCCGCCATGGACAAAGCTGCCCGCAAAGTACTTAGCCTTATGGGCGAGGAAACGATTGCACCGTTAAACGCTAGCTGTGGTGCAGAGCAAGAATACTTTCTTGTGGATGAGCATTTCGCCCACTTGCGTCCAGATTTGTTACTTGCAGGGCGCAGTTTATTTGGTGCAGCTCCTGCTAAAGGCCAGCAGTTTGATGATCATTATTTCGGTGCTATTCCAGCCCGTGTTCAGGTCTTCATGCAAGCCTTTGAAGACAAACTTTATCGCTTAGGTATACCGGCTAAAACCCACCATAACGAAGTGGCGCCAGGGCAATTTGAAATAGCCCCTTACTTTGAATCCTCAAACGTGGCGGCTGATCATCAACAATTAATGATGACATTGATGAAAAGCACGGCTAAAGAGCACGGTTTCTTGTGCCTGCTACATGAAAAGCCTTTCGCTGGCGTCAATGGCTCTGGTAAACACGTGAACTGGTCAGTCGGCAACGCCACCCAAGGCAACTTGCTAGATCCAGGCAGTACACCACACGATAACCTAAACTTCTTGCTGTTCTGTGGCGCAGTTATTCGCGGTGTGCACAAACACGGCGGTTTATTGCGTGCGGTTATTGCTTCGGCATCAAATGACCATCGCTTAGGTGCAAATGAAGCACCACCAGCCATACTTTCGGTGTATTTAGGCGACCAATTAGAAAGCGTTTTCAACGACATCAAAGCCGGTAAATTACTTGAGAAAGCCAAAGGTGGTTTGATGGACCTAGGCTTGTCGCAAATATTAAAGTTTGAGCGTGACCCAGGGGACCGTAACCGTACCTCTCCTTTCGCCTTTACCGGAAACCGCTTTGAATTCCGCGCGGTAGGCTCGTCTCAGTCGGTTTCTGGGCCACTGGTCGCTATGAATACCATGCTTGCCGACTCATTAGATTGGATAGCTGAAAGGCTTGAGGCTGCACTCGCCAACGGAACAGATAAAACTGCTGCGGTTATTGTGGTGCTAAAAGAGTTAATGGAAATGCACGGTAATGTAGTTTTTGGTGGCGACGGCTACAGCGAAGAATGGCATAAAGAAGCGGTAGAAGTTCGCTGCCTCAAAAACCTACCCACCAGTGCCGATGCTCTACCTGAATTTAAAGCGCCAGAAGTGATCGATTTATTTGTTAACACAGGCGTGTTGTCAAAAGACGAACTATTTAGCCGCTTTGAAGTGTACGCTGAGCAATATATTTTATCACTTGAAGTAGAGGCCAAACTGGTTATTGATATGGCCACCACGCAAATATACCCTGCGGTGACTCAGCATCTAACCCACTTAGCTGATGTAAGCCAAACCTTATCAGGTCTAAGTTTAAGTTTAGAGAACACCGACTTAAACGAAGCGGTAGAACAGGCCAATGGCATGATGAGTGCGGTAAAAGAGCTGAAAGTAGCACTAGCAGAACATAACTTTGCGAGCACGGAAGAACACATGTCGTTTAGCGCGAAAACTTTGTGCCCATTGTTGCTAAAAGTACGTGAACACGCAGATACACTTGAAGGCATGGTAGCTGATGACTTATGGCCGCTACCTAAGTATCAAGAGATGCTATTTATTAAGTAGCCCTAAGCTAAACTGCGTTCGATGAGACGTCTTAATAACTAGTGGCTAAATAAGCTAACTATTTGATAAAAAAAGGAGCCTCGGCTCCTTTTCTATTGCTTGCGCAAGTTCACCGCATATCAACGTATTTTGTCACACTTTATTACTTGTCTTTATTCTACTCACCTTTATCATGGCGCGACTTCTGTTTATGGAAAATGTTTGATTTTATGTTGGTTTGGCGCGCGTTTATATTCAGTATTGCTATTGCTCTGTTTGCAGCAATAACAAGCCCTGCCTGCGCCACAGAAAATATCAGTGCTCCGCTAAATTTAGTGAGTGATGGTGCATATTCACAAGCAATTTCTGAAAGTGACACTGTCGTAAACGATAGTGTGCTACAGCACAGCTCAACCTTAGGTCAGGCACTATTAGCTGACATATCGTTATCCAAACGGTCAAAATCCCCCCAACTGCCTGACAATACCGATGAAGATCTGTCTCTTATACACATCTGACGCTGCCGACGAAGAGGATAGT
>OJFV01000208.1_pt1 | contig 22197 bp, 16 predicted proteins | sample 1594391 | NCBI WGS metagenome assembly OJFV01 (sample SAMN05416856, study PRJEB24817) | seawater metagenome | isolation source: Sea water | place: Canada:Atlantic | collected 2013-11
AGATTATAGATACAGAGAGAGTGAGTCAGCCGCTTCTTATTAGTGAAAAAATTAAAGCTTATCTTTTTGTTCAGAATGTTATGTCTAACATGGCTATGATAAGGACAAGCGCTTTAAAAAAATCAGGTTTTTCATTCGCGACATTTCCATCTAAAAGCGCGTCGGACTATGGGATGTGGACTGCCCTAAATGAAGTGTCAACCTTGACTAACTTACCTTGCATTACGAATTACTATCGTCATCATACTGGTCAAGAAAGCCAAGCTAACGCTGAAAATCAGTGTCTTTCGGCGAAAGAAATTTGCGCAAATAATTTCAAAAATCTAGGCATTGATGTCCCTCAGCATTTAGTTACGAGTATCCGTTTATTCCCCCATGATCGAGTATCAAAGAGCGAAGCGAAACAGGTATTGAACCTATACTTAATCGCGATAGAAATAAACAATAGAGTTAAAAAATATCATCCAACTTATTTTAAAGTTGCGTTGGCAGATAGTTACAGAAGACACTGCCGTGCGTTTGGTTTACGAGGTGTTTTAATATTCATAAAAAATTTTGGTGTAATCCAATTTTTAAAAGGGAATAAGTTTGGGTGGTCATTTATTCAGTATTGTTGGAATAGCTATCCTCAAGTGAGGTAACGTATTGTCTGAAGTACTGTATTATTTCAGACACGAGTTATTACCTTTTTTAGTGATTTTGAATTTTTATCTAGATTTAAGGGCGGTTATATGGAAAAAAGTTTGTTGCCAGACGAGATAGTTTCAGAGTACAGGTTGCGCGCTCGAAAAACTAGAGAGAAGCGATTAGAAAGTATTCCTAAGGTAAAGTTAAAGCCTGAAAACATGGCAAACTGCAAACTTCTTTTGAACCGAGATAGCTTATTAGAATCTTTTCCGTCAAATGCTTGTGTGGCCGAAATAGGGGTAGACAGTGGAGAGTTTAGCCGAAATATAATCAATTCTTGCCACCCCCATAAATTACATTTAATAGATGCTTGGCATACTGAACGTTATAATGATGAACTTTTCTCAAGGGTTGAAACTGCTTTTTCGAAGGAGATACAGGCTGGAAAAGTCGAAATAAACAGAGGGATATCAGTAGATGTTGCTGATTATTTCCAAGATGAATATTTCGACTGGATATATATTGATACATCCCATGACTATATTACGACTAAAGCTGAGTTGGAAAAGTTTTCAAGAAAAATGAAAAGCAATGGAATTATTTCTGGTCACGACTATTCAATGGGGAATTGGGCTAAAATGTTTAAGTATGGCGTTATAGAAGCCGTGCATGAATTTTGTGTAAACTACGGTTGGGAATTGATATTTTTAACTGTGGATTTTACTGAAAACCAAAGTTTTGCGATTAGAAAAATAGCATAGAAATAGAATGTAATGATTGCTCATATTATGATTTCAGAAAAGTTCATGCCTTCGTTTATTAGCTTGATGGAGCAAGAGTTTTTTCATTGTGAACATCAGTATTTATTCATCACTAGTGAAAAATACGAGTTTGGTTTACAACCTGCGCCCAATATTCAATTTTTTCATAATGACGAAGATTTCGAGTCTGTGCTCTATACAATGCGTGCAGCTGAAAAAATAATTCTACATGGCTTGTGGCGTGAAAAAATTAATCTCTTATTATTATCCCATCCAGAGTTATTAAAGAAGTGTTATTGGGTCATGTGGGGAGGAGATTTTTATTTCCCTCAGCGTCATTCAAAGGCTCATCATCAGGTAATTAAAAATGTAGGTTATTTAGTAACGGGGACTCAAGGTGAGGTGGATTTAGTCAGAAAATGGTACGACGCCCAAGGGGCGCATGTTGCAAGCTATGTTTACACTAGTAATATCGTTAACGACACAATTTCTCTTAGAGAGTTACCTGAAAATCAGAGAAAAGTGAACATATTAGCTGGAAACTCTGCGGCATCGACAAATGACCATTTATTCATCTTTGATAAACTCCGAAGATATCGTAATCGTATTTCAAATATTACGGTTCCTCTATCTTATGCTGTTTCTGGGGACAAACAGTACGTTGCAAATGTCATTTCGCGAGGAAAAGACATTTTTGGAGATCAATTTATACCCTTAACTAGATTTCTGAAGTTGGACCAATATAACGCTCTTATTTCAAATGTTGATATTGCTATCTTTGCCCATAACCGCCAGCAAGGAATGGGAAATATTATCCATTTGTTGGCATTGGGAATTAAAGTTTATATGCGAAGTGATATTACCGTATGGCAGTTGTTTCAAGATTTAAATATCAAAGTTTATGATGTAAATAAAGTCGACTTGCTGCCGATAGATATTAATACAGCAATGAAAAACCATGAACGAGTCAAAGAGCACTTTAGTCGATTTACGTTAATTTCACAATTGGAGAAGCTAATCCATTGAAATAGAATGACAATTCAGCACTCGAAACAGATTATGCGATCATTGGTATATCAAACAGTGACGATGGATTTGTAAATAGTATGAAATTAGGAGTAACGAGGTGTATAAAAACTATGATTTAGCCGCTGTTATACCGGTCAGACTCGGTAGTACTCGCGTGACACAAAAGGCACTGCTAGAGGTCGGCTCTGATAGTATTTCCTTACTGACATGGAAAATTAGGCAACTTAAAAAAATTATGCCTCCAGAGAACATCTATGTGAGTACAGAAGCTGATGTTCTAAAGGAGATCGCTGATGATGAAGGTGTCAATGTTCACCACAGAGATCCCTTTTTAGCAGATGGCCATAAAGCGACATTTAGTGAAGTAATCGTTGGTGTTGTGAAGGATATACCTCATGAACATATTGCGTGGGTAACATGCGTTGTACCACTCATGAGTCCCCAAGAGTACATGCAGGGGTTCAGAGAATATAAAGAGTTCGTAATCCCACGTACATCTGCATTTGATAGCCTAGTGTCAGTGAATTTATTGAAAGAATATTTTTGGGATGATGAAAAAGCGTTAAATTACTCACCAACTAAAAAACATACAATAAGTCAAGATCTACCAAATATATACCGAGTAACGAACGGTCTCTATATGGCGCCTAAAAAACTCATGTTAGAGAAAGAGTATATATTAGGGAGCAATCCGTATAAGTCATGTGTTTCAAAAATTGCTGGAATTGACATAGACGAGTATGAAGATTACGAGATAGCCAGAGACTTAATCGGTATCTATACATCTAAAGAAGAAAAAATGCTTGCCGACACAGTCGTATTCCTAGATTTTGACGGGGTTATATTTGACTCCGCGAAAGAGGCGTATGCTATCGCGATGTTAGCGACCCAGAAAGTTAGAACTTTATCTGAGGTAGACTTAACTTCAGAGCACGCGCAACGCTTCCTTCGTCAACGCTATTTAATTGGGCCTGCTTGGAATTATTACTATTTACTTGAAGCAATTGAAGAAAATAATGACAAACTGTTTGATAAGTATTTACCAGATGAAGCAGGGGCCGAAGCAAAGGCGTTTCAAAGTGCGTTTTTTGCTACCAGACAAGTTATTAGAAACCACTTTTGGGTACAGTGGTTAGCATTGAATGATATCTACGATGGAGCGCGTTTCTTTATTGATTTACTGAACGAAAATAACAATGTGGTTATCCTTACAACAAAAGATGCCGGAACAGTAAAAGCGCTACTAGATGTAAATGGGGTAAGTAGGGATGTAGATATTTTTGATACAAAAAGTTATGAAAAATTCGGCTGTAAATCTTACTTTATCGATGATTACATTAAGAAAAACAATATTAGGAAAGCAATTTTCATTGATGATTCTTCTAAGTATATTTCTAAGTGCTCTTGGGTTGATAAATTAATAACTGTTCAGGCGCGGTGGGGCTATGTATCACCGGATGATTATAAAGACAATAAAAACGAAGTCATAAGTGCTATCTTAGATGTTATTCGATAAGCAGAAACACTATAAAAAATAAGCGAGCGAAATAAAGTTTATCCAAGGTTTAATATGATATGAGTCATTATGTTAATTAATATAGATGGGTGGTTCGGTGGAGGGAAGTCCGTATTGTGGTCTCTGTTAGATGGTCACGATGATGTTTTTGTTTGTCCTGTACATGACTTTTCATTTTCTCCGTTGCTTAAAGTGAGTAACGACATGGAATGGTTGTTGAAAAAAAATCCTGTCCCTTTGCGTAAACTGCTCGCGGAATCTGAATACTATAAACTTGAAAAAATATTTTTAGACGGGGCCTTTCCTGTTTGCTATAGCGTCGATACTTTTGAGTATAGACCTTATAATACAAATTTTTACGAGTTCGATAAGTGTTTTTTTAACCGCTTAGAGAAAGCTGAATACTGGACAGTAGATTTTATAATTAAAACGCTTTATCAAACTTACTATCAGGTTTATCAGCAGTGCAATGAAGAAAGTGAATGCCCTAAATTTATTGCTACTATGAGCCACCCAGGCTATTTCAAGGACTATATAAAAATACCTAAAATCCTACCTAATATGAAAAATATTCTGGTGAAAAGAGGGCTTGAGAATATCATAAGTACACGGGTTAATAGAAACGAAAGGCCAAATGATTTAAATACATTTAAAGCATTCAGAACTCCATTTTCAAAAATAATTGAGTCCAAAGAAATAGAAAAAATAACAGATTACTTCTGTGAGTATGAACGTTTATCTCACCTTTTTCCTAACCAGTTTATGGTTGTCGATTTTGATAAGTTGGTAAGGTGGCCTGAACAGGCCATGAGAAAGGTAGCTGAGTTTTTAGATATTCGCTATACAGCTATATTGAGCAAGCCCACTAGAGATGGGAAAATACTTGAGTACCAAGGTCTTAGTTTTATAGGTAAAGAGAACGATGACTATAGGCAATTGCTGTCCGCTCATGAAATAAAAAAAATAGATGACGTCGCCCAAGCGCATATTTCAGGTTTGGCCAATAGTAATTTTGATGAAAATTTAGCCTTCTCGGTATTGTTAAACCGCGCTAATGGGTTCATTAGCGATATTGCAGCTACATCGAAGAGCGTCGTTATATATGGTGACAGTGTTTTTGGCCGATATGTACACAGCAGGTTAGGAAATCAAGCCTCTTTCATTGTCGATCAAAAGGTAATGGAGGATAAGCCGGATAGCACTATTCGCCATCCGGCTCAAATCAGTTACCAGAATATTGATCTAGTTATTGTCGCTGTACTGGGGCGAGAAATGCAAGTTATGGACTATCTAGTCGACGAGCTTTATGTTCCTAGAAGTAAGCTTATGTGCTTGGATCTCACCGGCTAAAGCTAAGTAGTGCATCACTTACGGTCTCAACTTGCTGGATACTGAGCCCATGATATAAGGGAAGCCTAAATATTCGACTTGATTCATGATCTGTGTGCTTCATGGACAGTGGACATCTCCCATGTTTTTGTCCCATAGTAGATGAGTGCAAAGGAACATAGTGAAACACAGCCTCTATACCTAATCGTCTCAGGTATTTAAGTATAACCGGTCGATTTGCAGGGGCTTGGGCCTTCACGTAGAAAATATGCGCATTATGCTGTGTTCCGCTGTATTGCGGTGGCACGGCAAACTCGTCTGACACGCTTAATGTTTGATGATATATATTCCAAAGTTCACGCCGTTGTCTCGATATATCATCCAGTGCATTTAATTGGCAAAAGAGGTAGGCGGCGTTCAACTCGCCCAATAAGTAGCTACTTCCTATATCAACCCAAGAATATTTGTCAATCTCGCCACGGAAAAATTGCCCTCTATTGGTTCCTTTTTCTCTAATGATTTCTGCACGTAGCGCTAATGTTTCATCATTAATCACAAGCATGCCCCCTTCACCGGCAGCTGTAATGTTTTTGGTTTCATGAAAACTAAAGGTAGACAAATGCCCTGTGCTGCCTACAGGCTCTCCATATTGGTAACTTCCTAAACACTGAGCCGCATCTTCCACTACTTTAATATTATGCAGATTGGCAATGCGCATAATACTTTTCATGTCACAGGGAACACCTGCATAATGTACCGGCACAATACACTTTGTTCTCGGTGTAATTAATGAGCTAAGTAGCTGAGTGTTCATATTCATAGTATCGGGCTCGATATCAATAAATACGATTTTAGCGCCGCGCAAGGCGAATGCGTTCGCCGTACTGACAAACGTATATGAAGGCATGATGACTTCATCGCCAGGTTGAATATTAAGTAATATTGCTGCCATTTCTAAGGCGTGAGTACAGCTAGTGACCAATAATGCTTTTTCGCATTTGAAATGCTCTTCAAACCAAGCTTCGCAGAGCCTAGTGTATTTGCCATTCCCTGACATTGTGTTGCACTCTAACGCGTCTTGAATGTAATTAAGTTCTTGACCCGTTTTAGCCGGCATATTAAAGGGAATTGCTATGTTGTTACTCATCTTTGAGATACTTCTTTAAACAAACGGTTTCAAAGGTGGAAAATTTGCGCCTGTCTATGCAATCAAACCAAATATCTTCTTGTTCTTCAATGAACTTTATTTTAAATAAAAACGCCTCTGTATGTAGTTGTCTAGGGATAATAACTACACCTGTATCGTCACAGACGGCTATGGCATCATCAAAAAAATGCTTTTTTTCTGCTATTTGGTGTTCGGCTTCTTTGGTGATCTTAAGTTCCTCGTTTGAGTAACCTTCAGGATTAAACCCATTGCACCAGATTGGCCATTTTTCTTTTATCAAACGTGGGGCGTCTCGCACAAGTCCGTTGGTTACAATCGCTGAAACCTGCTTGTATAAAACTAGGTACTTAGAGACTAAATCACCAAAAATGGCTTTCTCTAAACAATTCAATGCTTCGATGAATACAACATCCCCATCCTTAGCTTGCTCGATTTGTTTGTGCACATCCCAATTGGTGCCGTTGTTAGCATATACCCAGAAAAGGTTCCCTACACAGAAGAGACCGGTGTTAACTGCATGGGCGCTATATAGCGCTCCAGTTTTGCCCATACAATCCGCAAGTTGAGTCGTTGACACTCTATTTCTTTTAATAAAATCTATAATAATCTCTTTCACTTTTGAACCTCTCGAAAATGGTGTCGTTTTTTGAGAATGCGTCATTTTTGGCAATACTCAAACTGAATTCAAATGGCATATAGTCGTTTCTCAAAACAACATTTCGACTGTGTTGATAGGCCATGGCTAATATCGCACAAGGGTCGCTATGAAAGGTATGCTCGTATTCAAAATCAACTTGATTTGAGAGAAAATCAAATGCGAGACCTTCTCGACATAGCGACATCGCTTTGCGCATACATGCATCAATAAACCCTAAGTTATCTTGATCCTTGAGTTTAAAATTAAACGGCCCTGAGGCGACGATAATATCGAACTGGGTACCAAAATGATGGGACAAGAAATCATCGCAGATAAATTGGATATTCGATGAATTGATATTGGCTTCACGTGCTTTTTCAATAAAGTTCGGGACAATATCAATCCCTGTAAATTGGAACTCTTCAGTGCGATTCTTGATCAATTTCAAAGCGTCTCCAAAACCGCAACCTATGTCTAAAATTGACTTACCACGCAGGTCAAAAGAATCAAATAAAATATGATAACGTAAATCTTGCTTACCTTTGTCCCAACCTAGTGTTTTTGGTGAGTGTCCATGCAACTTGAAGCGTTCTGTATAACGATTAATCACTTTTTGTTTTTCAGTATCGAGCAACTTAGTGTTGTTAGTCATTTTCTCTCCGTATTTCTACATGTAAGGTGTTTTCCATATAATTAAGCGCCGAATGTAAAGCCTCGTGCGTCGCGGCACTAAGAATGACGTACCCATGTCGGCTTCTATCGTCATTGGGAGAACTCAATGTATCGCCGACAGAAAATTCCAAGCAAAAGTCGATTACCTCACTTGGCCAATCTTTACGGGGCGGAGTGTGAATATAGGTGACTAAACCAGGTTGAAAGTTGAAGAATTTGAGCATAGCGTAAGGGCGTGAGACGTTAATGTGTATATAGTCAAGAGGCTCGCCCAACGCACTTTTTATTAGTAAATTATTCACATTCATTCCACTTAATCGCGGAATGATGTGAGAAGATATTTTAGTTCCCCCTCCTCGAATGGCCGCTTCAATCAGGTAAACCTCCCCCTCATGCACTTTAAATTCCGCATGGGTAATGGCAAACAAAACGTTTTGGAATATTTCATCGGTAGCATTTTCAAGCTTCTGCCTAACTCTCTTGTCTATGTCAGGAACATATTCTAATTCGCAGGCGATGTTTGAATTCGCACTTAAGTGACGTTTTTTTGAGATACCCAATACCCTATGAGCTTCACCTATGCCTTTAAAGCCCTCAACTGTTACTTCTTGTCCTGGAATATATTGTTCTACAAGAAAAGAGTTTGTTTTAGAGTGGCGCAGGGTATCTTCAACCGCATCGGCTAATTCACTTAAGGTCTTCACGAGATTTACGCCGCGGCTTGATTGATTGCATAGTGGCTTGCAAATCATCCAAGTTTCCTGGGTAATAAAAAAGTGGGCTGCTTGCTCTACGTTTTTTACGACTGCGTACTTGGGGTGGTTAACACTCGAAGCAAGTAGCTCACTGCGCATCAAAAATTTATTGGTAAATAGCTCAGCAATAGATTCACTCACACCAGGAATATTCATGTTTTCAGCTACGTATGCCACTGTAGGCACAGCAATGTCGCTCTGATCAGTGACCACCGCGTCAATGTGGTACGCTTGGGCCAGAGCTAAATTACGTTTTTTATTGAGTACATCGATAACGTGACTATGATCCGCCAATTCGAAGCAGGGAGAGTCTTTATAAAGGTTACTGCAGATCAATGTATGACCGGCTTGTTTGATTTGCTGGGCAATAGGGACTTGCCAGGTACCGCCACCGATGAGTAAAATTTTTTTCACACGCAGCCCATTATTTATCTATATTATTATGTCGGAAATTATTCGTTTTTCTTTAGCGCTTTGGCCAACAACTCAATCGCTTGGTTTAATATGCTGATAGGCTGCGTTAATGAGAGCCTCACATAACCTTCAGCTGACACACCATAAGCCGCCCCGGGCACACTAGCAAGGTGATACTTGTCCAGTAGTATCATGCTGGCTTCCGCACTTTTTGGTGTCAAAACGCGGGTATCCACGAGTATATAAAATGCCCCATCAGGGGATATAAAAGGGATGTTTTTTTCAATAAGCTTGGCGGTGAAAAATGCAGCTCTTTTTTTGAACTCTTTTACTTGGGTTGAAATATAGCGTTCTTGATCTTGTAAGAGTATCTGTTCAACAATGTGTTGTGAGAACGTACTTGGACAAGTCATTAGGTTGGATTGAATAGTTGCGATTTTGCTAATGGTGCCTTCATCACTGGCAATATAACCTAACCGATGGCCGGTCAAAGCAAGGCTCTTAGAAAACCCATGAACATAAGCGAGGTGACTTAATGTTTTGCTTTGACATAAAGCATGTAGCGTTTCAATTTTTTGATGGAAATCAAAGTCATCGTAAATTGCGTCTAAGATTAAATAGATGTTTCTTTTTTTTAATTCTGTTAGTAAGTTTCGCAATAACGAAGAGGGCCAACATACACCACTTGGGTTAACTGGGTTATTAATTAAAACTGCTTTTGTTGAGGGAACGATGGCAGCTAAGATATTGGCCAACGTAGGAATAAATCGATTAATTGCAATTGAAGGTACAGTTTTGATGTTCACACCACTATATCTTGCAAGCTCTTGATAGCTAAGCCAGCAAGGCTCAGGTATTATAATCTGTGAATCCCTAGGACATAAAGCATTTATGGTATAAAGCAAGCCAAGCTTCGCTCCTGGAGTGACAATGATGTTGCCAGCAGACAGTGAAGTGTCATGTTTTTGATTGACATAGGTTGAAATTAAAGTCCGTAACTCTGGTATACCAAAGGGGGAGCTGTAACCGCTGTGATTTTCCTGAGACAACACTTTGTGCATGATATTCGCATTGATAGGAGGTTGGAAATCAGGTTGCCCAACACTTAAATCGATAATGTTAACACCACGACTTTTTAATTCCTGTGCTTTTTGTGATATCTCAATTGAGGCAGGTTGTTTCATAATAGACAATCTATCTTTAGAGTAAATATTGTCATGATTTATCCTTGAAAAATCTCTTTGTAAACGTGCTTATAATACTGATTTATTTAATTATTTATCGGATAAAATAGACGATGCACGTTGTTGTAATTTTATTATTTCCTCATGAGGAACAATGCTGTTCAGTAGGTTTTTTTTATGTATTTTTTCACACATTTTTTTCCCTCGAGAACCGATCTTACTTAAGGTTACGATATTATTCGAGGAGCTCTTTGTATAAACACATATGTACAATGGGAAGTCATAAGAAATGTATTTTCCATTAAAAATCGGAATAGTATCTTGATTAAATGTGAGCGCATTACTTGTGTTGTGTTTCCCTACTATCGCATCACAATTGTGAACACCAAAGCTTGCTCGTATCGCTAAGTTTGATAAATAAAAGGTATCATAAATCACACATTCTTCTTTAATGAAAAGTGAAATCTGAGTCACCTTATCAATTGGATCTCCCACGGTGCCGCAGATAAATAAAGTTGAAACTTTTCCATAGAGATCTAGTGGTAACTTGCAGCGGTAGTAAATAACGTAATCAGCCTCCATTTCATACTTGGCCGTTTCGTTACTCTTTATTATTTCTGTATTTTTTATAAATGGGTAATATTGATTTAGGGTCCAGGTCATGCTTTTATTAAATGTTTCATCATCTGAAACTATCAATAACGTACTATTAGCGGCATTAAGCTCCAACTTTAGGTTTTCTCTCTCCCAAAGTTTAAAGAAAGAGAGGTCATAGTTTTGAGTGCTTTCATCGGTTAGCATTACCCTTATCTTACCCAAGGTCGCTTTCCAATGCGTTAATGCTTCGGACCTTGTTTGTAATATATTTTTTGATCCCTTCTCCGCTAACAACATTTTTGTCATTACAGCATTCGCATAATTCACAGTCCCATACATGTAATAAAACAGCAGTGAGCGGCCCGACTGATAAGAGTCAAAGAGTAACTCTTTTTGAGCATTTATCAGCTTATTTATATCGTCAGGTGTTGTCGAATATTCCTCAACCAAGTTCTGTAACTGCTGCATTTCTTCAAGCAGTAAATCATGTGAAAACTGCTTTTCGTATTTTTCAATAAAGTGCGTACTGTGTTTGTTTGAAAACGCCTTGTTTTTTAAACGCCCTAACGCTTGATCACGCTCATCATTACTCGCCATGATGAGTAGATTTTCTATCATAAGAGGTGTGGTGTTTTTTATTCTGGCACCATCGCTACAATTGTAGAAGGTTTGTTCTTTTGGCTTTCTGTGGGTGACTTGCTCGATGATCTGCCGTGATACTTTAAACTCATGTTTAGTATTTACCTTAGGCCTAAAATTACCTGGTACAACAAGTGAGGTGATATTACCGGCTGAGTAATCATAGGTTTCATTACCATCTTCTTGGTAATAGCCAGAAGATTTTGAATGATGGTGGTTTACGTCCACAAAACCTAAATCGACCCCCATTAAATAAATATGATTAAAGCCAAGTACACTAATGATGTTAGTTACAAAATTACTAACCGTAGGAAAGGATTGCTGAAGTACTTCGAAGTGCTGTTTTCCTAGTACAGTCAATGCAGAAACTGTTGATGATTCCCCTTCTTTAAACGCGATCAGTACGTCTTTGTATAACTCACATGTGTCTGGGTGAATCCCATTGCAGGAAATAAGCGTTATTTCTTTTAAATAGTCTAAATCACCTATCAACACCGGCCAATCGAAGGTGCTGCGGTTTTGCTCAATTTCGGCGTGGAAGTCTGGCGTGATGCCATTCTTATAAAGCGCCTGAAGGGCGGTACCACAGCTAATGACGATAGCTTGGTCACGCCATTCTTTGATTGCCTCAATCGACATATCTAACGAGGGCCCATTACCTACTATAAAAACCGGGACTTCCTTATCTTCATAACTTAGGAATTGCGATGGGGTATTCATGAGTACTGGATAATCGCGCCGGAACCCTTCTTTCATGTGCTCGATGCCGTAATAGGCATGATCGAAGTATTCTCCCATGGAGATAACCACCTGAAGCTGCTCCCTGAGCTGGGCAATGGCGCTATTGAGTGAAGCGTTATAATAGCTTTGGTAAAAATAGGTATTATTTAAAATATAGGGGCCAATCGAGTGGAATTGGTTTAGCAGGTCATTGAATAAGTGAGTGCCATCATCACCTACATTCAGATATATGCGTGCATCACTGGCTTCTACTTTTTCAAAGATGGCTTGCCAATCTATGGCGAACAAAGACGCGTAAAAAAAATCAGGGTTTGGCTCGCAAACAAACAGTTTTTCCACCGTGTGTTCTTCCAGCAATTTTTCTAATTGGTAACCAATACCCAGCCCAAACATGATGATAGAAGCAATTGTTTCGGGCAATTCACCTACTTCCTCTTCTGCTTCTTTTAAAAGTTCTTGAGTCTCATTTACAAACTGATAATGGATATAGTGCGCGAGTTTAGTGCCTTTATAACCAAGCACTAGACCATCTTTATTCGGTTGCTCGTTAAAATTCTCAAAATTTAAAATGCAGTCTTGCTTAGGTGAGTTACCGTACCAGGTATACAACCCCTCAGACTTTAGTACGTTAACCTCTTCAGACTGGTTTTTAATTGGCAACCAAATCTTGGGTTTGTAGTCTTTATATTGCTGATAAATATTTGGGAAGTATTTTTTAAATGCGCCTAGGTTCTTTTTGAATAACGCGCTCAGGGGTGACACTTGGCGGTGCGTATTTAAGTCTAGTTTAGGAGTCCAGAATGGGACGTATTCTAAATGACTCTTCTCTTGCGTGATGCTAAAGCCATTATTACTAATATCTTCCCAGCTGCGCGTACAGATATCCTGATAAATCGAATTAAACACCTGCTGATTATAGTGCTTATAAATATAAAAATGGGTTAAGAAAATGTGTTCTCTGAGCTCATGTATATCAGACAGTAAGTCTCTGCCGTCTTTCTCTATTTGGATGAACAGTGAAGTCCCTCTTGCTTTGGCTAAAGCGAAAATATCAGCCCAAGGCGTGGCCATTGTTGAGCATTGAAAGTACTGCACTTCAGGTTCATAAATAATGAGGTTTTTAATCGTTCGCGCTTCAAGTAATTGCTTTATGTGCAAACCGAGGCCACAGCCCAGTACCACTAAACATTCCACTTCATCTGGCATTGGCCCCATGGCTTGCTCGGTCTTAAAACTTTCCAATTGGGTAAAATCTAATGGGTCTTTGAGCGTATCAGTATGCTTTGATTGCACTTTAGAATTGTGGAACTCAACACTTGGGCAATGCTTAAGTGTCTGCGCTACCTGCTGATTTATTTCTTCTTGAGGGTGAAAACCATAAAATGTTCTGCCTATTCCATAATCAACGATATTGGTTTCGCCCCACTTATTAATAAATAAAGATAGGTTTGAAAGCTTAGAATCTTTGATCAGAGGAAGAAGTGAAGGAATGTTGCGCTGAAAGGCATTAAAGCTATTGCTGCGTGTTTCAACAATGCTTTTAGCTAGTGCATCATCCAATGCAGCTTGTTTTTCTTCATCTTTCTCTAAATGCAGGCGAATATTTTTTAACATGGTTCACTTATAGTCACGGTTGTTATTAATATCAGTAGCGACGGGTCAGTGGCTCTGTACTAAGCGTTTCAATCCTTAGCGCTGGGATACTCGTCGAAACGTCATCCACACAAGGTCAACGGCAAAGTTAGCAATAACTGGGCCGTTTTACTGCTAATTATTTGACACAAAGTCTACATAAGCATTTGATGAAAAGACAGAAAACTAGAGGCATATCATTAAACGGCACATGTTCTCGTTCACGCTAGAATTGGACTAATGAATAGACGAAATCGCACCTAAGTATTGTTACCAATAGAGAGGTATCGTAAAACATACTTTTGGACTGCTTACTTTTTGACCCATATTTTGCTACTCTCAATTCAGGTTTTAAGAAGTTGTAGAGGTACAATTTCTAGGAGAAAAATATGATTAATCTAAATACAGAGTCCAATTCATCTTTGTTGCAACAAATTCAGCAAAGACAGGAGTCTATCTTTGAGAAGCTGGCTTCTGGAAAAAAGGTCAACGGTGCCGCAGATGGTGCCGCTGCTCAGCAAATTATTGACAGGTTGACCTCGCAAGTTGAAGGCAACCGACAGTCGGTGACTAATGCTTATGATGGCGTGTCCTTGACGCAAGTCGCAGAGAGTGGGTTATCTGGTATTAACGATGATGTAAGCCGAATTCGTGAATTGTCGGTACAGGCCGGTAATGGGATTTTAAGCGACTCTGATCGCCAGGCCATTCAGGCGGAAGTGACTCAGTTACAAGAGAATATATCCCAAACGATTGAGCAAACTGAATTCGGCGGTAAGTCACTATTAAGTGATGCCGGCACTATTGATTTTCAAATTGGTGCCAATGCAGGGCAGAAAATCGGGGTGGAGACTCAAGACGTTGCTGCAAGTTTAACTGATGTGCTAAATGTAGACTTAAGCACAGCGCAAGGCGCCGAAGAAGCATTAGCCGTTGCAGATGAAGCGGCCGAGTTTGTTGGTGCCGCCAGAGCCGATTTGGGTGCTACGCAAAACCAGTTCGAGAGTGCAGCGCGTAACTTAACTCAGTCAAATGTAAATGTTGCTGCAGCCCGCAGTCGTATTCAAGATACCGACTACGCGCAAGCAACGGCGGATAGCGCTGCAGCCAATATACTTGGCCAAGCGAGCATTTCAGTGCAGGCTCAAGCAAATCAACAGCAAGGACAAGTGCTTAGTTTGTTAAATGGTTAATAAACAAGCTGCGAGAAACTAAAGGCCATTCCGGCCTTTTTTTATGCTGTTTTTTTGTGCGTTTTGAATCACTTTCGACCTAGCTTTTAGTAATAGATGATTTTTTTAACTCATTGTTATATATGGTATTTATTTTTAATTCTTATAACCTTTAAATTTAGCTCTCATTCCTCTATTGCTAATCACCAATGAATGGTTAAAATTAAAACCAGAAGTAAAACAGTTAATTAACACGAAAATATTGAGGGATGCATGAGTAATATTCTGATTATCAGTGGGCGACCCACGCTCGGGCATAATCTGAACACCATATTGACCTTTCTCGGTGAAAGCAGTACCGCTATCGCATTCGAGCAAGCCGTCAGTACTCTTAAATCTCATCCTGTTTTTGATGCTGTTTTGATTGATGCTCTGAATATCGAATTAGCAGGTGAGCTGTGTGATAAATTTCCTCAGCAGCCCTTTATTTTAGTTGATAGCAAAGACCCAAATTTTAAGTCTGGTGCCAACCGAGTAGGAGCGGTGGATGAAGCGGTAACTTACCCGTTGCTAACGCAAATGTTACACCGTTGCCAAGAGCATCGCCGGATGCAACCTAACCGCAAAACTACGCCGCAAAACAAAACAAAACTGTTTCGCAGTTTGGTGGGCAAAAGTAATCAAATTCAAAGTGTAAGACACCTTATTGAGCAAGTTGCGCCGACTGACGCAAACGTACTTATTCTCGGTGAATCAGGTACTGGTAAGGAAGTCATTGCTCGTAACGTACATTATTTGTCTAAGCGCGGTACAAATCCTTTTATTCCAGTAAATTGTGGGGCCATACCTGGCGAGTTGCTAGAAAGTGAACTATTCGGTCACGAGAAGGGAGCATTTACTGGCGCTGTGAGTTCTCGCAAAGGCCGTTTCGAATTGGCCGAAGGCGGCACCCTATTTTTAGATGAAATCGGCGATATGCCTTTGCAAATGCAAGTGAAATTGTTACGGGTATTACAAGAACGCACTTATGAACGGGTAGGGGGAATGAAGCCTATCCGTTGTGACGTTCGAGTTGTCGCTGCAACTCATCGGAATCTTGAAGAGATGATTGAGCAGGGTCGCTTTCGTGAGGATCTATACTATCGCTTGAATGTTTTTCCTATCGATAGCCCAGCATTACGAGAACGCCACGAAGATATCCCTCTTCTTTTACAAGAACTCGTTTCACGCATGGAGCGAGAAAACGCACAGATAAAATTTACCGAAAATGCGATGAAATCGCTCATGGAGCACAGTTGGGCGGGTAACGTTAGAGAGCTATCAAACCTTGTAGAGCGCCTGATGATTTTATACCCTAACCAATTGATTGATGTCGGGGACTTACCACATAAATACCAGCATTTAGATGCTGATGATTATGAGCCTGACTACCCAGAAGAACTACTTGAGCGCGAAGCGCTTAACGCCTTGTTTTCAGCTGACGCAGAAAGTGAAAGTGACGAAAGCTACGACGAGAGCAATAATTCTGCTGAATTACCCCCAGAGGGGATTAACCTCAAAGAGTATATTTCAGAGATGGAAGTCAGCTTAATCTCCCAAGCATTGGAGCAGCAGGACTGGGTCGTTGCTCGCTCAGCTGAAGTGCTAGGAATGCGCCGAACCACCTTAGTAGAAAAAATGCGGAAATACGATATTAGCAAAGCTTAGTTGTTCTTTTCGAATATTCGCATACCCTCCCTTCGACAAAAAAATGACACATTTATTTCAGTAACTAATTGATTTTTGGTTGATATTTTATTGGCATAGGATGTGCTTACCTAACAGCTGTATTCAATCTGTCTAAGTTTTGACGTGAGGAACATATGGCATTAAGTAATTTACAGACCCAAAACTCTACTCAGGCACCTTCTTCGATAGGGGCTGTCATATCGTTCTCAAATTCAGTTGATGGAAATAGCACTTCCTCGCTTGGTTCAGTAGACACCACACAAGACATTCAGGCTCTGCGTCAACAAGCCACTAGGTTGGAACACTTATTACAAGTGATGCCCGCAGGTGTTGTAGTCATTGATGGTAAAGGCCATGTCAAACAGGCAAATCATTTGGCTAAATCGCTGTTGGGTGAGCCATTAGAAGGGCAAGTGTGGCGCAATATCATCAAGCGCTCTTTTAAACCTCAAGCTGATGATGGGCATGAAGTGTCCTTATTTGACGGTCGCAAAGTAAAACTGTCTATCACTCCCTTGGTAAACGAACCGGGTCAGCTTATTGTACTGACGGATTTGACTGAAACGCGCCAACTTCAACAACGCATCGGCCACCTGCAAAAATTGTCTTCTTTAGGCAAAATGGTCGCCTCACTAGCTCATCAAATTCGCACACCACTATCTGCAGCTATGTTATATGCCGCTAACTTATCCAGCGGTGATTTAGCTAAGGAGTCTCGTCAGCGTTTCAGCGATAAATTGCTCTCTCGTTTACGTGATTTAGAAGGCCAAGTAAACGACATGCTATTGTTCGCCAAGAGTGGTAACGAGCAAGTGCTCGTGGATATTTCTCTTGAAGACATGATGCGTGAAGTGAAAGCTGGAAGTGAAGCCATGCTCAACAAGAGTGACGGTATTTTAGACATCATATTACCCGAGCCAAATATTCATTTTATTGGCAACAAGACCGCTTTAAGCGGTGCGTTGCAAAACTTAATTCACAACGCGCTGATTGCCAAACCAAACGGTGCGCGCATTGTTTTTAGTGCTCAACGAGATGACCTAAAGCCTGATTGCATGCGCTTAACAGTGACTGATAACGGCCCCGGTATTCCCAAAGACAAGCTTGACCATATATTTGAACCGTTTTTTACCACTCGTAGCCAAGGTACAGGGCTGGGATTAGCTGTAGTTAAAACTGTTGTGCAATCTCATCAGGGCGAAGTCAGTGTTTCAAATCTAGCCTCTGGTGGGGCATGTTTCACTATCGTGCTGCCCATATTAACGCGAACCGCAGATGAGGGCTTATCCGCTGGAGCAACAAACATTCACGCCCAACAGGCGAGGAGTTAAATTTATGTCTAAAACAACGATCCTTATTGTCGAAGATGATGCAGGTTTGCGCGAAGCTTTAGTCGACACGCTATTACTAGGCGGATATAACGTATTAGCTGCGGACTGTGCAGAGCGCGGTATGATGATGATGAATGAAGAAACCATCGATTTGGTCGTGAGCGACATTCAAATGGGCGAAATGAGTGGATTATCGCTATTACGCAGCTTAAAAAATAAATACCCGAATGTTCCTGTACTATTGATGACAGCCTATGCCACCATCGACGATGCGGTAACGGCCATGCGCGATGGCGCAACGGATTACTTATCAAAACCCTTCGCCCCAGAAGTATTGCTGAATTTAGTGGGGCGTTATGCGCCAGCACAAAAAGTTCTTTCATACGATCCCATTGTTGCTGACCCAAGTAGTGTCCAGTTACTGCAACTCGCCCAACGAGTCGCGCAATCTGATGCAACCGTTATGGTGCTCGGGCCAAGTGGTTCAGGCAAAGAGGTGTTAGCCCGGTACATTCACGATCAGTCTTCTCGGGCGGATCAGCCATTTGTGGCAATAAATTGCGCCGCTATTCCTGAAAATATGCTTGAAGCAACGTTGTTTGGTTACGATAAAGGTGCCTTTACTGGCGCTATTCAGGCGTGCCCAGGCAAGTTCGAACAAGCCCAAGGTGGCACCATTTTGCTTGATGAAATAAGTGAGATGGATTTAGGTTTGCAAGCTAAATTACTGCGCGTACTCCAAGAAAAAGAAGTAGAGCGCCTCGGTAGCCGTAAAATGATCCCACTGGATGTGCGTGTCGTGGCTACTAGTAACCGGAATATTCGCCAAACGGTGGACGAGGGTTTATTCCGTGAAGATTTGTATTATCGTCTTAACGTATTTCCGCTAACGTGGGCGCCCCTTGATAAACGCCCAGGGGACATAGTGCCATTAGCGGAGCATTTAGTGGCTCGTCATCGTAGTAAACAAGGTGCGAGCGCCCTCGGCTTTTCTTCTTCAGCGCGTAGTAAAATGTTACAGCATAGCTGGCCTGGCAACGTACGAGAATTAGAAAATGTCGTGCAAAGAGCGCTCATATTATGTGATGGTGAAAAAATTGAAGCAGGCGATCTGATGCTTGAATCGATTGAAAGCGAGCTAAATAATAACCATGAACAAGTTATTGAAGATGATGAAAGTAAATTAGGTTCGGAGCTTCGTCAGCAAGAGCATCAAATCATCCTAGATACCTTACAGTCGTGCCAAGGACGCAGGAAAGACGTCGCAGAGCGGTTGGGCATCAGCCCGCGTACGCTACGTTATAAATTGGCTAAAATGCGCGAAGTAGGCATTGAATTACCAGCCTAATCCATCTCACAAATAATGAAAATGTAAGCGTTGGTTCTGCACTATGGCTAGCGTAATACCGCAATTGACCGCCTAAAGGATAGGCGGTTTTTTTATCCCTTAAGCGTACCTCGCATTCTTTTACTTCCGTTCACTGGTCCATTTCGATTGTTACTAACATAAATCAGTAAACTTTAGTTTTATGTCAATAAACCGTCATGCCTTCACATCTTACTAAAATAAATATAAGGCATTGAATTATATAGTTTATTTTTGTTGGCATTAACTTTGCTTTTAACTGGTTGAGACCGAATACCGTCATCTCATCAATTCGCCAGGAGCACATCATGGATATCAAGGCACAATCTCTTTATCAAGACATGCAAAGCATGGCTTTACAAAGCAAAGCAGGTTTAGGTGAAATCAATCCAGCCAGCTTGAATGGTATCCAGGTCAATCCATCAGGAGAAAATTTTGCCGATATGCTTGGCCAGGCGATTGAGTCAGTCAACACTATGCAGTTAGACGCTAAAAGCCAAGCAGAACGCTTTGAAATGGGAGATAAAAGTCTCAGTTTAGCGGATGTTATGGTAGCGAAAGAAAAGTCTAGTATAGCGTTTGAGGCCACTATTCAAGTACGTAACAAAGTACTCGAAGCCTACAAAACTATTATGAACATGCCGGTTTAGGAGCTAACTCGTGGCAGAAGCAACAGGTACAGAATTGGCAATGAGCAATGCCGGCGCGGATCCATACTCAAGTGGTTCAGAAGCAGAGCAAAAATCTGGTTTTATGGATTCACTTGGCTCCACCGACATGGTTCGTCAACTGACACTTGTTGTGGCCTTGGTCATATGTGTAGCGATAGCGGTGTTTATTATGATTTGGGCTCAGGAGCCTGATTATCGTCCGCTTGCGAAGATGCAAACCCAAGAGTTGATTGAAGCGTTAGATTATTTTGACCAGAACCAAGTGGATTACCGCCTAGAAGGTAATACCGTTTATGTCAGCGCTGATCAATATCAAAATATTAAATTAGGTATGGCTCGCCAAGGCCTAAGCCAAGGCGTGTCTGAAGGCACCGACATCATCATGCAAGATATGGGATTCGGTGTAAGCCAACGTGTTGAAAAAGTACGTTTAAAGCACGCGCGTGAACAGCAATTAGCGCGCACATTGGAAGAAATGAGCGCGGTTACGCGTGCTAAAGTATTACTGGCTTTGCCGAAAGAGAACGTATTTGCTCGCCGTGAGAAAAAGGCCAGCGCTACCGTTGTCATAACCTCAAGACGCGGTGCGGTAATGGGCAATGAAGAAGTGAGCTCAATCGTGGACATCGTTGCATCTGCGGTGCAGGGTTTAGAGCCTGAGCGAGTCACAGTGACCGATAGCAATGGGCGGCTTCTCAATTCTGGCTCACAAGACAGTGAAGCGGCAAGAAGTAAAAAAGAGTTTGAAATGGAGCGTAAGCGCGAGACTGAGTACTTACAGAAAATTGACTCTATTTTGATCCCCGTTCTTGGTCTGGGTAATTATACCGCTCAAGCTGATGTGACCATGGACTTTACCGCTGTTGAGCAAACCAAACGCAGTTACAATCCTGACTTACCTGCTGTGCGCAGTGAAATGACAGTAGAAGACAACAGTGTAGGCGGCATGTTAGGTGGTATACCTGGGGCATTGACTAATCAACCCCCGCTCGATTCGAACATCCCCGAAGAAGCTAGCGCAAGTAACGCACAAACGACCGTGCCAGGGCGTAATCATAAAGAAGAAACGAGAAACTACGAGCTAGATACCACCATAAGCCACACAAAGCAGCAAACTGGGGTCATTCGTCGCTTGAGTGTGTCGGTAGCGCTTGATCATGTTTCGACAGTAGGTGAAGACGGCACAAGTACACTTGTTCCTCGTTCGCAGGCTGAATTACTTGATATCCGCCGTTTGTTGCAAGGGGGGATAGGTTTTGATGTTACCCGCGGTGATTCACTCGAAGTTGTGAGCATTCCTTTTAGCCGGGAAGGTGAGGTAGCGTTAGAAGAGCTGCCCATTTGGGAAGACCCTAAATTTATGCCTATCCTGAAGTTAGTGATTGGCGGTTTAGTGATAATCGTGTTGCTTTTGGCCGTGGTTCGTCCGATGCTACGTAAACTTATTTACCCTGAAGAGACCACCTCAAAAGATGAGTTCGATGCAGATGAGGGGTTAGACTTAGGTGATGAAACCATCAGTATGTTGTCGCAAGAGTTTGATGACTCACAAGTTGGTTTTGCCGCTGACGGTAGCTTTATGTTACCTGACTTGCACAAAGACGAAGATGTACTTAAGGCTGTTCGCGCATTGGTGGCTAACGAACCAGAGTTGTCTTCGCAAGTGGTTAAAAACTGGTTGTTACAAGACGAATAATCTAAGCAGCGCGCATCTAAGTTACGAGTAAGAGATAAACATCATGCCAGATGAAAATACAGCACCAGCAACAACCGGAACTGCAGAAAGCGGTTATGACGTTGGAAAATTAGAAGGCGTTGAAAAAGCAGCTATCTTACTGCTCAGTTTAACGGAAGAAGATGCAGCCCAAATTCTTAAGCATCTGGAGCCCAAGCAGGTACAAAGATTGGGCCAAGCGATGGCGCAAATTGATGATATGACTCAGCCTAAAATCACAGCTGTACATAAACACTTCATTGATGAAATTCAAAAATACAGCACCATCGGCTTCCAAAGCCAAGACTTTGTAAAACGCGCTTTGACCTCAGCCCTAGGTGAAGATAAAGCGGCGAATCTTATTGATCAAATTTTGATGGGTACCGGTGCCAAAGGTCTTGATTCTCTCAAGTGGATGGATTCAAAACAGGTTGCCAGTATCATTCGCAATGAGCACCCACAAATCTGTCTCTTATACACATCTGACGCTGCCGACGAAGAGGATAGTGTAGAT
>OJFV01000209.1_pt1 | contig 22167 bp, 19 predicted proteins | sample 1594391 | NCBI WGS metagenome assembly OJFV01 (sample SAMN05416856, study PRJEB24817) | seawater metagenome | isolation source: Sea water | place: Canada:Atlantic | collected 2013-11
GCTCGGAGATGTGTATAAGAGACAGGTTAAGCATGAGATGGGATTTTTCAGTGATGAAAAATCCGGCATGATGCCCATGAAAACTGCGGCAGATGATTATAGTTATCGATTGAACTGGCAATTTGTCACCAGCACAAACAATATCGTCAATTTAGGCCATGAGTACTTTGAATATCATCTAGATGATTGGTGGCCTGCAGTAGAAGACTCTATGATGATGGGGCCAAACGATTACATTAATATTAATGACGGTAAACGTCAGCGAATAACTGTTTTTGCTGAAACATCTCAGTCATTAAATACCAATTGGTGGCTATCTGCTGGTATTCGTCTTGAGCAGGTAAGCACAAATACCGGTGAAGTACAGCCTTATACCGATGACACGTCGATGGGTACGAGCTCAATGCATATGTCAATGCAATCCAGCATGCCTATCAGTACATTAAACAATAACGATGCTGCAGATATTTTCAACGCAATGAACAGAAAACGCAGCAATACGTTAATAGACGCCACGCTCAGCGCACGCTACTTATTTGATGCCAACGAGCAAATAGAATTGGCTATCGCCCGTAAAAATCGAGCACCCAATTTATACGAACGTTACAGCTGGGGCGTCAGTACCATGGCGACCACAATGATAGGTTGGTTCGGTGACGGTAACGGTTATATAGGCAATCCTAACTTAGCACCAGAAACAGCCCACACCTTGAGTATTAACTATAGCGATTCAGCAGTAGATAATGAATGGAAATTCAGTGCCAATGCTTGGTTTACGTCCGTACAAGATTACATTGATGCTGAAATAGTGAGTTCCTTTAATCGTGCTTCGTCCGGCGCTGGCACCAGGAATATTCTGCAATTCACAAATTTAGATGCAACCTTATATGGGGTTAAGTTGAATGGGTCAATTCAGTTCCTAGATTCTGAAAAATGGGGGCTATGGCAATTGAACGCTAATCTATCCACCACTCGCGGCAAAAGGGATCGCAACGAAGGTGACTTGTATCAAATAGTGCCACTTAAATCTGAATTGAAAGTCGAGCAAAAAACGGGAAACTGGCAAAACTCAATTGAATGGCAATGGGTAGCAAGTAAGAAAGATACAGATGAACGACGTTTAGAAAATAGCACCAAAAGCTATCATCTCGTTAATGCGAGCAGTAAATTGACGTGGCAAGACGCGACCCTATCATTTGCAATCAACAACTTGTTTGACACTGACTATGCATTACCTATGGGGGGTGTGAGCATCGCCGAATATAAAATGGATAACAGTCAAGGCTTCAGCCAAGTAGCTGGCGCTGGGCGGTCTGTTAATATTGGCCTGAGCTACGCGTTCTAGTATTCTTATGTGCTTTAGTTAAGAGCAAATAGAAAATGTTGTTACTGATGGCAATGGCGTGTAAACGCCAAGTACGTCTAAGCCCCTGGTTAATGCTGTGTTTGTTGACGTTGGAAGTCATCGGAATTAATACCTTAATAGCACTTAATGGTGCTGCAAGTAATCCATTTAACGCAATATTGTTGGTTCCTTTAGTATTGGCCTTTATGTTACTCCCCTTAGCGTATGCTGGGGGGTTGTTAATATTGAGTATCATTGCGCAATTTGTTCAAGTGCTATTGCTCCCCGAACACGTCCAACATCAAGGCATGATGCAAGAGCACTCGTATGCCATGGTAGGGAGTTTTATCTTAACCAGTTTACTTATCGCCACCGTAGTGTGTTATTTCCACTATCAAATTGCGGGTCGTGAACATATCTTACAGAAACTACGAGAACGCCAACTGCGAGACGAGCAACTACTGGCTATTGGAACCGCTGCAGCGCAATTAACACACGATGTAGCAACGCCAGCTCAATCTATACGTTTATTATTAGAAGAAGGCGCCGAGCAGCAACGTTCAACCGCATGGTTGCATGCGCTAGAGCAACAATTCCAGCGTATCGAACAACAGTTGTGCAATTGGCGAGAGGTCGCCGATGATGTAAGAGAACAGCGAATACATAGATACAAGTTGAATGAATTAACCGATTCATTACGTCAGTTAATGCAAATATCTAGACCAGAAGCAGAAATCCAGTGGCAGTCACAATGCAATGATAAGCAGCAGTCTATATTGGCAGATCGAACGCTATTGCCAGCGCTTACAAGTGTCATCATCAATGCATGTGAAGCGGCACTTAAAAGCAATGACAAGTGTGTACTGGTGAGTACGAACATAAGTAAACTTGGTTGGCATTTGCAAATAGAGAACGAAGGCAAAGCCATGCCGGAGGAGGCGATAGCGTCATTGGGCAGCCATTTTTTTCCTAGTCACGAAGGCCACGGCATTGGTGCAGTTTTGACTAACGCGACCATCGAAAAATTTGCAGGGAAAGTAAATTGGCAATTCAAGAACGGCACAATGATAACCACGATTTATTTGCCTTTGGACAATACCCATGCGTAGCCTGATTTTGATTGACGATGATGAGGCATTCTTAACCGTCATTAAGCGACGACTTCTGCAAACAGGCTTATTTACCGTCACCACTCACACCAGTGTTAGCGAAGCCTTACTGCAACCTGTTGTTGCACCAACTCACGGAATATTGCTCGATATGATGCTTGGCTCTGACTCAGGACTAGACGGCATCGATGCATTAAAGCGGCATTTTCATCCTACCCATCTCATTATGCTCACTGGCTATGCCAGCATAGCGACTTCTGTTGAGGCCATGCGCCGCGGCGCAACTGACTACATTACCAAACCGATTGGCTTTCAGGAGCTTGTACTGCGCTTCCAAGACAGCCCTAGTTTAAAGGAGCCTCCTCAAGCAAAACCTATGACGCCTGCTCAAGTTGAATGGGAACATATACAACGAATTTTACTCAGTCACGATGGAAATATTAGTGTGACGGCCCAAGCTCTGGGTATGCACAGAAGAACCTTACAACGAAAGTTGCAGAAATTTTCACCAAGCAAAAGTTAATACCGAGATAACGTGCTAGCACAATAAACAGCAAATATAAAAATAACGTGTCGCAAATGTGCATATATTAAGAGGGATGGAACCGATTACATTAAATATTGTTAGACATGCCCCCCCTGAAAAACCTAAATAAAATCCGCTAAAAAATAGCTTTGTTTTAATCAAACATGCTTTTTTAAATCCTCGAATACCACAAAAATATACATTTATGTCTAATATCATTCATGTTATTGCCCCATTAAACTAGCTTGAATTGATACCCAAAGGTATAAAATGTCGAAAGACATTCATTTCGCCCTCTTCAAGTTGCGCAAGCAAACATTTATGAAGTAACGATACTGATGAAGTAAGGTCTAACAAGGACAGCTAAATAGCATGAACAATGTTTACTTGCAGAAACGAACTTTAATCGCCCTAAGCGCATGCTCATCAACTTTTTTTGTAAATGCAGCCACCCTAAACAGCACATGGCTGGCAGAAAACAGCCGCTGGAAAATCGACGCTTCCGCGCGGGTCAGTCGTAATACTGACACCGAAAAAAATGCACAAACCTATGCATTGGGATTGGATTTTCATAAAGTATTTAGCGATGACTCTCACGATATCGGCACCCTTACCTTTCAGCCTTACTTAGTAAAAATCAGTAATGTAGCTCGCCCCCCATTTACGTTTGATGATGGTGATGACACTGAACTGACCTGGCGAATTGCAAATTTTAACTACACCGCTTTAGCGCAAGGTAAATTCAATATTCGTCTAGGTCACTTTGAAATACCTTATGGTTTAGAGTATGCCGAAGACACCAATGGCACTTTAAGACAGATGACGGCCAGTGATCGTGGCATAAAAGCAGATTGGGGTATTTCTCTTAACGGCATTTTACCCTACCTAGAATATGAAGTGGCCCTTACGCGGGGCTCAGGGAACGAGATAAAGAGCACTGACAACCCTCATGTATTTTCAGGTCGGATTGGTTCACCGAGCCATCGTAACCTGATCACTGGTATTTCTTGGTTCAAAGGTGACGTACTTACAAGAAATGGCGTGGTAGAGCGAGAAAGATATGGCGTTGACGTATCGTACTTCTATTACCAGTGGCAGTTTATGCTTGAATCATCCTTGGGTGAAACACAAGGCAATGACACAAGTCACAGCTTTGCCGAGATCGCTTGGATGAGCCCTCAAGAGCATTGGAAAAGTTACCTTCAGTTGGTTTATCAAGATATTGACGTGGAACAAAGGAACGACTTTGCCAGCTATTGGATATTCGGTCTGAGATGGCAAAATGACGATGGGTTTGATTTAAGTGCTCAGTTTAAACATGATCTTAATTCAGCGTCTACAATTGAGACAGCGCCAGATTTAAGCCTGCAAGTAAGGTATAGATTATAATGAAGAACAAATACCCACGTTTCATCGCCCCCACCATTCGCTTAGGCTTGCTCGTTTTAGCCTTAGCTGTACCCGCCGCCAACGCGGCTTTTTGTTCGTTACGAGATCCTATTTCAGCCATTCAAACTTTGTTTGATGAAGATAATCAATTTCGCTCTGTGGTCACCGATGTGACACACGAAGACCGAGAGCAACTTAAGCAATTACTGCCCTTTACAATACATCAAAGTGAAGTGGCCAAGCACACCTTGTACGTCGTTTATAACGGCGAAACGCCTCAGGGATTCTTACAGGCCCGTTCTGAATGGGCAAAATGGGGATTGGTGGAAATTGCTTGGGCAATGAATCTAGATAGAAGTGTAAAAGGGTTTTATTTTCAGCGTTGCCGAAGCCCACAATGCAATGACTCCGTTGTAGCAAGCATTTCTAACGCGTTGAAAGGCAAAAACTTTTCTGAACTAAAGGGCTTACTTAGTGACGATGGAAACGCCTTGTCTGCTACCGGTGAAGCGGCCTTCCCTATCGCCCCTAATTTAGCTCTTCTGACCTTGCATTCAGCGTTAAAAACCCTGGCTATTACCGATATTAGTTGGCAGCACGAAATCCAGAATATCACTCAGCGAGACTAAGGAAGTTAATGAGAATACGCAGTTACCTAGCTTTACTTGTTTGCGCCTGCTTACTGGGTGCATATGTATTAGAGCAGGTGCTCGCTTATCGTTTTAACAATGTACAGACCCTAGCGGAAGAGCACAGTAAAAGCCTACTTTGGGAGAAAGATTTACAGCGAATTGAAAGCACCGCCTCCCAGTTTTTAGTGTCCTCTGATTTAGTGATTGGCTCCGGCAATACCTACCTTATATTCGGCGCTAAAAACATGGGACAGTATCTCGTAGATGAGCTAGAGGTAATGCAATTCGATGTGCGCTTTCCTGAGCTCACCTCTAAGATATATGAATCTCGATCTTCGGTTAAAAATATTATCGGTACACTTGATATTATTTCAGATCTCCCGCCGAGCAATTTACAACTGAGCTTGAGTAAATTGCTCAATCAATATGATCCCGTCAGTTTGACTCTATCTCGCAACATTCAGTTTTTAACCCAAAAAACCACCGAACTTATTAAGCTAGAGGCAGTAAGGTTAGAAAACGAAAAACAGCGCATGGTCGAAGTAAGCTGGATGACGCGTATTGGCTTTTTTATGCTAATAGTCGGTCTTTGGTGGTGGGCTAACAATCGGATCTGTAAACCATTGAACGGCCTAGTTTATTCATCGCACCGCGCCCTTTCAGGTCATGATTTTGAAGCCTCTAAAAAGGCACCAACAGAAATTTTAGAGCTGAGCAACGACTTTAAGCATTTAACCGAGACGCTGTTTCATCAAGCATCTCACGACCCACTGACTGAGCTACAAAACCGAAGGGCGTTTGAGCGTAATCTCCATGAGATAATGGGTGACAGAAGGCTTAGCTACTTTTTGTGTTTTATAGACCTAGATTACTTTAAGACGATCAATGATACCTGTGGTCATGCTGCTGGGGACGAAATTCTGGTCAAGGTCGCGCGTATTTTAAAAGCCAATGTGAGAAGCAACGACGTAGTGGCTCGCTTAGGAGGCGATGAGTTTTCAATTTTAATTAAAGACTGTCCTTTTGATAACGCATTGCAAATCGCCAATAATATAAAAGAGAATATTCGAGGCTTAACATATCATTGGGAAGGTGAAACCTTCCACCTCAGTGCCAGTATTGGCGTGGCACCTAAAGTACATGGTAGTACGACCACTGAGCTGCTTAATTCAGCTGACGTGGCTTGCGGGTTAGCAAAAATTGCTGGGCGTAATACGGTGCATTTATATGATGTGAGCAATGAAACGGGCGTCAACAAGCGTCAAGACATAATATCCGTTCATCAAATCAATAACGCCCTTAAAAACGATCTCTTTGTCCTATATAGGCAAGATATTATATCGCTTCAACATACTCAGCCGGATCAGCACTTTGAGATATTGCTGCGCATGAAGGGACCAGATGACATCATTATTAGCCCCGCAAGTTTTTTCCCCATTGCCGAGCGTTACCGTCTTACCAGCAAGATAGATCGCTGGGTGATTAACGCTGTATTCAAGCATTACGCAGATAACAAAAAGCAGCTCGACAGTATCCATACGATTTCAATTAATCTGTCAGGTCACTCAATGGATGACGTAGAGTTAGAGCAGTTTATTATTAATAAGGTACAAAGCGGGCCTATCCCAGCGACCAAAATATGTTTTGAAATAACCGAAACGGTCGCAATTACTAACGTTAAACGGGCAAGATTGTTTATGGATAACATCAAGGCAATTGGGTGTAGTTTTGCACTGGATGATTTCGGCAGCGGACACTCTTCTTATACCTACATAAGGGAGCTTTCCACCGAAAAAATTAAAATCGACGGCTCTTTCGTTGCCAGCATGATGGAAAACCCTCTTGATTACACAGCGGTTAAATCTATTTGTGATATTGCTAAAGCGGCAAAGCAGGACGTTATTGCTGAATATGTTGAAGACAAAAAAACGATGGAAACACTAAAGAAGCTCGGTGTGGATTACGGGCAAGGATATTATTTTTGCCAACCTTATGCCCTCGTCTAAGGGTTTTAACCTTGCTGCGCCATTGTGACGCCCATTAAAAAGCCGCAACATGAAACATGAAACATGAAGCGGCCCAGGGATAATACGACAGTTCACTACGCTGTCATTAGGTTAGTCGCCAAATACAGGCAAAAAGTTTAATGAAGATAAAAATAAAAATTTCTTTTTTCCCTGTGTGTCTTATACCTTACGCTGTACGCGGTATTATTTTTACTCAACAATATAACTAGTCACGTCGTCCTTAGACTAAATATCAATACTTATCAGAGATTTAGTTTTTGAATAATACTTTGTTACGTTTTAGACTCAATTAACACTCGGCGATAATAGTTAGTCTGATTTTTCATATTCAGAGCACTAAAAACGTTCAAGTTTTAATTCACAACCAAGAGAGCATTATGTCAAACAGTACTTTTCGACTTATCACCCGCAGCGACTTCGACGGCTTAGTCTGTGCAGCTTTGCTTAAGAACATGAACATGATTGACGACATTAAGTTTGTTCATCCTAAAGACATGCAAGACGGAAAAATTGAGGTAGGGCCGCAAGACATTTTAACCAACTTGCCTTATGTCGAAGGCTGTCATATGTGCTTCGACCATCATCACAGTGAAACCATGCGTAACAAAGCGCACGATAATCACGTTATCGACCCATCCGCCCCTTCTGCCGCGCGAGTGGTATACGACTATTATGGCGGTAAAAGTAAATTCCCTAAAATCTCTGACGAGCTAATGGACGCGGTTGATAAAGGGGATTCAGCCAACTTTAACCAGCAAGAAGTACTCGACCCACAAGGTTGGGATTTAATGAATTTCTTGATGGACGCACGCACTGGGTTAGGCCGTTTCCGTGAGTTTACTATCTCAAACTACAATTTGATGATGAAGCTTATCGATTGCTGTTTAGATCTCAGCGTAGATGAAATTATTCAACTTCCCGACGTACAAGAACGGATCAAAATCTATCAAGAGCACCGCCCGTTAGCGGTTGAACAAATTAAACGCTGCGCGACAATCAAAGACAACTTGGTGATTTTAGATTTAAAAGACGAAGATCCTATTTATGCCACCAATCGTTTTATGATTTATGCCTTGTTCCCACAATGCAATATCTCTATTCATAAAATGTGGGGCTTTCAGAAACAGAATGTGGTGCTTGCTATTGGTAAATCGATTCTGAATAAGTCGTCTAATACTAATATTGGTGAAGTGTGTTTGAAACACGGGGGCGGCGGTCATGAGAATGCCGGTACCTGTCAAATTGCCACCGAGCAAGCCGAAGCAGTATTGCAAGAAATCACCCGGAAGATTAATCAAGACGGCTAAACTCCATTAGCTTATTCCGAACGTTTAGGTTGATTTAGCGTTTATCAGGCCTGCATTTGCAGGCCTATTTCTTCCAGCAAATCAAAGATACCGGTTTCATCCACTTTAATTTCATTTAGCGATCCACTGAACCCCTCCGCTTCTTGGCTATGAGCAAAGTGTTGTGCATAGCGGCTTTGGATATGTATATCGCAATTCTCGAAAATATCTTCATCAATATGAAAAGCATCATTGTGCAATGATAAAGGTTGTGGGTGCATTGCTAACCATAGCTGAGCACTGCGAATACCATCGCTGTGTAGTATTTGCGAGGTTGTATCCGCTAAAGGCCAGTCTTGGGCAATTGCTTGCAATGGGGCTTCGGGGTAATCAGATTGGACGTCATAAGCATGCTGCGTAACAGATTCGCTTGTGGGACCAATGCGAGGGCGAGCTAATACGTCTTGTTGCAGCATCGATAACAACAGGGCAAATTTCGCTCCTTGGTTCGACGCGCGATTAAGCGACCCGCCGAATTCAAGATCCTGAGAAGCCTTATTGACCGTTTGATTATGTTGTGCTGATTGAGTTTCCTGCAAGCCTAGCTCACCAATAAATATCGTTCGAAAAACGGCAGATAGTAAAATGATTGATTAACTAGGTTATCGCTCAAACCCTCAAGAGCTTGAGGGTAAATTCTCTGAAACGCATTGAGTATCTGAGCCAGCGTTATATTTGTGCTAAAACGCCAATATTCAACATGGTGCGCCTAACGACTTTGGGGGATTATCGCTTAGGTACTAATAAAGCGGGGTCGATTCGTACATTCATCCAATTCATCCGCCAATCTAAGTGCGCACCAGTCACACGTCCTGTGGCACCAATTTCAGCAACCAATTGACCTTGCTTCACTTCATCACCCGCTTTAGCTAATCCCTTACTTAAGTGCAAGAACGTAGATGACACACCAAGCCCGTGATCGATAATCATAGTGCCCCCAGAGTAATACATATCAGGGACAAATAGCGTGACCACACCATCAGCCGGCGCATAAACAGGGGTTCCTGTAGGCGCTGCGACATCCACACCATAGTGAGGGCGTTTAGGCTGACCATTCAATACGCGCTGGCTACCGTAAACACCACTTATCGGGCCTTCTGCCGGCCATACAAAATCTTGAGCGAAGTCGGTGCGCTCATCACGACGTGCGCGAGCTGCAGCCACTTGCACATTATCTTGACGGATTTTATCTAGCACCTCTTGTGGAGGAGAGACCATTTTACTGGGCAGGCCTTCAATACGCTGAATGTCGTATTCTCGCGAGGTTAACGTGATGCGCTTTTCGTGCTTTTTACCTTTAGGGTCACGCCATGTCAGTTGATGTTCCAACGTATCATCTCTGCTAAAACCAAAAGCAAATTTGCCATCATTGCCCACTAAAATAGACTTGTCATCAAGCCAAATTTCACTGCCCGCTGGCACGCTGCCTCTTAGCAAACTGCCTTGGGTTAGCTCTCCTCGCAGCTCGAGCATCTCAGCGTGGGCTCCAACTATAAACAGTAGATTGATAAACGCCCCAAAAATAAGTTTATGCATAAGCGATAGCGCCTTTGCCGACACCTTCAAAAGCAAATATTTTAAATTCGCTCTCAGGCACTAAGCGCTTTTGCTCGTCAGCGATGTACTGTGCTAGGCACTCTACTGTAGTATCTGTGTCAACCATTTCTGTTTCAGCCTTGGGAATGGCCAATTCAAACCACCCCTGTGACGATTCGTAGCCAAACAAATAATGTTCCGTGAAATCCGTTTGGTTTTTTACGAAGTTCACCTTATCAGCGCTCACTAGATCTTCGTTAGAGCCCACATAAATATCGCACCAGCGCTCGGCCCAATACTGCTGCCACTCTAGGCTTTCATGTTGGTTTTCAACAATGGTAATTTTCGAGCGATGCCCATGGGCGATACGCTGACAGTTGCCGTCGTGCTTTTTTAAACCATGGGTGTAGTGGTAATAGGGGGTATTGATCACTTCAGCGCGCAGGTTTAGCTCTAGTCCTGCCACATTGTCAGGTAAATGCGTTGCGATCACCTGCTTTAAATACTGGCTAACCGATGACATGGTAACATGCTTAGAGTACACGAAAGCATACGCCTCAGAGGGGCAATTAAGATGGATAGAACGACCTTCTGGGCGCATAAAGTCCACGCTTACTCTGTCGTTCTTTTCATCCCGCCATATATGGCTGTATTCATGTTCAACGGGGATCAGCAATTTATGGTCGACATACTCATCGATCAAATGCTTGAGCTGCTTTTTAACCTTAGAGAAGTCGAGCACCATGCTCTCTTCATTCAAATCGCCGTCTAATACGACGTCGACTATCCAACTTTCTCCTACCATGCCGCGCTTGGGGCACAAATACGAGAAATCCATAACGGTTAAATCGTTAACGAATAATTGCATAAAACAGACTGAATACCTTTGTTGAGAGCATAATTTTTGGGGCAATGGTTAGTATATTACGAGCGCAGTATATCGCGGGTATGAAACTTTATCATGTGTTTACACCAGCCAGAATCAACAGACTGGTGCGCTTTTTCGCTATATCACCGTTACTTTTGAGCCTTGAGCAACTGATCTTTCAAATTCGGCGGAATGCCCTTGATCATCAGCGTGTCAGAACCTGCGTCATAATGCACCCGTTCACCGTACAAATTACGCTCAAAACTCAAGCTTATCCCGCCACCTTGACCACTAAATTTCGCCAAGGTTTTCAAAGCGCTACGGTCTGCTTGAAAGTTTTCTTCAATAGGCGTTTCACTATTCGCTACGAACTGATAGAAGTCTTCGCCTTCAGGCTCTTTAGGTAGTTTATCCGCCAACTCTTTTAGCTGAATATCCTCGCCTGCATCGAGCTTTTCTTTGTAATACTCAGAAACAGTTTTACGGGTTGCTTGTTTCTCACTGGCATCCATTTGTTCTGACGCCAAATAATCATCAACTGAGCTGAGTAATTGCTTATTCTGCTGCTTGATATCGACCAATTCTTCGCAGCCCAAAAAGTGCATGAAGAAGTCAGATACCTTGCGACCCATTCTGCCTTTAATAAAGCTGATATAGCGATTCTGCTCAGGCGTAGTTGAAAGCTGAGTAATATCAATACGTACCGCAAGTTGCATTTTGGCTAAATCTAAGTGATCGCTGCTGCTTAGTTCTAACTCACGGTTAATTTCCACGTGCTGCTTGGTGTTCAATATCGCGATCATCAAATATTCAGTGGCCAAAAATTCATAATGGCTGAACACCACAAATCCCGTTTCAATGCTTGCCATGTCTGCCATGGTCTTTTTCAGCATCTCGCTGCTCTGAATACTGAAATCAACAAACTGTTCAGGATCGCTAAGCATGGCAGTCAATTTGTCTTGGAACTGACTCACCGGTAGCTCTTCACCATCTTCATCTTGGGCTGACTCTGCGCCTTGCTCAACGAACCCGCCCACCCCTTTACCCGGCTTTGAATTAAACGCATGGTTAATCTGCTGGGCGAGATCTTCAATCTCGGGGGTAACTGAAAAACAGCTGTTGCGTGGAACAAGTGTCAGTTGTTGCTGATCATTTATCGCTAATTGATGTACTACAAAGTGACGAATGAGTGCGCTCACGTTGGCTCCTTTACTTGTGTTAACGGTTTGCGCTGTTACAGCACAAACCTAAAATGGATCTTGTTGGACGAATAACTAGACAACTAACGCCCTTTTCGCCGACTATTTATCTGCCTACAGTGCGCATTACTCGCATTTTGAGCAGACCATTGTTACTATCTCGCCATCACTATTGAGAGAAAAAACATGCCTCAAAATTCTAAATATTCGGATACCCAATTCGAAAACGTTATGCACGACATCATCATCGCACTGGAAAAGCATCAAGCCAGTCGAGATTTATCATTGATGGCGTTGGGTAATGTCATCACTAATATTTTTATGCAACAGGTCAACGAAAGTCAGCGAAGTGAAATGGCTGATAAGTTTACACAAGTACTTTTAAAAAGTATCAATGCTAAATAGATAAATTCATGATTTTAACAGAAACGCCTAGACGTAAATTAGTCACGCAGTTAGTTACTTGGGGCCATTGGTTTGCGCTTTCAAATATGATCCTGGCCATCGCGATTGCCAGTGTTTATATTTTTAGCTCACCCGCCCCTGAAACGCCATTGGGGATCACCTATTTACTGACTAACTGGGTCAGTCACATAGGCTTTCTGACTTTCTTCGGCTTCATCATTCTGATATTACCCTTGTGCTATCTAGTACCTAACGCGCGAACGGTCAAAGTCGTTAGCGCTGTTTTAGCCGCCGTGGCCCTAGCCATGCTCGGGTTCGATGCATTGCTGTATAACAAATACGGTGTGCATCTGAGTTTTTCAACCGCTGAAATGCTAAGAAGTGAGGCCAACACCAGTATGTCGTTGTTTGGTTGGCAGAGGTGGGCATTTTTCTTTCTCATCTTTATATTCTGGTTGTCTGCTCAATTAGTCATCGCTAATGCGCTTTGGAAGCGTGTTGCGCGCCTGCAAAAACGTAAACTGGCCTTGCCAATCAGCAGTTTTTTTGTGGTTTGTTTTGTATCTAGCCATGCTCTTCATATTTGGGCGGACGCGAACTTGTATCACCCTATTGTGCAGCAAGATGATTTATTTCCGTTGTCTTACCCTGCGACAGCGAAAACCTTGATGTCTCGTTATGACCTGCTGGACAGAGACAATTACGAGCAACGTCTTGAGCTGCAATTCGATGATCGGATCAGCCAGATTAATTACCCTTTATCGCCTTTGTATTGCTCGGTGTCTGCACAGAAGAAAGTGTTATTATTAGTCAATTCGGAAACACAGGCGCGCACGCTTGAAACAACCATAGCCCATAGCATTCCACTATACGCTGACCAATCATCAGCAAGCGACAGCCAGCGCAGTTACCTCTTTGGCCTACCTGAGCTATATCATTCAGCGCTTAGCAATAAAACGCCTATTTTGCTGGAGTTACCTGCCGCTTTAGGATTACAGGTGGGTATTTTTGCGAATAAACTTGAAGCTGGTAAACAAGCACAGAAATTCAGCCAGCAGTGGTCTGATTTTGAGCAAGGCGTTACCTCCGCCAAGACGAACCTTGCCATAGGTTTTGTAAGCAATGAGCAACTCAGTGACATACTCACTACCTCGCAAGTTATGCAGGATTACCAAGTATTAGTTGTGAACAAAACCGAAGCTGGTGAGTATGCTCTGTATAGCACTAACACGCTTTTCGCCAACTTTGCCAGCAGTGAAGATTTAGCGCCTACCATACTGAATTTGTTAGGTTGTAACGCCCCAACGCAAAATTACAGCACCGGGCGGGACTTAAGCAAGCCAGGGCGTGACTGGTTAGTAACCACCCAAGAGCGTATGGTTATCGTGATTCAAGATGATAAGCGTATCGAAGTCTCTAGTAACGGTAACAGTAAGGTATATAACTTATTGACCGCTAAAGAATTACCGGATGATGCTGATACACGCTTACTCAGCCAAGCAATTAAACGTCTCAGCAGTTTTGCCGCGCCACGTTAAATTTGAATATCGAAGGATCGAAAAGCCTGCTTCTGCAGGCTTTTTTGTGCCCGCTAATCAACTTTACGCAACAATCGTAATGAGAAATGCGCACTGACGTGAGTCAGTAGCTCTTTGATTCGCTGCGTGTTTTCCACCGATGTAGACCAATAATAGGGTGTCATCATTAGCAAGTTCATTCGCATCTCAGGCTCTACTAGCTCAAAATTAAACGCCAATGTTTCCTCATGCGCCAATTCGAATCCCTGTGGTACGGGAGGTGACGGTTTATGTTCAGCAGGTGCCGCATATACACAGGCTTTTAGCTCAGCTAAGTGTTCAGGGGCCGGGTTCACTTGTAACCAGATCCCGGCTTTATCCAAAATACGCAAAATTTCTTGCTCGCTACTCGGCGCAAACACTTGGATAACGCCTTGCTGACTTGCATTGGGTACAGGAATAGCAAAGCTGCTGGCAACGCAAAATTCGCTCTCAGGGTACTTTTTAGCAGCCTTTTGCACTGCAATTTTTGAAATATCTAAACCAGCGCCAATGACTTTAGAGCTCTGGGACTGCTCATTGATTGACGTTAAAATACGATGTAAATAGTAACCTTCACCACAGCCTGCATCGAATACATTTGAGCTTGCCGCGGCTTCGTCATTATGCTGCTGTGAACGAACATACTCACTCAACAATTCAGCCATTCTAGTGGCCAGTGGTTGGTAATACCCTTGCTCCAAAAAGGAGCGTCTAGCATTGACCATCTGTTTGTTGTCACCAGGCTCTTTACTGTTCTTATGATGAGCGAGCAGTAAATTAACGTAACCTTCTTTTGCCACATCATAAGTGTGCCCAGCAGCGCACTTATAGGTGCGTTCAGATAAAAGTAAAGGCGACTGACAGGCAGGGCAAATCCACATGACGATTCCCGGATAATGAAAAAAAACGCAGTGTAGCAGAATTTTGTTTAGGTTTGCTTTAACCCCTACAACGTTTTATAGATATCGTCATTTGACCAAAGAATAAGGAATAGACGTTTAATGTATTGACGCGTGACCACTTCGTATACATGCTATTATCTCGCAACAAATCGCCCAGTGGTTAATATTACGAGGGAGAGCAACATGAATTATAAGATAATCCATGAGACCACTTATTTATTTGATGGCGACGTATTTTTAGAGCCCCATTACCTGAGGTTTCGCCCGAAACAAACCCCATTTATCGACGTTACCCATTTTTCTATATCCCTAAAATCAGCACCTCAAGGGCACAGCATTATTGAAGACGAAGAACATAATACGATAGACTTCTGCTGGTTTGAAACACTCACAAACCGCCTGACAATCCATGTGGAAAGTTATCTTGAAACAAAAGACCATAATCCATTCAATTTCATTATCCACCCAGATTCATTTAATACCTTACCTTTTACCTATTCTGAACATCAGTATCAGATACTATTTGCTTCATTACAGAAGCAAGCGCTAAATCAAGAACTGCTAGATTATGCCAACACGATACTCGACGCGGCGCAATGTAATACTGTCGCCTTTGTGACCAACCTTACCACTCAAATACATCAAGACTTTATCGTTGAGTATCGGGAAAGTGGTCCACCAATGTCACCTAATCAAACCTTTAAACTGAAGAGAGGCTCTTGCCGCGATTTGACTTGGATGCAAATCAATATTCTGCGAAATCACGGTATTGCCGCACGTTTTGTCAGCGGTTACTTCTATTTTGATATGGAAAAACCCATATATGAGTTACATGCCTGGGTAGAGGTGTTTATTCCTGGCACGGGATGGCTAGGTTTTGACCCGAGTCATGGAATGTTAACAGGAAACACGCATTTTTCGGTTGCCTCTAGTGCCATCGCTGAAAATACCATGCCAGTGTCGGGAGGTATTCGGGGCAGCGCAACATCACAACTGCTCACCCAGCTAACAATAGAGAAGCAATAGAGAGGCAATAAAAAAGCGGCAGTAAACTGTCGGTCAGAGCATTTATTAGCTTATCATGCAAATTCAGTCTCGACTGATGGTTCTAATTCCATCCACTATCAGAATTGATGGGCGTAATTAATCACTGTCCGCTTTGTAGTAAGGGGCTCAGGCCAATTAAATCTGTCGTAACCGTTAAAGCAACAAAAAAATATCGGCTCATAAATGCACATTTAGGCACCCTATGTGCACACTTCCAAGCGAGTTTATAGGTGCGCTGGATTAAGTCTTTGCAGGTGCATATATAGGTGTAGCTTCAACGCTACTGACTGGCAATATGCTGTTTAACAAAGCGGCTATAAGCCCACGTCATGAACCAAAGCCAAGCACCTCCGATGGGTATGACCCAAAAAGCAGTGGTTAACGGGGCGAAATGGGCCCACAAGCCTGTGCTGAAAGACGCTACCTGCACGCCAATAGATGAACCAATAACGCACAACCCAGAGATAATCGGCCCTTTGTCGCTGTCCACATCCATCGCCGCTGAGAGCATTAGCGGAAATAAACCGCCTAAACCTAGTCCCAGCATGAAATTGCCCCACGACATCACAACAGGATCGACTGCGAGTTTAATCATAAAACTACCAGCAACCATGATTGTAGCCAAAATCAGCATCAATCTGTGTGAGGTTAACCACTTCAGTAACAGCGCAAATACAAGGCGACTAACCACCATACCCGCGGTAAAAAAGGCGAATACTAACCGAGATTGCTCACCGCTAAATCCGTGACCATTTTGGGCATAACTCACAAACCAGTTGGCGTTACCAAACTCAACCATGCCATAGCCAAATGCAGCGAGGGCCAGAAAAATAAAGACTGGGCGACGAATAATATCCCCATAAGATAGACTTTTTCGATTCTTTTTCGCTTCTTCGGGCGCAATTAATTTCTTGCCCTGATGTGCCACGCGCCATGTATAAACCGCTAGTATGAGTAAACCGATGGCTAAAATACGCAATGGCCAACGCCAATCATGTTCTATCAAGTACAGACCTGAGACATAAAATGGCGCTGCCAACGTGCCTAAACTAAACATAAAATCCATAAAACCCATCATTGCCGAGCGGCGTTCAGCATGTAGGCGGGCGATTACAGTGTGACCTATGGTAAATAAACTAGAGGCAAACATACCCAGTACAAGGGCCCCCGCGAGTAACCAGATCCAATGTTGAACAAACGAAATTGCAATCAACAACATCAACACACACACTAGCAGCACCGCAAATAGCGACATAAAGTCGAACTTTTGTGCATACTTACCGCCTAAAATGGCACCGAGGATCATACCAATTGATATCAAAGTAAAAAACGCACCACTGATGACTTCGCTCATAGCGAGGCTTTCAGCTAAGTCCGGTAGCAATACGCCCCATAGAATGAACACCATGCCAAGAAAGAAAAATCCAGCAAAGATGACTGATGTAGCCGCGCGGCGATCCATAAATACTCCAGTTTAAAGCTGATGAATAACAAAAATGAAGATGAACTATCCCTCGAATCGGCGTTCAAGGTGCTCTATTTGTGCGCAAGGTAACCAACTTATGCCGTTACATGCAATGCTAATTTCTCATAATTTCGCGGATTTACGCTATTTGCGAAAGTTTATAAAACACCATTAACGACATACCTACAAATACCCCAATTAGCTAACAGCATCACAAAGCTGCAATGACTTTATATGTCGGTTATCACCGGGTTAACACCGTGTTGCAAAATAAACGGCTAAATTCAGTGCGTAAGTTATTCGGATAAACACACTAGCTTGCTACAATCGAATATCACCGCACATCTGCAGTGAATTATCAGGAGTGTTTGCTTGAAAACCTTTACTTGCCAGTGCACCAATACCTTGCATTTTGCCAACTCTCAATGCGTCTCCTGTGGATTAATGCTCGGCTTTATAGCAGATGAAGCAAAACTGAGCGCCTTTACCACCAATCAATATGGCAACTTACAAGCTTCATGTAACGGCAAGCTTTATCGTAAGTGCAAAAATTACGCAGACCATAATGTGTGTAACTGGATGGTTAGCTTTGACGATGACAACGAGTATTGCATCTCTTGCCGATTGAATGAAGTGATCCCGAATTTGGCTGAGCCTGAAAATTTGACGCTTTGGTTTCGCTTGGAGCAAGCTAAGCGACGCCTATTATATAATGTCATCAGGCTGGGTTTACCCATTGAAGGTAAGAGCCCAAGTAACCCAACTGGGTTAGGGTTTGCGTTTTTACAAGATGAAATTGAAGACCAATACGGTAATGAGCTTACGGTCAAAAATTTTGTCACCACTGGACACGCCAGTGGACTGATCACCATCAATATCAACGAGGCCGACCATAGCACACGTATTGATATGCGTGAGAAAATGGGTGAGCGATATCGCACGCTCGTCGGGCATTTCAGGCATGAATCAGGTCACTACTATTGGGACAGGTTAATTGCGCACAGTGACAAGATAACTGAATTCCGCCGCCTGTTCGGTGACGAACGTTCAAGTTATGTCGATTCGATGCAAAAATATTACAAGCACGGACCATCCAGCAATTGGCAAAATGTGTGGGTCAGCGCTTATGCGAGTATGCACCCATGGGAAGATTGGGCTGAGACTTGGGCGCATTATTTACACATGATAGACACACTAGAAACCGCCAACGATTTTGATTTTTCGCTTGCCGGAATTAAAATTGCTAATCCCATCCCTTCAAATGAAATTCACGATCAGGTTTTCATCGCTTCGAGCTTCACCCATTTATTTGATAACTGGTGCCAGCTAACGAAAGCGTTAAACGGGCTCAATCGCAGCATGGGTTTAGATGATGCTTACCCGTTTGTAATTTCTATTACAGCGCTGGACAAACTTCGCTTCGTGCATGAGGTTATATCCAGTAAGCTTAATAGCGATTATATTTGTCCCAATCCAGCTTTGGTAACTGATTAAAGGCTGATTTTATACCGTTGTTCCACTGGGCTTGAATCGATTGATAATCATCGCTGGTAGCACTTAAAACCAAATGTTCAGGTGGTTGAAATATATCTCGCTTGTGCAATGTAAGTTCTATTGGCGGCCCCACTGACACGTTGCTGCGCATGGTCGAATCAAGGGATATGACCGCACAGCGCGCAGCATCTGATAAAGAGATATCTGCACTGATGATCCTATCCAAAATCGGCTTACCATATTTGCTCTCACCAATTTGAAGATACGGCGTTTCAGCGGACGCAGAAATAAAATTTCCTTGCGGGTAAATAAGGTAAATCTCGCAAGGCTGTCCCTTTATTTGACCGCCTAGTATGAAGCTAGATTCGTTACTGCTATTTGATTTTTCAAACGCCTCACCATGTATTTGCTGTTCATGCTGGCTCAATTTTCCAATGTACTGAGCGACCTCATGCAAATATTTTCCTTGGCTAATATCAAACTCAGACTCAGGATCGTCCAAGTCTCGTTTAATTGCATTAACAACGGCTTGAGAAGTGGCCAAGCTACCGGAGGTAAGTAAAACCAACACGCGATTATCATCAAATACAAAGCGACTCATTTTACTGTACGTCGCGACGTAATCTACCCCTGCATTGGTACGAGAATCAGACGCGAAAACTAGGCCGTCATCCACACTTATCGCTAAACAATATGTCATATCTATTTACCTAAACTATTCGCTAACGTAGCCACAGAAAATCCACCGTATTATGGCTCTCGATTTGAAATGAAGCCAATATAAACGTCAAGACGTTTTTGTATCAAATCCACCCTAAAGTCGTATACTAAACAAGCAGCTAACAAGATGGAGAGCTCAGTATGCCGATTAATTGGAATAAATACGACACGGGTCCGTTTCACGACGAGTTAGTAAAAAGCCCCGGAAAACCAAGGGCTTACGCCAAAGAATTGTGTGAATTCATTCAAAACCTATCTGATGTAGAACTACAAGAATACAAAGCTGGTGCAGATTCCGCTATAAAAGTCATGGGGATCACGTTTCGCGTTTACAATGATGAAGAAGGCTCCATAGACAGAGCATGGCCGTTTGACATTGTTCCGCGTTTAATTGAACTCAAAGAGTGGCAACAAATAGAAAAAGGGTTGAAGCAGCGAGTCAAAGCATTAAACCTGTTCATCAACGATCTATATAACGAGCAAAACATTATTAAAGATGGCATCTTTCCCCAAGAGCTATTAACCCACTCGAAAAACTTTCTACCCCAGTGCAAAGGCGTTACTCCTCCAATGGGAATTTGGGCGCATATCTGTGGCTCTGATTTAGTCCGCGACCAGCATGGCACTGTTTATGTTTTAGAGGACAATTTGCGTGTTCCTTCAGGGGTGTCTTATATGCTTGAAAACCGACAAGTGATGAAGCGAGTATTCCCAGAGATGTTTAGACAGTATGACATTTTACCTGTCGACAATTACCCCTCAGATTTGTACGACATGCTGGCGGCGCTTTCTCCTCGGGAAATTCCTGAACCAGAAATCGTTGTGCTTACGCCAGGAATCTATAATTCGGCGTATTTTGAACATGCTTATTTAGCCCAACAAATGGGTGCAGAGTTGGTAGTGGGCGATGATTTAGTGGTCGAAGACGATAACTGCGTTTACATGCGAACCATTAATGGACTGAGTCGTGTGGATGTTATTTATCGGCGCATCGATGACGACTTTATCGACCCGGAGGTATTCAACCCTGAATCAACTTTAGGGGTGCCTGGTCTCATGCGCGCTTGGAAAGCGGGTAATGTCGCCCTCGCCAATGCACCAGGCTCAGGAGTGGCTGACGACAAAGTGGTATACAGCTACGTACCGCAAATTATTGAGTATTATTTGAAGGAGGAGCCACTTTTATCAAACGTGCCGACTTATCGCTGCGTCAACCCAGATGAAAAAGAATATGTCCTAGCAAACATTGAGAAAATGGTGGTTAAACCAGCTAACGAATCTGGCGGTTACGGCATGCTAATTGGTCCCCATGCAAGTACCAAAGAGCACGATGAGTTTCGCCAATTGATCAAAGATGACCCACGAAATTATGTGGCTCAACCCATGCTATTGCTCTCTACAGCACCCACTATGGTGGGCAATACAGTAGAGGGGCGGCACCTTGATTTACGGCCATTTATTCTCAGTAGCCAAGACGTGTGCGTAACAATGGGAGGCCTTACTCGCGTGGCGATGACCAAAGGCTCAACAGTGGTTAATTCTTCGCAAGGTGGTGGTAGTAAAGATACCTGGATTGTTGATATGGAGGGTAATTAATATGTTATCTAGAGTTGCTAATAATCTGTGTTGGCTAGGCCGCTATTTAGAGCGCGCAGAAAATACCGCCAGGCTAATAAACGTCAATTCCAATTTATTGCTCGATTTGCCTAAGAGCATCGTCCTTGGCTGGGAACCACTCGTGGATATCGTCTCCGACAGAACTGCTTTTTATACCGCCTATGATGTTGCAGATGAACAAAGTGTATTAAGCTTTTTACTATTCGGGCCTAACGATCCCTCTTCTATTGTTAGCTCTTTGGAATTTGCACGAGAAAATGCCAGAACAATCCGTGAAATCATACCGAGAGAAGTATGGGAACAAATCAATGAGTTGTATATTTATGGCCATGAAAATTATTCAAAAGCGCTTATCCGACGATCTCGCTATGAATTTTTGACTGAGGTCATTGAGTCAGTACAAAAGATCACAGGTATATTGGCTGGCACCATGACGCACGATGAAGGCTATCACTTTTTAAAAATTGGCCGCAATTTGGAGCGCGCTGACATGACCACACGGATCATTGATGTTCGCTCTGCATCCTTGTTACAAGAGACAGAAACCGAACAGTCAGCGTTTGAAAACTTGCAATGGATGAGTGTGCTTAAATCTCTTACTGCCTATCAAATGTATCGAAGAGAAATGCGCCTTAGAATCCGCAGGCCTGATGTATTAAAGTTTTTACTGCTTGAAGAGCGCTTCCCTCGTTCATTGCTGCACACACTGCAAGAAGTCGATAAATGTGTGCAAACACTGCCACACTTCGATGCAACTAAATCTGAAATAGAGCAAGTAGAGAAACTGTTGATGAGCGCGAATCCTCAATCTTTGATTCAAGACAAACTGCATCAATTTATCGACGACGTGCAGCTTGGCATAAATCAGGTGTTTGTTAAACTCGAAGAAACCTACTTTTAAGTGGTAACCATTTAAAACGTTGTACCAACGTCATTAAATAATTAGCCACTCAGCGAAAATTTATTGGAATTGTTATTGAA
>OJFV01000211.1_pt1 | contig 21973 bp, 8 predicted proteins | sample 1594391 | NCBI WGS metagenome assembly OJFV01 (sample SAMN05416856, study PRJEB24817) | seawater metagenome | isolation source: Sea water | place: Canada:Atlantic | collected 2013-11
ATCAACAATTAACAAATAATCACTAACTGCCTGTTTTTACTCTGTCTTTCCGATGCACCGTAGAAGCGTCTGCCTCGTCGGTGAGCGGTGTTATAGGCCCCACAACAACACCTGTCAAAGACCTTTGTTAAAAAAATACACATTTTTGTAATATTTCTATAATGCGCCCACTACAGACACAATGTTACTCAAAATCATCCGTTTCAGGGCCGAATCAAAACGTCACAGATTCATCAAACACACAAAAACACTAGATCCACAACGAAACACGCCAAAACAAACAAGAATCGCTCAGAAAAATGAAAAATGATTCGTGAAATAAACTAGAGATTCGCTGAAAATCCTCAAAACTTTGAAATAAGCTGATTAGTTATCCGACAAAGTGCTTCAGTCGTAGAGACGCCGGGACCTTACCGCGTGGCTGGATGAACACATTGTAAGCAACACCTCATCTCTGCAAATCACATAAGGCAACGGTGTCGTCACATTAAACTCACGCCCCACGAGAGAACGCAAAACAAACAACATTACTTCTTGGGATATTGGTTACGGAGGAACGCATGCCCCCGACAAGAGCTCTTCCTAAGGAGTAATAAGTATTTAAAACTCAGCACGACATCAAGGCCAACTGTTATTGTTGTGATCTTGCCTTTGGCGGTTTTCCGTAATGAGCCATGTAGTTATCGTTCGATGCTTTAGGGGTTAATCCAAACAATCTTTGAACCTCAGCCATTTCAATTACCCCACCTGGATTAAAGGCTATTTTTCCATCACCCGGCATTTTCATCGCTTCGAAATTAAAGTTTGCCCGATGATTTTCACGTACCAATTGGCGCATATCATTAAGAACCAACTCTCTGGAATTTTTGAATTTCTGCCAGATATCCATCTGATCAACGCTCGGTTGATTGATCAATTCCTGTACGCCTCGGGCATTATCATAGCGTTCACGCGCTGAGTTCCCGCGCATGGCGACAATACCGCCAGGATCAAGGACGACTATTCTCCAACGATCAGTTCCAGGCAGCTTCTCAAATGAGTAGTTATCTGGTTTTACGTCCAACCAAGCAAGGCCTCTACGGTTAAGTTCTCGAACGGCTTGATCAAGTGCCAAGGATTGCCCTTTCGACATTTGGCCTCCTTGCTTTTCGATCATTTGTTGGGCTGTACCCTCTTTTACCTTTTCATTTATCTCAATGGACTGAGCACGCCGAACTTCAAAGTATCTTGTTCCTGTCTTAGTGACATCAAAACGGGCAAACCGTTCTACGATACGAATGAACCGGGTATCGACAAGTTTTTCGAGTGCAAAGCGACCAAACTCATCAAGAACTCGTGCATCCCACGATTCAGCCACGGTTACTCGCACCACTCTCTTCGCATTTCCACCTTGTTCATAGACGTAGCTTGTGGAACCACTTCCCAAGAACTTGCCAAGGGGTAAGAAGTGTTCTGCGCCACTTGGATCGGTGAAATTAAACTCTTTTTGAGCTTTTGCAGTTAAATCAGGACGACTAACATCGACCTTAATGCTTCCTCCCCCAGTTCCTCCGGAACCTGGAGCTGCTGGTATAGCGACCTCTGCAGCCTTAGCTTTTCCAGTGGCGGGTTTGGTCGCAATATCTGGGTCAACATTATCGTTCGCAACTTCAATCGGTTTATCAGAACTCTTTATTTCATTTGCCTTGGCTTCACGAAGGCCGGAAGCTTGATTGTAAAGGGCGGCAGTTAGAATATTGGCCGCCTTTTGCACGTCTGAAAGATATCGTAATCCAGCCTCAGTTTCTATGGCCTCTCTTTCCGCATCGTTAAGTTTGCGGTTAAGTTCTTTTTCTCTAACCTCGATTAATTCCTTGGCAAGAATTTCACGAACCTTTGTCAAATCAGAGCGGTTATCATTTAGCTCTACGGTTTCTCGGATGATTTTCTCTAAAGATCCCAAACGCAGACCTGCGATTTGGGCTGCATCCAAGGCCCGAATAAAATATTTTGCCCCTTTTGACGCCAGCTTCGCAGGATCTCCAGCATGCGTTATTTCATGCAACATGTGGGCAATTTGCTCAAAATAAGATTGCCGCCCCTGTTCAGGGGTAAGGTCTATTTTGAGTTTTGGAGCGGTATCAGAAAGGAGACTCTCAGCTGTGATAGACCGTCCAGCGGCTTGAATAGTAAAGACAACATGTTCAATCGCAGCCTGAGTGTAATAGGCCTCTTGCGCAAAATAGAGCGCTTTAGACTGTGCATTTCGTAATTTTTGGCGCAGGGTTTCTTTCTCAGAACCTTTTACGTTATCAAATGCCTCACGTAACTCTAAAATGTCTTTTAAAGCACTTTCATATAGCCGATTTTCAGCAGTAATTTGTAAATCGACTTCTTTTATCGGGTTTTCCTTATCATTACGAAGTAGCTCTTTCTGCGCTTCAATCGCCTTTTTATATTCAGCATTATATTTCTCGGCGAGATTTAAGGATTCAAGAACTTCCGCGCGTTTACTCTCCGTAGTATTTTCAAGGATCCATTTTTTGTGAATATCCCACGCTTCTTTTGGTAAGGCTTTACGGGCAGATAAATGTGCAAAGGCGTCTTGGAAGATAGCATCTCCCTTACCTGCCTTGATCAAGCTTTGGATCGTTTCGGTATAGGCATTGGTATCGAGGACCAAACCGGTTTCCCTACCGCCAATTTCACTCGCCATTTTCCACCTCCCAGCAAAGCGAGCATTAAACAAGATGACACCTAGGGCTGCTTTCGGGCCGACAAAACTAATATCATAATCACTGGTAAGGTTTTCTGATCCAAAAGCCTGAACTTCACCGCCAATTTCCTGAACAATCTCGTTTGCTAGGTTATCGACAATTTGCCTGCGAAGATTAACCAGTTTGCGCATATCTTGTGGAGATAAATTACCGTTCTCGTAATCTTTTCTGGCCGCGTCCCAGTCGCCTTTATAGGTTTCCATCAGGATTTTAGTCGGCTTATCGACAAAGAGGAGCCAGTCAACATACTCAATATGCCTAATTTGAGCATCCCGAAGTTGAGAGACCTTTGTTATTGGCCCTGTGCCTTCGACAGGGGGCTTACCAATACTCTCTAACCACTTGTTAATTCGAACTTCGTTTAGACGTTGTAGAGGTGATTTTTTATTACTTTCCAGCGCCTTACCTGTTCCTTTCAACATGACTATGGTTAAAAGGTTGGCCAGGTAATCATCTTGAGTAATCTGGTTGCCTTCAAGCATTGCGTTTAATTGAGTCAACATCGCAGCTTCCCCAAATATCACGCTTTCTTTCAATAGTCTGGCCATTCGTTTTAAGCCAACACGACTAGTCGCTTTCACCAAACCTTCTGCACCGGCACCAAATCCTTTTAGTGCGCCTATTATCAATAAATTATGGGCATATTCTTTTAGAAGAGTTTCACTTGACCAGTATCCATCCTTCATAAGAAGAGCTGGATCTAAAGCTACCTGGGCTGTCCGATTTAAAAGAGTGAAGGCACCAGCCTCAAGGGCAAGGCCTGTACCATAAGCCAAGGCCTTGCCTCCCAGAGATCTTACAGCGCCATAGGCGAGTACTTCTGCAGTGGCCCAACGACCAAATTTACCCGCAATACCACCAGGAACCGCAATTGTGGCAAAAAGTTCTCCAGCCTGTTTTGCGTTAATGAACCTGTCAATCGTCCCCGCAACACCCGTTTGTGTTTTCGCAGCAAACTCACTGCCGACCTTTGTGGGATCAAGGACAATTTGTTCTGGAATGACATAAACACCATTTTTCAAGAAACCATGAGTTCGAAGTACCTCTTGGTCAATTTTACTCAGTTGTTCTGGAAGATTATATCCAGCCCGAATAAGGGCAATGTTCAGTTTTTGGCTCTCAGCAATTACTTCTTCCAGTTCTGCCTGGGTATCTTTCATCCCACCTAATAAATTAGCAGCCCTAGCAGGCCCTGCATTGTACCACTCGATATGCAGATAGCTAACAAAGCTATTGAGTTCACCGGCAAGTGAGGCTTCTCTGAGCGGGATCATGGCACGGAAAAGCCGTTGAGCATCTTCATCAATTAGTGCCGATTGGTACTCTTCAATCAGCAGCCGTTGCTGGTTCATAACAATCCGGCCTTCAAGTTCCTGTGCCGCCCCTTTCATTAAACGGCCCGTTTGAGCCATTTTTTCAAACATCTCCAGGAATGCATTGGACGTTCCAACCAGTTTTCGAAGATATTTTGCTTCTGCATTGATAAGTGTTTCATACAGGGTTCCGCGTTCTTTACGGCCCCGGGTCCGATCTTCATTGATAAGCTCTGCACGTCGTTGATCTAGGTACTTTAACTCGGCATCATCCATCGCCAATGTTAGCCAGTGATTTCTATATTTTTTTTCATTTTTCTTATAATCACGGTCTTCGGGTGTGTTCTTATGGTTAGCCAGAGTTTTTTCTCTCAAGCCGCGACCAACAGTAAAGTCTCTTGTGTGTTTACGCTCCTCCCAGATCTTGTCCGCAGATTTCCCATTTGCATAAACGCCCGCAACTTTGCGCTGAATAGTGGTGATTTCCCATTCCCTATGATTTTTCGGTAAAAATGATCCGTAGTTCATGCCCCACATCTGAAAATTAGGAGGTGTATAGTTTTCAGCATTTTCAATAAAATAATCTTTTAACCCATCACGAATGGAGCGCAGATTACTCAAACGAGACAATTGTTCCGCAAGGTTTATCTTTGTGTTTTCATTATCTCGAAGAACAGTTCCCAATCCATCAAAAGCTTTCAGTATTTGAGCTTCTTTTTTATCAACTTCTTTGGTCGCAACGTCGATCAACTCAGACATCTTCCGTTGCCTAGTTTTTGGGTCTTCCGACAAAAGATCTAACCTTATTTTCAGTTGGGCAAGGGAGCGTAATTCAAGTTGAATTTGCTGACGGCTTCTTTGGTGTGTACTTTTTTGCTTTTTGACCCGTGCAGATTTAGCCGCGACATTGATGCGTTCTTTAAAGTAGCCTTCAAGTTTTTTACTTATACCAGCGCCATTCTTCTTCAGGAATTCTGCAAAGGTTTCACGGTGGGCTTTGGTAAGCCGAGGATCGAGAGAACGCATACGAATACCATCCAATAACCGAACAGCCTGAATAAACCCACGCCCGATCTCTTTTGGTCCGCTCTCGTTCAATAATTTTTCAAGCTGCTTTTGCAAAGCAGCACCAGCAATATCATACCGGCCAGCACTCACAGCAAGCTTCGCAATAGAACCGAGTTCATCAGATGAAGTCTCCGCTTTTCCGACGGCTTGTTCCCAAGCCTCTGCTTTACTGAGCTCTATACTCAATCGTTTGCTGGAGGCGATCAAAGCTGCTTTGTATTTTTCGTCAAGACCTGGGGTAGATAATATTAGCTTTTCAAACTCCCCGAGTTTTTTCTTCAACTCGGAACTGTCTTGTGTGGTCCCTAATCCACTTGCCATTATAGAAATTTCAGCAAATTCAAGTTGAACGCTTAAACGCTGTTTGGTGGCTTCATCTATATCTTCCGCACTTTTAAGTACCTCGATAAGAGCCAAAGCATTGGCATGTTGGCCCCGTTCAATAAACCCATTTAAAACGATCCCAGAAACCACTGGTCCAATTTCCACAGGAATATTCCCCAGCAGGGATTTAATAATCTCTGGTGTGGCTTCTTTACCCATCTTGGCTAAAGAAACCCGTACTTGAAGAGCAAGCAACGATGGATCATTCGGTTTTCGGATAAGAGCGCGATTGAGAACATCACTCGCTTCTGTGAAATTTCCCTCTCTCAACAATCTTTCGGACCAATGTAACGAGATCCCCGCAAATATTTTTGGATCCTTTGTCGACTTGAGAAACTCTTTAAGAGCTCCTTCGCGCAAATCTCTTAAGTCTGATAACTTCCCAAGCTTTTCTCGCTCACTGGCATTGAGAAAACCATAACGTTGCTCTATCTGGGTTATAATATCTATCAACGCCAGAGACCTACTCTGTTCGATAGACGGATCTTTGGTCTCAAGTTCTTTCAATATCGACATGGCCTCAGCCAAAGAGCCCGTATTCACCAGGTTCCGAACTTGTTCCAAACGGGAAATGGCATATTTTTTCCTGAGTTCTTCTTGAGTTTTACTTTTTTTTGTTGAAAATTTTCGACCATAAACAACAGCACGCATTTCATTTACTTTGATCAATTGTTTGGTCAGTTCAGAGGTTATGCGCGTTTTTTCATTCCCCTTGGGCATCGTCTTTTGAATTTGCGCCAACAAACGTCGAGTGTTTAAATTCACACTCTCTAAAGCCGTCATCAGCTCACCTTGTTTACTTTGCTTCATCCCCTTCTCAACTCTTTCAAGTTGACGTTGGAGTTGTGAAATAAGCGGCGTAAGCTCTTTAGGATCAGTCCCTGGTAAACTCGCTAAATCGACAAGAGAAGATACAGCGATTAATAACTCTAAGGGTGATGCTCCAGGGGTTTTAAGCTTTTCGTGATGTTGGGCCTCAAGTTTAGATTTGAGTTGACCATAGGAAGCTTTTAAATAAGCCGTCTCTTGATCGTTGGTTCCTTTCTTTCGAGTGGCAAGAATTTCAGCAAGGAATTTTAAGCGTGGTTTTTCACTTACTTTGTTCTGCTCATTATTATCACCGGAAGTTAGTTCTCTATTTATCCGTTTAAAAAGAGCATCCAAAAGGACGGCGCCATCAGGCTTAAGCCCATTATCCACCAGCTCATCCAGGGCTTCATCAATGAGTTGTTCTGCTATATCCGCACCGAACCTTTGCGTCATATCAGACAGAACCCCTGGCAAAACACCCAGCACCGGGTCTTCTTTGGAAAAGGCAGGAAGAATATCCTTGTTGATCCATAAAACAAGCTCACTCACCTCCTCTAGCTCTGAGCGTTTATTTTGCGTCCCTTCACCGACAGTATAACTCGCTTGTGTCGCTTTAAGACGGTTCTTTTCAGCTTCCAAAGCTGCCTTTTGTACCTCAAAAATTTGAGCAAGATTGTTTTGACCTATTGTCCGATAGTGTAAGGCCGCCGTATCAAAGGATTTAATATTCTCGTCTATTGCCAACTCAGTCGCTTTGACACTACTTTTTTCTTTAGGTTTATTCGCTTTGGCTCGCAATTTTTCCCGCTCAGCATCAAGCTGCTTCTCAAGACTATCCCGCCCCTCAAACATAGCCTCTCGTTGATCATCCAATGTTTTCGTTAAGCCAGGAACATTACTTTTCTCTGTGGCCAGCATTGTCTCTTCAACAGTCTCAATTGACTTGTTGAGACTTGCGATTGCTTTACTTAATTCTTTTGTTTTCTCGTTTATGAGAGCAGTTTTGGGAACAGTTATAACTGGTGTTGTGCTTTTAGCCGGTACCGGGCTTTCCCCTCTTCCCAATAACCTATCAATTGAATTAAGCCCTCGGGGGTTTGTTTTAGCTTTTTCTTCCTCTACGGTTCTCTGGCGTTCCAAAGCTTTTGCAACCTGCGACCTGCTTGCCGCTAACGCCTGCCTCTGAGCCTTATACCCCTGTGACAGTGATTGATTACCATTATTGATCATGGCCTCTTCCACAGCGGTAACAGCGGAGATATTTAAATCCAAACTAGATAATGCATTTTTCAACTGCTCGGTTTGTTTTGATTCAGTTTTGGTGCGCGTTTGGACATGAACAATTTGTTTTTGAGTTTTTCGAGTTTCTTGGTCCAGTCGGGTTTCAAGCGCGGCTCTTGAGCTAAAGAGTGTTTCTCTTTGAATATTAAGACCGACTTCAAGTCCGGTGATTTTGTGTGCTCGCGCGGCAATCATCGTAGCTTCGACAGCTTCAATATTGTCATCAATGCCTGCAATATCTGCCTCTAGCGCAAGAACCTCTTTGCTTTTCTTTTGTTCAATCGGGTCAGCAAGTCGTTTCAGGATTTGATTTGACCCGGTAACCAATTCATCGGCAGAGGCCCCTTTGCCTTTATTATTTACAAACTCTGTTAATGCAGCCCCACTGATGCCTCCCATTCTTGAGGCTATCTGTTCCAGTGCTTTTTTGTCCTTATCCAAGACCTTTTGGATCGTACTTTTTTTCGATTTTTCCGGTTCTTCAGGTAGATCAGCCAAACTGACTTTTTTATTTGTTGCTTCCGCTACTTTCTGGCGGTTTTCCTCTATACCCTTAAAGGTATTTACAACCTGATCACGTGCAGTATTCCAGGTTATCGCGCCCCCTCTTGTCATGGGTGTGGGAACAAACTTTCCTTCCTGCATTTTGCCGCCGACACCAAGTGCATCAAGTTTTTTAACAACCCCGCTCTGTTTTGCTTTGATCTGATCCCGCTTAAAGGCAAGCACTTCTGTGTGTTGAGCTTGTTGAGCGGTAAGGCCGCTCTGAGATTTAAAGACGGATAGCTTTCGGGTTACGGTATCCAACTCACTGCCTAACTTGGCGAGTTGTACTTGTTGATCAGCAACCGCAGCCACATTATTACCAAATATTTTACGGTCAACTTTACCATCTGATCCTAAAGGTAACCCGTTTGCTATTTCTGTGTTTAGCAATCCAACCTGACGACTAAAGATATCAATCTCGACAACGGGAAGAAGTCCGCGCATTTCCAACCGGATTTCTCCGGCTTGTTCTTGCAACCCAGAAAGTCGCTCGCCGACACTATTTCTTTCATTAACCGCCTCATCGAATTTCTCACGTAATTGATCATTTGGTAAATCTTGATTCTGAGGATTTTCTTTAAAGTATGCTTTTTTAAAACTTTTAAAATCTTTCGTTTTCGCATCAAGCTTATGGAAATACCCCGCGACACCTGTTCTCTCTTTTTCGAGAACATCAATCTTATCAGCTAACTGACCAAATTTTGCCAAAGTCTTAGGCGACCCTCCTTTTGGAATTTCTCCAGATTTAAGTGCCTTTTCCGTAGCATCAAAATGCTCTATCGCAGATCCATATTGTTTGGCTAGATTGGTAAGCGTATCCACATCCATATCTTTAATGATTTTAGCGTCATTCATTTCCTTCATAAACTCTTTGGGTATATGGTCAAAAATGGAAGGATCACCGCCTCCTAAAGAAACGACACCCACGCCTTTCTCAAATGTTTCCCTGCTTTGCGCAAAAGCTTTTTCAGCCGCTGTGGCATCAAGCCCAAGAGAGACAGCTTCGGCGACAAAAGAATCCCCTTGTGCATCGATAAGAGCCTGGTCATTTCTCTCTAACAGCCCTTCCAGACCTTTCATTTGGTTTCTGAAATCGGCCGCATCTTGATCGTTAATACCAGTTGTATTGCCTTGTCTTTTCGCCTTGTTCTTTAAATCTTCTATCGCCTGGTTTATTTTATCCTCTTGTGTCGTGTATTTTTTTATCTTTTTATCAGCCTTGTGTTTGTCAAACTCAGCATCATTCATGCCAAATTTTTGATCTTTCATGTCTTCTACAAGTTGCGCAGCCTTTTTATGATCCTTCACATCCTTGTTGAATTGTTTGGCTTCCTCCTTAAGGTCTTTTCCTGTCTCTCTATGAGTATTTTTATCTGCTTGGTTATCAGCACGAAGCCTTCTCACATTTTGGCAGGCAGAACTGCGGCAATTGGGATCACCGTCCCGACGCATTTCATCCTCAATCTCACGTAAATTTTTATCTTCACGTTCTAAATCTTCGCCATCTTTTCCATGCTTTTTAGCTTTTCTTTTTAGCTCTTTATTTTTACGTTCCAATTCTTTGCGTTCTTGCTCAAGCTTATCTTCTGCATCTCTTCGCGCTTTATATTTTTTATCATTTTTTTTACGATCTAATTCTTCTTGCATTCGTCTTTTAGCTTCTTTGATTTTCTCCTTTAATTTTCTTTTTTTCTCCAATTCTTCCAATAACTTTTTCCTCGCAGCCTCAAGCTCTTTGTCTTCTTTTTTTGCAACATCCTCAATGTCATCTGGGTTAACCACAATCGCCAAGGTTGTCTGCTTAATCATTGCAATTGAAGCTTGGCCAGCTGAGCGAACCATTTCGCCCACTTGAGTGATTAGATTGTTCAAATTGGGACCAGACCATTCACGCACGGTGTCTATACTGCTAATGGGACCTACATCTTCGCGAACCAAATTTCTTTTCGCACGTTCCTCAGATGCTTTACGCATGGCAATTATCTGTTCCAAGGTCATACCCGGAACTTTTTTCTTTTTTTCTTGATGTACCTCGCCACCTGCTTGAGAAACATTTGATCCCTCATCCGTAATGGCAGCTGGTTGTTCCACTGTGATTTTGGTGTCGCCTTCCCCTGTTTTGGCATCCGAACCAGCCTCAACGTTTTCGGCAGTTGTTTCACTTGAAACACTGGAAGGGGCTAAAGGAACAGCCGTCTCGCTTTGAGTTGTTACCGATGAAGTCGTGGGAGTAGCTCGCGAAATTGAGCTTGTTTCGGGGCCTTTTATATTCTGAGTAACCGAAGGCTGTGATGGAGAAACTGAAATTACAGTGTTGCCACCTGTTCTTGTTTCAGCCCCAGTGATTGTCGCCCCCGTTCTACCCAATACATTCGGCTGATAGGGCATTGATATAACAGGGCTAGTCTCCGTAGGGGCTACGCGAATTATGGACGGTGGACTATTATATGTTTGCACATTGTACGTGGGTATAGGGCTCTCAATGATGTTTGCTGTGGGGAGTGTTGGTCGATAGGGTTGGCTCGGGCTAAAGGGAGAAACATAACCCTCGGCTTGGCGGGCTTGTGTTGCCTGCCCCGCTTGCGTCGCTTGTCTGGCATAACCACCGCCCGGAGTGACAACTTGCCCAGGGGTGAAGACTGTATACCCCTGATTTTGAAAATTATAGGGAACTTCCTGTGCCTCAGCGTAACCAAACTGACCTACGATCATAAGACCAATGGTCAAAATTTTGCCTGAGTATTTTTGAGTACATCCAGAATAAAACGAAAAGTCGTTCATAAAACTGCTCCCTTAACCTATTCGGAAAATAGGGAAAATAAACATGTCCGTTTTTAAAAACGATAAAAATACTTAAGCATAAGCATTTGTTACCGTTATTATTCCGAATAAAAGATATAAAATAGTAACTACTATTTATCTAACAATAACAATAAGATCCCCTCTTTGTGGCGCATCGATATCTAGCGGCACAAAGTCACCATAGGAGACCTTTTCGAGAACATCTGAAACCGTTACCAACCCCAATTCCTTTTTCCGTATCATAAGAACTTCACCGGTTTGAGGATCGGTCAGTTTTTTGACAATGCGTTCAACCATAAACTTATCGTTTGACCTGATCCCGGATTTGGTCCCTGCATTGATGTAAACCTGCCCTTCGTCAAAATCGACCACCATACCAGTCCAAGCGACTGTATTCGTTTTAGCAGCAATCATCTGTACGGCTCGGGTAATTGCTTTTCTTGTCGCCTCGCCCAAGGGTGTTTTCAGAAACTGGTTTGTGCCCATACTGACACCTTTATATCCAAGCGAGAGGTCCCAAGAGGAGTTATCAATTGGCTCAGAAACCCGGTACACTTCTTCAACTTGAGACGTAGTCGCGTTTACAAGCCGGATATCCACGGCCACCTTCCCTGAAGCTGATTGCCTTGAAAGAGCGCCACTAAAAAGATTGCCTATTGTCCCCGTGGAAACACCAACCCCAAATCCACCCCCTTTGTCCTCTGAACCAAATTCTGTAACAGAACCATAAATTAGAAAGTTTACTCCGGTTATCTGTCCTAATTCGGGGCCTGTTGTCGGATTGGTTAAATTTTGCCCCTTCATCTGTTGTTCCGCCAATACCTGTTGAACATTGGCCCGCTCCACAACAATAAATCGATCAGATTCAACCAAGGCTGAAGTCATCATCGCCGACAAACCGCCACCAATATCCCAGTCACCATACTTTTGTTCAAATGACCCCACCGCATCAAACTTACCCACAGAAACGACCCGTTTAGGGCCTGCAATTTCCTGAACCGGTTCAGTCAATATTCGCACTTTTTCATCAGAGGTTTCTGTGTTTGTCTGGGAATACCCCGATGAATACGAAAAGATGAGTACCAACAGTGTCACAAACAAAAACAAAATGGGCTTTAAAAAAGAGTGGTATTGGAAACCAAGCATAACTATGTTGCCTTTCCATATGACATTACACCGGAAACAAGATTTAAGTTTCAATCCTGTAAGTGTATATTATTGCGTCGTCCATATTCCGGTAGATTTATCAATCTGATAGCGTTCTACCAGCGAGCCATCAATGGTGATCACATCCGCAGAAATAAAACTATTTTCGTCCTTGATATCACCGACTTTTAACCGTGAATTTCCATTTACCATCAACTGATATTCAAGAAGCAGACGAACAGCCTTTTCGGTAGGTCCGGCGGGTCCATAAATATGATCAACTTGAGATTCAGGGCTAGAGCGAACCACGCTAAGTGCCCGAGGCAAGGTTTGTGGGGTACCCCCCGAATTAGAATTAGAATTTGTTTCTTGGCTCTCGGCGAGGGATCGCACGATGTTAGATAGTATATTTATTTGCTGTGTTAGAGCGTAGTAATCAATCTGTCGGTTTTTCGGATCGCGATAGATATTCTCATATCCGAGTTGCGACTGAGCTCTTGCTTTCGATGCTTCACGTAATTGTTGCGCTTGGAAATGCTGCCGCTCTTCCAGTGAAATCTCATCAGAGAATGTAACCGTGGGACCACCAATAAAACTTACCAAAAGCAAAAATAAAATGCATAACTGAGCACCACTTTTACCGGCTAACATACTCCTGAACTTAAAGGGAACATCCATTGATCTTCCAAACAAATTTAGGGTGGTAGCTGTCTTTGTAGAATTGATATTATATCCAAACACCCCTAATTAATCAATAAGAGCTATCCCTTTTCCTTTATAGAAAATCCTCCTTCCTCAACTCCAACAACCCGAACGCAAAAAAGCTCCCACCGCTTTCGCTGCGGGGGCTTTTTTAATCTCTATGGTTGCGGGGGTATGCAACCGCCGAGGTTTATGGTGAAAGGAAAGCATTTATATACTAACTTAACAATAAATTAGGACACACTAGAGAATACTGTTTCTATTGGCTGTAAAGTATCAGCCACGGATGATATGCCGTTTCATCCTAAGAACGACATTATTTTGTTGAAATCAGTATTCGATGAAAATGAGTTTAGTCGTACTGATAACCTATTCGAACGGTTGGTTCTTCCATACCGTTGACTGACATTTCCCGCTCGCACAGTTAAAAAAGAACACCCTTTGTCGCAAATTGTGGCGAGGTGAAGGTTATCTTTGTCGGGCAAAATTCAATTCATCAAATAGCTATTGTATGAGCAGTTTCACCATGGCTGTAGGCACTAGAGTTGAATAAGTCAATCGGCGGGAAGTCTAAGTATGAATAAGCTTTCATTTAAACTGCAACTGGGCTCGGTCTTTTTTGCAATTGTTGCATTAATTTTCCTTGCCAACATGATCATAAATTCCAAATTAAATGACGTAACGATGACAAAAGAGCTTATTGAAAATAGGGAAGTCCCTACGTACATCGAAGCTCTTAAACTATCATCTGGGATTTATCATTCGCTTGCTCAACTTAGAGGAATGATGCTCCTCAGAGATGAAGCCATAAAAATAAAGCGGGCTGAAGTTTGGGCGAATGAAATTAACCCCGCACTTGAAGCGCTTGAGAGAAATTCCCTTAATTGGGATGACAAAGTTGATCTGGGCCGCTTGGCCAGAATAAAAATTGAACTCATAAAATTTAGGCTCTTCCAATCAAATATTGAAAACCTTGTCAATACGATCGATGAGCTCCCCGCGACAAAAATACTCGTGGAAGAAGCCAGCCCCCTAGGGCTTGCACTATATAATGATATTACGAAAATAATTGAGTTGGAAACGGACTTAGGGGCAGGACAAAGCAGGAAAGATCTTTTAAAAGCAATGGCAGACTTCAGGGGGAGTATGAGCCAAATGTTGGCTACTGTTCGTATTGTTTTACTTACAGGGGATCCAATATTTTTCGCCCAATACAATAAATACAAACTCATTAACGAGCAAAGTCATAAATATTTAACCGAACACCGCGTCTTGTTTAGTAATGATCAAACGTCTCGTTTTGAAACGTTAACAGCAAAAAGAACAGCCTTTTTACTACTTCCACCAAAAATGTTTAAGATTAGATCCAGTAAGGATTTCAATCGTGCAAATGCATTATTACGGACAACGGCGGCTCCTACAGCAACAATCATTCTTGAAGAACTTAACGAACTACAAGAACATCAAAAATTATTGTTAGAGCAAGCATTTACCCTCCACAGTCAAAAAATTTCTGAATCTGAAAATATTTCAAAAATATCATTTATAATCATCTTACTTTTGATAGTAAGCCTCGCGACATTTATAATTCGCGCCATCACTACATCTTTGTCTAGAGCAGTCACTATTGCTGAGCGTATTGGGGCAGGTGAGCGCATTAACAACGTTAAACTATCGGGTTCTACTGAAATCTCTGCTTTAGGGACTTCCTTATCGAAAATGAATTTTGAAATAGCTTCAAGAGCAGATGAACTTGAAAGTAGAAACTGGGTAGCTGAAGAAGTATTAAAGGTTTCAGAGCTTTCTCAAGGGAACTACGATTTAGAGAGTTTAGCACCCAATGTCATTTCAGTCCTTTCTCAAGCTCTCGGTGCAGGCCATGGCGCACTCTATATTGCTGAATACAATGAAAAAAATCAAGTTTCTAGTCTTTCATTAACAGGCAGTTATGCATTTAAAACTCGGAAAAACGTCTCAGGAAAAATTGCCATTGGTGAAGGGTTGATCGGTCAATGTGCCAAGGAAAAATCGCCGATCCACCTAACAGACATTCCCTCTGACTATATCCACATCAGTTCAGCGCTTGGTAATAAAGAGCCAAAAAATATTTTTGTTGTACCTGTTCTATTTGAAAAAAAATTATTTGGCGTCATGGAGCTTGCTTCATTTAGCAGTTTTTCTGAAATCCAAATGTCTTTACTTGAACAAGCTGCAGAAAAACTTGGAACAATTATTAGTAGTATTCGCAGTGTTAAAAAAACAGAAGAATTACTCATAAAGTCAGAAATTCAGTCAGAAAATCTACTGGCACAACAAGAAGAGCTCAAACAGCAATCTGAGGAACTCCAGGCCTCCAACGAAGAATTGGAGGAGCAGGCTCAGGCGTTAAGATTGTCAGAAGAAGAGCTTAAGCAACAGTCTGAAGAGCTCCAAGTCACCAATGAGGAGATGGAACAGCAAGCTCAGGTCCTCAGACAATCAGAAGAGGAGCTCAAACAACAATCGGAAGAATTACAAGCCTCGAACGAAGAATTGGAAGAAAATTCTAAAAATCTAGAAGCCCAAAAGCAGGCCATAGAGAATCAAAAAAATATATTGGAAGAAGTCGGTAAAGACCTTGAAATTCAAACAGAGGAACTGCGCCAAGCAAATAAGTACAAATCAGAGTTTCTATCCAACATGTCCCATGAGCTACGAACCCCTCTGAACAGTATGTTGATACTATCACAATCGTTAGCCCAAAATAAAAAAGGAAACTTAACAAAAGATCAAGCCGAATCTGCAAGCGTAATCAATCATGGTGGCAATGAATTATTAAGATTAATCAATGATATACTCGATTTATCCAAGGTGGAAGCTGGGAAAATAGATTTGCACATTGAGGATGTCACCATAAAAGAACAGACCGATATTCTGCTAAAACAATTTAAGCCACTCGCCGATGATAAAGAGCTAAAGCTAAGCGTAAAGGTTGACAAAAAACTTAATAATACTTTTCCAACAGATAGTCAGCGGTTACAGCAGATCCTAAAAAACCTTTTATCAAACAGCATTAAATTTACATCAGAAGGTTCAGTTATACTCAAAGTTGGGTTTGCAGAAAGTGTTTCATTGAGGAGACTCTCCGCCACCAATAATCAGGTCATATTCTTTTCTGTTATTGATACAGGTTTCGGAATTTCAGAGTCAAAACGGAGCGCTATTTTCTCTGCTTTCCAACAAGAAGATGGCTCCACAAGCCGACTTTATGGCGGCACAGGGCTAGGTTTAACAATTTCTAGAGAACTCGCAACGTTACTCGGTGGTGAGTTACATTTAAGCGACAGTTCTGATAAGGGAAGCACTTTCACCTTATACTTACCTCTTGATGGGCCCGAAAATAACCAAGCTGATAATCAGGATGCGCACGAACTAAAAGAAACTATTATTGCACCTCTCACCAGAAATAGCATTGCAGAACTTCCTGCAAAACAATCAAGTTCTGATAATGAACATAAAATAGAAAAAAAACGAAAACTGCATAAATTTATTGCAGATGACAGAGGAGAAATCTCAACAGAAAAAAGATCCATGCTGATTATTGAGGACGACAAGGAGTTCGCAAAAATCCTACAGAGTGTCGCCCGAAATTGGGGGTACTGTACGATCGTCACTGATATGGGCCTTGATGGCTTGGATCTTACTGAAAAATATAATCCAACGGCCATATTACTCGATTTAGGCCTCCCAGACATTGATGGAGCCAAAGTATTGGCCGAATTGAAAGAAAATTCAGCTACGCGGCACATTCCAGTGCATATCGTCTCTGCAGGTGACAAAGATAACTACATCCTCAACATGGGGGCGATTGGGTATATGACCAAACCAGTAACCCAGGAAGGTTTGGAGCACGTATTTAGTGAAATTGAGCAAAGATTAGTTGAGCGCATCCAAAATATTCTTGTGGTTGAAGATGATAAAGATAGCCAATTTGCCATTACAAGTCTGATTGAAAGTAAAGCAATAAATATTGAAATCGTCGGAAGTGGTAAGGAGGCAATCAAAGCTCTAAAAAATAACCAATTTGACTGTATTATTTTGGATTTAAACTTACCCGATATTTCCGGTTTTGAGTTGTTAAATAAACTTCCAAATCTCATAGAGGGTAACCAACCTCCGATAATTGTGTATACCGGGGCAGAGTTGTCACACGCTGACAAACGTAAACTTGAACAACTTGCCGCCAGTGTAGTGATTAAAGGCGCAGAAAGTCCCGACCGTTTGGTCGATGATGTCACGCTATTTTTACATTCTGTAGAAGATCAGCTGCCTTTGGCACAACGCGAAGCCATAAAGATGGTCCATGATCGGAACAAAGCTTTTGAGGGCAGGAAAATATTACTCGTAGATGATGATATGCGTAATATATTCGCTCTTAGCCAATTGCTATCAGATGCAGGCCTTAAAGTTGAAGTGGCAAACAACGGTCAACTTGCCCTCAATAAACTTTCGGAAATTGAGGATATTGATCTTGTACTGATGGATGTCATGATGCCCGTTATGGATGGTCTGGAGGCCACAAGAGAAATCAGGAAACAACAAAAACACAAGAACTTACCAATCATAGCATTAACCGCCAAGGCCATGCCCCAAGACAGGGAAGATTGTATAAAAGCTGGTGCCAATGATTATGCGACCAAGCCGGTGGAAACTGAAAAACTTCTATCTTTGCTGCGTATGTGGCTCTTTAAGGGATCGGTTTAATGAATAAAAACGATCTCACACGTATTGAAATTGAGTTATTGATCGATGCAATAAAAAAACGTTACGGATATGATTTCTCCCACTATGCCCAGTCTTCATTCCGCCGCCGAGTAGAAAACAGGTTAAATGCTCTGGGGTTAAATACTATTTCAGATTTAATTCCGCGATTAATGCACGACGAATTATTTTTCGAAGATGTTCTGGTGGGTTTTTCAATCACGGTTACTGAGATGTTTCGGGATCCTAAATTTTATCGAGACATTCGAACCATAGTCATCCCAAAGTTAAAAACCTATCCCTATTTGAAGATATGGCATGCAGGTTGTGCGACGGGCGAAGAAATATATTCAATGGCTATTTTATTGCATGAGGAAGGGTTGCTTGAACAAGCCCAAATCTATGCAACAGATTTTAATAATACGGCTCTAAAGACAGCAGAACGGGGCATTTATCCACTTGACGATATGGAAAACCATGCCAAAAATTACTATGAAGCGGGAGGTACTAAAGAGTTTTCTGAATATTACAGAACCCAATATAAAAGTGCTAAATTAAAAGGTTTCCTAAAAGAGAAGATCACCTTTGCGAACCATAATTTAGTCACGGATGGTGTGTTTGGCGAAATGCATATGATCATCTGCAGAAACGTGATGATTTATTTTGACAAAAATTTGCAAGACAGAGCTTACTCCCTTTTTGTTGAGAGCCTAATCCATAGGGGGTTCTTGTGCCTTGGCACCAAAGATACCGTAGCTTTTTCTATTGTAAGTGAAAACTTTGAAATTCTTGCAAAACGGAATAAAATTTTTCGTCTTTTACCAAACGCAAAATTGAGAAACCGTATTGCTGAGAAACATGCATGATCATTTTGAGTGCATTGTTGTTGGTGTATCAGCTGGGGGAATGGAAGCTCTTAAAACAATTCTCCCTGCCCTGCCAGCTAACTTTTCTCTCCCCATTATTATTGTCCAACATATGAGAGCAGATGCCCGTGATTGGTATTTAGCAAATCACTTTAACAGCTTACTTACCAGTACAGTCAAAATTGCAAATGACAAAGAAGCGATAGAGAATAACCATATTTACTTGGCCCCAGCGGGTTATCATTTACTGGTTGAAGACGACAGGACATTTTCCTTAAGTAGTGATGCAAAAGTAAATTACGCCCGTCCCTCTATAGATGTTTTATTCGAAAGCGCAGCCTTTGTTTTTGGTCCAGCTCTAATTGGTATTATCCTTACGGGTGCAAACTCTGATGGCGCTAAGGGCCTCAAGGCCATCACCGAAGCAGGCGGGCAAGCTGTAATTCAAGACCCATCAACAGCTGAAGTTTCAGCAATGCCAAGTGCTGCACGAAATTTATGCAAAAACGCTAAAATTACTCCCCTACCAGAAATCGCTAATTACCTGATTAAAGTCACGGAAGAAAAGGGGAGATTGATTTGAATATGATTTCCAAACCCAAAGTGTTGGTTGTCGACGATAAACGCGAAAACCTCATTGCAATGAAGGATCTCCTGCAAGATTTTGACCTTGAACTTGTGATGGTTACATCCGGTATAGACGCAATGTCAGAGGTTTTAACGAACAACTTTGCTTTTGTCCTTCTGGATGTACACATGCCGGAAGTTAACGGTTTTGAAACCGCTGAAATGCTTAGAAGAAACGAAAGCAGTAAGTCAATGCCCATTATATTCGTCACGGCACAATCCGTAGATGAGCATATTATGTTCAAGGGGTATGAGGCAGGAGCCGTTGATTTTCTATATAAACCGATAGAGAGAAAACTACTACGCAGTAAAGTTGGTGTTTTTATCGAAATTTTCAGGCAAAAAAATGAACTTGAGCGTAGCAATAACGCCCTACAAGAATTTGCCCATTTGGCCTCTCATGATCTGAAAGCCCCGTTACGCCAGGTATCTAAATTGACGGAAATGCTCAGGGAAGACTTTAACAACCGTAATCAAGAAGATTTTAACCAAAGCCTAACGCATATTAAAAGAAGTATCAGTAGAATGAACGACCTCGTAATGGGTCTATTATCTTTTGCCGAACTTGGTGCCAAACCTCCTCAATTTGAAGAAGTTTCCCTTAATAACATAATCGATGATGTTCTTTACGAATACAGACTGGATATTCAGAAACATTCAATAACGGTCAATGTTGATAAGTTGCCGATTATTAGTTGCAGTACCTTTCATATTAGACAAGCCATGCACAACTTAATTGGTAATTCTATTAAATATAAAGACAAAAAGAGGCCTCTCATAATTGAGATTACACACCTAAAAGATAACGATCCCTCGAGATGTGTTTTCGCGATTAAAGATAATGGCATTGGTTTTAGTGAGGAAAATTCACAGGCTATTTTCAAGCCTTTTAAACGAGCTGTAGGTGTTTCTGAATACGATGGATCAGGAATAGGTTTGGCCACAGTCAAGAAGGCAATTGAGCTGCACAACGGGAAAGTAGTCGCGTCAAGTATGAAAGGTAAAGGAGCAACCTTTACCATCTATCTACCCTTGTCACAAAACTAAGGTAACCACGATACACAAAAAATAACAGAACCAGATGTTGAGAATGAAATAATGGAAATTATTAAAAACATTCTAGTCATTGATGATGATAGCAGTGACAGGGTCTTACTTGTACGTTCCGTAAAAAGAGTTTCAGGTACAATCAAAGTTACCGAAGCATGGGATATGGATACCGCTGAAACACAGCTACGTAAAAGAGATTACGATTGTATTTTTCTCGATTTTGAATTGGGTTCAATCAACGGTTTAACGCTTTTAAAAATTATTTTGGGAAAGAGGTTAACCAGCGCACCTATCATAATTCTAAGTGGTGTTAATGATCCTGTCTTGATGCTTGAATGCCTTCGTGCTGGCGCCCAGGATTATTTATTAAAGGCAGAAATTAATAGTACCATCTTGGCACGTTCTATTCGGCATGCCAAAGAACGTATGGATTTGACCCACCAACTTCGATATATCGCCCAACACGATCAACTCACAGGGCTCGCCAACCGAGAAACCTTTTTGTCAGGTGTATCTCTCGCTATTTCCCGGGTCCGACGACACGGGATGCATTTTGCGGTTTTTTTTCTAGACCTTGATCATTTTAAAGATGTGAACGATACATACGGTCACGATGTTGGTGACATTCTACTAAAGAAAGTAGCTAATCGCATACAATCTTCCGTTAGAGAAAGCGACATTGTTGGAAGATTGGGTGGCGATGAATTCGCTATATTATTAGATGATCTAAAAACCAAAGAAACGATCATAGAAATCGCCCAAAAAACTCTTGATAATATTGGCCACACTTTAAATATCAATGGCATCGACATTAAGGTTACCCCCAGTATTGGAATTGCACTTTGTCCCAGTGATACAGACGTAGCTGATGAACTTCTCCAATATGCAGATATGGCTATGTACTATGCGAAAAGTGAAGGACGGAACAAATACTCATTTTTTGCTGATGAGATGCGCCAACTGGCACTAAAGCAGTCTCTAATAAAAAAAGAACTCATATGTGCAATTGAGAGAGAAGAGTTCGAACTCCTATATCAGCCCCAAATTGAGATTGAGACTGACAAAATTATAGGAGTTGAAGCACTAATAAGGTGGAACCACCCTGATAGAGGACTAATATCTCCCAATGATTTTATACCGATTGCTGAAGAAACTGGATTAATACTACAAATTGGAGAGTGGGTTGTAGCAAAAGCTTGTAATCAACTTCAGATTTGGAGTTCCGCAGGGATAATAACCGACCAAAATTTTTCAATGTCCGTGAATATTTCTGCTTGTCAAATAAGACAGGGAAAAACCATCGACATCATTGAGACATTTTTAAAGAAGAAAGATTTCACAAATAATCAACTCGTTCTCGAGATTACCGAGAGCATGCTAATTGAGGACATTGACCGCAGTGTACAAGCATTGAAAAAAATAAGTGATCAAGGCGTTAGCATTGCAATTGATGATTTTGGAACGGGTTTTGCCTCCTTTCGGCATTTATTACTTTTGCCTCTGACTTATTTGAAAATTGACAAAATTTTTATAGATAAAATTGCAACTGATCAAATGGGCGCAGAGATAATTTCAGGGATTATAGCTATGGCAAAAGCCGTAAATTTGAAAGTTGTCGCTGAGGGAGTTGAGCACAAAGAACAATTGGAACAACTCCAAAAAATGGACTGCAATAGGTATCAAGGGTATTTATATAGTAGACCAATCCCTATTGATAAAATAACAAGCCTACTAACCCAACAAAAGTCTGCTTAACTCCGAACGCAAAAAAGCCCCTCAGCTTATACAGCTGAGGGGCTTTTAAGATTTGGTTGCGGGGGTGCGCAATGACCTGCTCCCCTGAAATGTTCCTGATTTTGAGTTAGTCTTTTTCCGAAGAAGG
>OJFV01000213.1_pt1 | contig 21780 bp, 21 predicted proteins | sample 1594391 | NCBI WGS metagenome assembly OJFV01 (sample SAMN05416856, study PRJEB24817) | seawater metagenome | isolation source: Sea water | place: Canada:Atlantic | collected 2013-11
AAACTGCAAAAAGACTATCTTAATTTAAGCTAATTTGAAATCGGGGGCAGGATACATGATTTTCCAATTTGTGTTGCACTTTTTTGTATTCTTACTGGCAACAGTGATTACTCAAATCGGCGGAATGGCTTATGTGGGGGCATTAGCTCTTAGGCGCTATGGGCCAACGAGATATAAGTCCAAGTTCGTTTATCCCGTTTTTCTTTTTCTGGTTCTCTATTCTTGTTTATGGATACTGAGTTTATTTGTGGCGCCAGAGTTTGGTCGTGTGGCCCTTCCTTGTCGTGCAACTAAATCAACTCTAATTACGGTTCAATCACCACTTTATTGCATTTTAAACAGGCAATACGTTACCCCGAAATTGTTAAGGGCGGGGAACGCTTTGGCAGCTTTCATGCACGCGAAACATCCCGGTACTCAGACCTTGGCTTTGGATGCGAATTTTCCTTTTTTTGATGAGTTTCCGCTCTTACCTCACCTTTCTCACGATGATGGCCGTAAGCTGGATATCGCTTTTTATTATGAGAACCGTGATGGGGAGTATGTCGTTGGAGAAACAAGATCACCCATTGGATATTGGGGATTTGAACAGCCATTGCCAGGTTCTTCTCAACCTTGTTCCAGGGGCGGCAATGGAATGAACTTGCGTTGGGACATGGATTGGTTTGGAGTTTTCCTCAATGACAATAAACTTGATGACGCCCGAACGGCCACAACCCTACTATGGCTTTCAACTCAGGGGCGGAAATACGGTGTATCAAAAGTTTTTGTTGAACCGCACCTAGCTCAGCGCCTTACTGTCTCTGGTGACACCATTCGTTTCCAAGGATGCCGAGCAGCAAGACATGATGATCATATCCACTTTGAAATCAGCCGATGATCGTACTTTTAAGTTTCTCTAATAGATGTATTTGAGTTCGGAACAGGATACTCCCTCTCTTATTCGTGAAAGCGGGAGAGAGAAAATTGTTTTTACAGCATTCATATTTCCGGCACACTATTGGTCAGTACAGATATAATTCGCTTTAAAACCGTAGTGTTAAATTCTCTGACTTAAAGAATATTCGAAACGGAGCTTCGTTGATGATTAGTCGTCGTTTCTTTTTAACTTCTGGTGTATTGCTGGGCATCGGGGCCGCGATACCTTTGAATGCCTTAGCTTCAGAGCCTGTGATTTATTCAAATTCAGTAACAGGGATTGCGATCAATGGGTTTGACCCCGTGGCTTATTTTTCCGAGAGCAAACCATTGGAGGGAAAGGGAGAATTTTCTGCTCAATGGAAAGACGCTACATGGTATTTTTCTTCTAGTGAAAACCGTGCAACATTTATAGAAGCTCCGGAAAAATACGCGCCACAATATGGTGGGTATTGTGCCTTTGCCATGAGTTCCGATGCCTTCGCAACGACGGTGCCGGAAGCTTGGTCTATTGTAGATGGAAAGCTCTATCTTAATTTTTCAAAAGGCGTGCGTGGAGACTGGCTTGTCGATAAACAAGAACATATTGTTCGCGCAAATGACAACTGGGCTGAGAAGTTCTGACCTAACGACGAATTGAAGCAGAACGCCTGTAAGATAAGACCATGGACCGGTAGGATCCAAATTTTTAACTGTCAGGGGGAAGTTGATAGCTCGACATGATGGCTAACCACTCTGGGTCAGCGGACATCTGCGTTATTATCGTGTCCAAGAAAGTATGAACTCTAGGGAGGTAACCGCTCAGCATTATACGCCTTACATAAACACTGTGGTTATTGGCGCTAAAATAGATCCGTCCTTCTAGCTTCTCTTCCCATACTAGATACCTAGCTGCGCTTTCAGCTATTATTCCTACTTCGACCCTTCCGCCAGCAACCATGCGGATTAAACTTCGTTCATTTGTTGCATTCATTCTTGAGAAACTACCCAGCGCGACTTCTTCATCAAGGTTGGAATAGTGATGGCCGAGCACTCCGCCCAATACGAGGCCTTGTAAATCACTTGTGCTTTTAACATCAATAGGCTGTTGCTTCAGAGAAATATAAACATTGCCATCCGACATAAGTGGGGCCGTCCAAGCGTACTTGGTCCTGGCACTTTCCCCAAACCAGTCGGGGGAGGCCCAAGGAACAATAATATCACTGTTTGTTTTCAATAAAGCATCAAGGCGTTTACGGGGCACGATATTCAATTTAAATGAGTAACGACCTTCACCATGTTGATTAAAATACTTTAGAAGATCGTAACTAAGTCCAGCGTTTGAGCCTGTAACAAAAGGAGGGATATTATGATAAGTGTAAACTTGATATTCAGAAGCCCTGCTTTGATTCGTGGTGAAACCTAATATTGTCCCTATAAGAAGCGAGACATTTATTATTCGTAGAAAACCAGGTTTCATAAAATTTAAGTTTAACATGGCACGACCTGTTACATCTGAACATTCGCGAAGAAAGAATTATACCCAAATCTTTCCTAAAAATTCCTTTCTTTCACAAAGTTCAAGAACAGCTGAACCCTGGCAGGTCTGTTTGTTGTGTTGTGGGTGAGAGCGACGATGGGTGCGTCGGGGAAATTCCAGTTGGGAAGGAGCTCGATTAGCCGTCCCGACTGTATGTCTTCTCTAACGCTCCATTCCGATCTCTGGATAATCCCCCGGCCCGCGAGAGCCCAACTTCTCGCGACTTCGCCGTCGTTACTGGCAAAGGTCGGACCTATTCGTATGTCAGAACGTTTTCCCTCTTCATCAATGAACCGCCATAACGTGACGTCTTCATCATCTTCCCTGATGGCGATGCAATGATGATCATTTAGATCTGTAGGAGTACTCGGTTGGCCGTGTTGTCCCAGGTATTTCGGCGAAGCACAGAGAATACGTTTGTTGGGGGCTATTGAAGTTCTAAGCAGGTCGCTGTTTTTTAAGGGACCGACACGAAAAATGATATCCCAGCTGTCACGTGGTAATCGTCCCAGTTGATCGCTAAGTTGCAAGTTAACCGTGATCCCCTCGTTCTGGGCCTGAAACTTAGCGAGTAGAGGCGCAACAGACAACCTGCCGAACCCGAGAGGCGCGATGATTTTCAGGTGGCCCGAAATAACACCGCGTTGGGCCGCGATTTCTTCTTCCAATCCATTAAGCGTATGAAGTACTTGTCCGGCCCGTGCTGCCAGTAATTCACCCTCTGTTGTCATGGTCAGACTTACCCCGCCTGAACGCTCGGCTAATTTCAAACCAAGGCGTTGTTCAAGGCTCGAAAGCCGTTGGCTAACAGCAGAGGCCGTGACGTTAAGGGTACGCGAAGCAGCCGCGAGAGAGCCGCTGCGGGCGATCGCTTGGACGAGTTGCAGGTCGGTTGATGAGATCATTAGGTCAGCTAATTTTTGAATTAAGATATCATAAGTTTATCTATCAATCGTTTGTGATGCAAACTCAGACAAAAGAGAAGGCGAGAGGAAAGGAAAATACAGATGACCAAAAATATTCAAGACTTGAATACACCATGCCTGTTGCTGGACCGAGATCGCCTCGAAGCCAATCTTGCCAGAATGAAAGAAGTTGTTCAATTACGGAACACGTCGTTTCGGCCGCATTTGAAAACGGCGAAGTCGCTTGAAGTTGCCAAGTTGGCGATGACAGTTAGCGGAGGCGGCGCGACAGTCTCAACTTTGAAAGAGGCTGAGATACTTGGCGCCCATGGAATTCACGACCTACTTTATGCCGTCGCAATCTCCCCACAAAAACTTAAACGTGTGTCTGCGCTTAGAGCAGAAGGTATTGATCTCAAAATAGTTGTCGACAGTGTTGATATGGCAAGGCACCTGTCCGCGTTTTATGAAACCACAGGGGAGGCGATCCCGACCTTGATTGAACTTGATCTGGATGGACATAGATCAGGTGTACGCCCTGAGGATAGCGCTCAGCTTGTAGCCATTGGGTGGGAGCTCGACAGGTATCAGCAGTTACAGGGGGTGATGGCCCATGCAGGGGAAAGTTACGGGCTTTCTAATTCTTCTGATTTGCAAAAGTCGGCCCACAACGAGGCCAAGTCTGCCTGTGCTGCCGCTGAAACTCTTAGGGACGCAGGCCTGTCTTGCTTGACGGTGAGTATCGGCTCTACCCCTACGGCTTTGGCGGGTGAGAGTTATGACGGTGTGAGCGAACTTCGTGCCGGCGTGTTCATGTTCTTTGACCTGGTTCAGTCGGGTGTTGGCGTGTGCACTAAAGTCGACATCGCGCTCAGCGTACTCACCACGGTTATCAGCACGGATATGACTGCCAACCGCGTGGTGGTTGATGCCGGATGGATGGCGCTGTCTCGAGATCGGGGAACCGCGGGGCAAGCACAGGATTATTTCTATGGTCAGGTGTGTTTGCAAGACGGCGCGGTGCTCACGGATATATTGGTGCTGGATGCACAACAAGAACACGGCATTATCGGTGTGCGACCGGGATCAGGAGCAACGATGCCAAATCTATCCATTGGTGATCGGTTCCGAATTCTACCAAACCATGCTTGTGCCACCGCCGCGCAACATGGCGCCTACCACGTTATTAATTCTCAAGCTGAGATAGAGGCGGTTTGGCCTCGGTTTTCGGGTTGGTAAGGGAATGAGATTATGAGTGAACTCTCCATCATCAGTGCTGCTGATATTGAAAAATATGCTACCCGTGAAATGGCCTTTTCTGCAGTTCGAAGGGCTCTGATAGCGATCACGGAACCTGACAGTATGTTATTTCCAGTGACCATTGGGCGGGGCTTGCCAACAGACAGTATGGTTGCAATTAAATCAGGGTTGTCAGCACCCGAAGGTATCGTTGGGTTGAAGGTGGGAACGTACTGGCCTGATAACAAGGCATATGGCTTAGCCAATCACGGATCCACGACCTTGTTGCTTGATCCAAAGACAGGTATGCCAACCGCACTTTTCAATGCTGTGGCCCTCAATGGTTTACGTACAGCAGCGGCCAATGCGGTTGCGACCGATGCTTTGGCTCGATCAGATGCGGGAGTGCTTTTAGTGGTCGGGGCTGGACATCAGGCCCGTTGTGAAGTGGCTGCTCTTTGTGATATCCGAACGATTTCTCGTGTGTTGGTCTGGAGCCGTAATCCCGATCACGCCAGGATTATGGTGGAGGAAATGTCCTCTAATAGTGCGATCCAGTTTGTAGCGGTCACAGATCTGAATAGCGCTACCCGAGAGGCGGATATCATCACGACTGTAACGCCATCAATGGAAGCCCTTCTTCAATCGGAGTGGGTGCAGCCTGGGACTCACATCTCAGCCATGGGGGCAGATAAACGCGGCAAGCAAGAGCTTGATCCACAGTTGATGAAACGCGCCATGCTCTTTGCCGACTACCCGCCACAATCAGTCGAGATCGGTGAATTCCAACACGCAGTTGGGATGTCACTTGTTCAGGAGAAAAATATTACCGAGATTGGGGATGTGTTATCAGGCGTTTGTAAGGGGCGTGAGAACGATGGCTCTATCACGGTCTTCGATAGTTCTGGGGTCGCGCTACAGGACATCGCTGTTGCCTTGGCGATCATGGATGAAATACGGCTCAAAGGACGGGTGGTGAAGGTCCCATTTTAGCTTCCGGTCATTAGGGGAGACAAACGGCGAGGCTAGTTGGGTACATTACTCACTACAGCGGTTACACCATAGGAGGCCACAATCTCATCGTAACGCCCAGAGTCTCTTAATTTTTTTAAAGCAATGTTGAAATCATCGCAGACATCTTGTCTTGAAAAGACCGACTGAAAATGGCTGGGCGGAAAAATTTTGTGATAGGTGACTTCTGGCGCGGTGTCGATAATTTTAGTTACTTCAGGATCACGGCTAAACCACTGGAAAATATATCGATCGGCGATAACAACTTCTATTCTGTTTGAAAACAGAAGCTTATTTTGGCTGCTCTGGTTACCAATTTCTCGATACCGATCATTATTCAGTGTTAGCAACCTATATTCTTCACCAAGATAGTTACGGGCATTTTGAAAAGCGGCAATGGATCTGCCTTTTAAATCAGCAATATTGTTAATTTGAATGTTTCGCGATGACAGGGTAATGGCGTAATTCCAATAAGTGATATGGGAATCAGTATAACAGCCTGGTAGGCCTGTTTGTCCTGTAGACATGATGCCATCTACCAATCCGGATCGGAGTTCAGCTAAGGTTCTGGCAAGGGGGACATACCTCGGGACCATCTCATGACCAGCCAAGGCGAGGGTTTCTTTTAGAATATCATATTCTATACCCCGGGCTTCTTCCCGTATGACATAGGGCGGGATCCAAAGGCCGACAGCAATATTTAAGCGATCGGCAAATACTTCTGTGCTCGTTAGTAGTATCAAGAGGCCGAAGAGGTATTTTTTCATTTTATGAACCGAGAAAACCAAACAAACTATCAACGAATAATATAGTCGCTCAATTGTCTATATTTTCTTAAATAATTCCTTATTTTTGATGCGGGTTTGTATCTTGCTATTATTCTCTGTGACACAGAGGCGATGAATTTGAGAGAAACTAAATTCGTGAAGGATTGGGTACCATTCATTGGATCAGATTAATGTAACGCCAAGAACGGATAGAATCAGGAGCAAGGCAAAGGAAATATTGATTCCCCGACTGATCCGTGGCTGCTTTAACAAGGGGGTGAGGGCCGCCCCGACAAGCAACCAGCAGATATTCACCGCCGCGATGACGAGTAACAGTACCGTCCCCTTAAAAATACCATCAAGCAAGAGGTCCCCGGCTATAAAGACAAAGCTGGAGAAAAGAGCCGCCATAGCTGCATAGGCTTTGGGATTGAGTAGGGAGAGGATAACTCCCTCGATCCACTTTGGGGCTCGGCTAGCATCGGCTTCTTGAGTTAAGGGAGGAGCTGTTGCAATCCTGTAAGCGAGATAGAGAAAATACAGGCCAGCTATGATAGTGATAATCGGGGCCGCTCCGGGAATGGCAAGCAACACCCCAGATACACCGGACCCTGTTATCATAATCACCATGACCATGCCGACATTGAGCCCGACCATATAGCCCAGTCCCCGCTGCCTTCCAAAAGCGGCACCGACGGCGGCAAGGCTAAGGGTGTTTGGACCAGGGCTACCCGTCAGGGCGAGGGCTGCGAGAACAAAGCCGAGGAACGTTTCCAATAATTTTCCTTTATGAGACTTTGTTGGATGTACAGGCTAGAGCCTAATGTACCAAAAGAAATTCAAACAATCACAACGAATTTTAGCATAAAGAAACAAATGAGAAATCGAATACACTTATCTGGGAGCGGGGGGTTATTCCTCTTTTCAAATTATGCCACCAACTAATTGGATCGCTGATAACGGTAGTTTTACCAAGAGGTAAAACCTGTTCTTGTTCTTTTCCAAATAAAGAGATAAAACCACATAAAAACAATGTTATTTTTATGTCTGTTCAGGGATCCGAAAAAGCTATGAATTGGTGGAAAAACCCTCATTCGGTCCGTGGACCACTTATTGTGACTGTTGGGTTGATACTCATGGTGGGGTTCCTCATCACCAATATCTTGAGCTATCAGATCTCCAAAAGTAGCTTGCGCGAAGCCCTCATCAACAACGAACTTCCCTTAACGAGCAACAATATTTATTCAGAAATCCAGCAGGATTTATTGCAGCCGGTTTTTGTCGCATCGCTGATGGCCAATGATGTTTTTGTCAAAGACTGGTTGTTGGACGGCGAAAAAGATGTTGCCAAAATTGCCCAGTACCTAGATGAAATTCGTAATGAATATGGCTTGTTCACTAGCTTTTTGGTTTCCGATAAAACGCGAAATTATTATCACTTTAAAGGTCTTACCCAATCCGTTTCAGAAAAAGATGAAAACGATCAATGGTTCTTTCGCGTTCGGGATAATGCGCCTGCCTATGAACTGAATGTTGATCATAATGAAGCTCAGGGTAATGCCACGACCATTTTCATCAACCACAAAATTTTTGATTACGATCACAAGTTTCTTGCAGCAATAGGCGTTGGGTTAAAACTGGATACTGTTGCTGATATTGTCGGACGCTACGAAGAGAGTTTCGGAAGGAACGTGTACTTTATTGATGAGGCCGGAAAGATACTTGTTCGGTCTCAAGGGGCCAGTATAACCGAAGAGAATATCGTTTCGGGTAAAGGAATTTCTAAAATTGCCGTTGAGCTTATGGCGGCAAAAAGCGGGTTTTATGAGTACGAACGCAATGGAGAAGTTATGCTTCTCAACACTCGGTATATTCCAGAGCTTGGATGGCACGTTATTGTCGAGCAACAAGAAGCCCAAGCTTTAAGCGCGATCCGCAAAGGCTTAGTAACAAACTCGGTTATCGGAATTGCTGTTATCCTATTAACTCTTTTGGTCGTTTTCTATGCCTTGAATGCCTTTCATTCTCGTCTTGAAACGATGCTATTAGAATCAAAGATGTCACACCGGCAGCAGGAACGACAAGCTTCGGAATTGGCCGCTCTTGCAGAACACGGGGCAATCCTTAACGACCAACTGAAATATGAAGTCGGTGTGAAGAACAGGTTTTTCTCTATTATTGCTCATGATTTGAAAAGTCCCTTTACCTCTCTGTTAGGCATGACGCAAATGATGGCGCAAATGTCAGATTCCATGAGTAAAGACAAATTAGTTGAATACGCTCGGGATGTGAATGAAACCGGAAATAGAGTGTTCGATCTACTGCATAACTTGCTCGATTGGTCCCGGTTGCAGATGATGGAAAATACCTTGGAAAAGGAAATCATTTCTCTGGAGGAAGTCACGCAAGAGAACATGGATATCCTCGCCCCGATTGCCTTGGAAAAACAAGTTGTTATAGCGAATAGAGTTGGTGATATCGAAGCGTTCTGTGATCGGAATATGGTGCTTACAGTCTTGCGCAATCTAATCGCAAACGCTTTGAAGTTTTCCCATTCCGGTGGGGTGGTAGAAATAACGGCAACCCATAAAGGACGCATGGTCGAGGTTACAGTGTCCGACACGGGGATCGGGATGAGTGAGAATAAAATTGCGAAGATCTTTGCATTGGATGAAAAAACATCGACCGATGGCACCGCTGGGGAACATGGAACCGGATTGGGGCTTCCTCTTTGTAGGGACATGATAGATCGCAACGGTGGGGAAATTTGGGTTGAGAGCACTGTCGGAAAAGGCTCAAAATTCCATTTTCTTTTACCTGCAGAATACAGTGAGTTATGAGATCAACGGCAAGGTCCTGACCCTAAGTTGGCGTAATTATTCCTTTTAAAGATGTCGTGACAAATTCTGAGAACAATCGAGCGCGTGTTGGCTGAAAACGATCCGCCGCACGTAACAGATAGAGATTAAAGGCTTCAAACTCGGCATCAGGGATAAGAGGTATAAGCTGCCCTTGGTCGATTTCTTTGCGTACAACAAACTCTGGTAGATATCCGATCCCGCCACCGGATAAGATGGCATCCTTAATCAAGGGACTGTTGTTCACTGAGATATGGACATTGGGCTGAACTTTGATTTCTGTCCCGTTGGTTTTAAAACTCCACTGGTCTGGTTCTGAGAACCAACTGTAAACGATACATTGATGGTTTGATAAGTCGTCTAATCTTTCTGGTTTTCCATGTGCCTGCAAATAGTCGGGTGATGCGCAGAGTACGCGTTGGATCGTACCAAGATTACGGACTAAAATTTTACTGTCTTTTAGCCCTGTAGTAATTCGAAATACGAAGTCGAAATCCTCACTCTGTAAGTCCACAAAACGATCGTTCACGGCAATTTCTAATTTGATCTGCGGATAAATTTTCCCAAATTCTGCAACAATACTGCCCATGCCATAGACGGCTAAAATTTGAGGAATAGCGATCTTAATTTTGCCATTGGGGACAATCGCCTCTTCGCTGAGCCTTTCTTGTAATCCTTGGAGTTCATCAATCATCCGGCCTGCTGAATCATAACAGACTTGCCCCGCTTCTGTTAAGCGAAGGTGTCGAGTTGAGCGAATGAGTAGGGTTGTCCCCAGTGAGCTTTCCAGCTTTTCGATATTCTTTGCTGTCCAGGCAACAGATAGTCTGAGTTCCTTTGCTGCGCGTGTGAAGCTTCCGGTTTCGACGACCTTCCTAAATACCCGCATGCACTCGACAGTGTTGATCCCGACCATTTCTATTCCTAAACGAATTGCTGAATTAGTTTTTATATTTTGACATATATACACAGTAAATAGAAATACTACATAACTTCCATCAAGCGAAACAATGCTGTTGGTCGGTTGAATAGTCGACCTAGCAGTTCCGTAACGAGATGAACTTGCTAAAGGAAGTTGTGATGAATTCTTCAAAACTGTTTGAGCCCCGAAGCCTTGGTGGAATTAGCGTGCCTAATCGTTTGGTCGTTGCCCCCTTAACACGAACCAGCGCGCAGGCTGACGGTATAGTTGGCCCCATGATGACGGATTATTATACCAATTTTGCCAAGAGTGGATTTGGCGCAATTATCACTGAGGGAACCTACACAGATCAGGCCTATAGTCAGGGTTATGCCAATCAACCCGGCATTACGAATTGCGCCCAACAAGAAAGCTGGCGTCCTGTGGTGGATGCAGTGAAATCTAACGGGGCCAAATTTATTATGCAGTTAATGCATGCTGGCGCGCTTTCCCAGTTTAATGCGTACAATATTGAAACCAGGGCTCCTTCTTCTGTATTGCCAAAGGGAGAACAGATGTCGGTCTACAAAGGTCAGGGAAGTTATAAAGCTCCCGGGGAGATAAGCCGACCAGAGATAGAACAGGCGATAGAAGGATTTGTCCTATCAGCAGGGCGTGCAAAGCAGGCAGGATTTGACGGTGTGGAAATCCATGGCGCAAACGGATATCTCTTGGATCAATTTTTGACAGACTATACCAATAACCGCACTGATGCTTATGGAGGTTCGGTTGCTTCGAGAGTTCGTTTAGCTAAAGAAATAGCAATAGCCGTACGCCAGGAAGTGGGTCCTGACTTTGTTGTCGGAATTCGAATTTCTCAAGGTAAAGTCAACGACTTTGATCACAAATGGGCCGGAGGCCTGAGCGATGCTGAGATAATTTTTGGCGCATTATCCGGTATAGGACTAGATTATATCCACACCACAGAGTTTGAAGCAGATCAGCCTGCTTTTGGGGGAGGGGAAACCCTGTCAGCACTGGCCAAGAGGATCTCTGGTTTGCCCGTGATTGCGAATGGTTCCCTGAACGAGCCCCGTCGCGCTTCTGGGCTATTGGAAAACGGGGGCGCAGATTTTGTTTCTCTGGGTCGAGGCGCTATTGCTAACAGTAACTGGCCGAATTTGACCCTTGAAAATTTATCGCCAAGAGACTTTGATCCTGAAATACTAACCCCGTTTGCCGATTTGAATAATGCCCAAATGTTTGAAGAGAAAATGCGGGCTTAAGTTTAAAATATATAGAACGGCCTATTCATCGGGTTCATGAAATTCGGTGTCTAGGTCTTCTATTTTTTCGGCCATATATTTGCGGGCATCCGCCACGCCCTGATTGTATTGCGAGGGGCCAATTTTTTTGAGCATGAAATTGACAACTTCTTCAGCCCGAAACTCACTCATGTCTTCGTCAAACTCCGAATAGAAAAAGTTTACGAGGGCCTGAGTGATTTCGGTTTTACGATCATCGTCTAGTTTAATGCGCATTTGGTTTTTCTCGGATTGAGGATGTTGAAATTGATATTAAGGGCCAATGGTATTAGTCGGGGCAAATTTTTAGTGATTTTGTCAAGTCGCGATCTTTGAGAATCAAGCTTACCCCGTGTTTTTTTACCTTATTACAGTAAGGGGATATGTCCTGGAAATTGTCTGTGTATTCTGCAGCAAAAATGGATTTTCCCGCTTTTACATAGGGGGTCATTTCCGCGCACCAGTTATCGGCGATACAGTCTTCGGTCAACGCCCAATCAAAATGAGCGACGAGAACAGATGCGAGGTCTCCGGCGTTCTTTTGCCCAATAGAAAGACCACGTTTGTGTGCTTCATTGGCTAGCCAGAGACTGTATCTTATTTGATCCTGCTTCGAGATAGGAAAGCCTGTGTTTGCCCAATGTAGATCCATATTATCGGGCTCCATACCGTCAAAACCTTTGGCAGCACAAAGATCCATTCGAGCCTTCATAATGGGGGCGAGAAGATCTATGCGACGGATGTCGAGCCACTTCTCTCCTTCCCAGCCTGCATAGTCTTTCCCAATGATGACAGAAGGGAACTCTTTTGCATCTGCTCGCCAGTCTTCCCATGCGCCCACATTGATATAACAAATCACCTTGGTGCCGTTGGACTGAAAAGCCTTGATTGTTTTAGGAGAAGTTTCAAAGAGGTCGAGATCGATCATCTGTACAGGGCGGGTAAAGTCATATGGCTCTGTAAGCTGCCAGTCCCAGGATAGAAAATCGTGGGGCTGCCACCAGGTTTGAGCTGAAGCTGAGGTGAAGCTGGAAAAGAGTGCGAAAATACTGATAATATTAAATAAAGTTACTCTCATACGCGGTTCACTTTACTCGCTTTGTTAGAACTTAATCTGACTGATGAGCCAGTCTTGAACCTGTTTTGAACATCGGACAATATGGGTGGGTGGTAGGGCCGGACGGGAAATCATAAGTACAGGGATATTGCATGTTCTCGCTGCTTCGAGTTTTGCCACAGTTGCTTCTCCACCGGAGTTTTTACTGACGATCATATCGATGGAACGATTTCGAAGAAGGTGGATTTCATTATTTAGAGAAAATGGACCGCGTTCAAACAGGATCTCTAAGTTGTTGGGGAGCGGATCTATCTCAGGCGTTTCAATCATCCGCGCCAAATAATGATGATGAGAGATGCGCGTGAAATTCTTGAGTTCTTTTTGTCCGGTGGTGAGAAATATACAGAGAGGTCCTTTTATGGCTTTTAGATGATTTAGAACGCCCTCAATATTCTGTAGGTGGACCCAGTTATCTTCAGCGGTTGCGGCCCATTCCGGACGAGACAAAATTATATGGGGAAGTTGCATGTCCTGACAGGCTTTATAAGCATGGGTGGTCATTGTTTGTGCAAAAGGATGGGTGGCATCAATAACAGCCGATATTTGGTTTTCTTTCAGATATTCTTTGAGCCCTTCAATGCCCCCAAATCCGCCAACCCGCTCTTGTCCGGAAACGGCCGTGCGTTTTTTGGTAACCCCCGCACGAGAAGTGATAACTTCAAAATGAAGGTCTTGTGCGAGAAGGGCCGCGAGTTCATTTGCCTCTGTTGTCCCGCCTAAAATAAGGACGCGTTTGTTTGTGGGGCTTTTGCTCATTATTTTGCGACAATACATTTTGCAATGCTACTGCGGGCGACAATATTGCCGGGGCGATCAATGATAATGACATCAACATCGGTTTTCCCATTGAGAATTTTCAAGGCTTCATCTCTGGCAAGGTGGGCAATTTTCTCTGCAAGGGGAATGTTCTTTTCAAGGCAACGTACCAAAATTTGATTGGCGGTGTTTGCTGTCTTGGCTTCTTCAATAACCTCAACCGGAGCATCAAGTTCCTGCAATCGTTCTGCAAGCCATGACATGTCAACCTGACTGCGCCCGGAATGCAAATCTCTGTGGCCCATGGCAAGTTTTGTTAATTTTCCAAATCCTCCGCCAATGGTCAGACGAGGAACAGGATGCTCGCGTAGATATTTAAGCATGCCACCCGCAAAGTCGCCCATGTCGAGCATGTCGCCTTCTTGCAGGTCATAGAGATCCATGACAGCTTTTTCAGATGTTGATCCGGTACAGCCAGAAACATGAGATCGCCTGGTCGCAATGGCGACGTCAATGCCCCGATGGATAGAATGGATCCAGGATGAACAGGAAAAGGGAACAACAACGCCCGTGGTGCCAAGGATAGAGAGGCCGCCGAGTATACCAAGTCTTGGATTCCAGGTCTTAAGCGCAAGTTCTTCACCGCCTGGAATAGAGATCTCTATGACAACATCTCCTGTGCCACCGTGTTCTTTGGCAACCTCTGCAATGACCTCACTCATCATCTGCCTTGGCATGGGATTAATGGCAGGTTCCCCCGCTGGGATTGGCAGGCCCGGCTTGGTTACCATGCCGACTCCTTCGCCAGCGTGAAAGACAATGCCGCTTCCAGACAGGCCACGGCTCACTCTCGAGATTATAGTTGCCTGGTGAGTGACATCAGGATCGTCACCTGCATCCTTGACGATAGCTGCCATGGCTGTGGTATCGTTTAATTCTTCTCTACAGAGGGCAAAAGCAGGTTGCTCTCCCTTTGGCAGAGTTATAGTAACTGGATCGGGAAATTGGTTGGTTATTAGAGCTGTATAGGCTGCCTTAGTTGCCGCAGTGGCACAGGCACCAGTTGTCCAGCCTCTTTTTAAATTTCCTTCGGGTTTTCGAGCCATGATCGTTATATACTAAGTTGTTATTTTACAGTTCGTTTGGCTTAATCGTTGGGGGCTTTTCAAATTAATCCCTCAAGTAACACAAGTTTGGTTATACCGTAAGAGCGAAGCTACACGAGAAGGACAGTGTGATAAATGGATAAACTGCCTCTAGATCTACCTGATTTTAAACCCGGCTGGGTTTGGCTTGTTGGTGGTGGCCCCGGAGATGCGGGTTTGTTGACTCTTTATGCCTTGCACGCACTGAGATCGGCTGACGTGCTGATTTATGATGCCTTGGTAGGTGATGACGTCCTTAAGTTGGCCCGAGAGGGCTGTGTCCTTGAATATGCTGGCAAACGTGGTGGCAAACCATCCTCTAAACAGGCTGATATCTCTCAGCGGTTGGTACAGCTTGCACGGGAAGGCAAACGTGTCCTGCGCCTCAAAGGCGGTGATCCTTTTGTTTTTGGCCGTGGTGGCGAAGAAGCCTTGGCACTTGTTGAGGCAAATGTTCCATTCCGGGTTGTCCCTGGAATTTCCAGTGGTATCGGTGGACTTGCTTACGCGGGTATTCCTGTTACGCACCGCGATTGTAATTCAGCAGTGACTTTTCTTACTGGTCATAATGCCAGTGGAATTGTGCCGGATAACATTAACTGGGCAGGTCTTGCACAAGGCTCTCCCGTAATTGTTATCTATATGGCAATTAAACATCTCGGTGATATCGCACAAAAATTAATGGCCAATGGACGCTCAAAAGATGAACCAGTTGGCATCGTTAGCCGGGCTTCTACTCCTGCGCAGAAAGTTCTCGAAACGACTCTGGGGACCTGTGTCGAAGATGTTGCCAAAAGTGGTATTGAACCTCCTGCGCTCGTAGTTGTGGGCGAAGTTGTTCGGTTGCGCGCGGGACTTGATTGGATGGGGGCGATCGATGGTCGCGTGTTAACTTCCGATCCATTAGGGTTGAAAACTCAATCTGGAAAGGTAGCGAACGCTTGAATATCGAAGCCAGTGAGGAAGGTCGAAATAGCCCTAGAGGGTTAATTATTGCAGCTCCGTCTTCTGGAAGTGGTAAGACGACACTCACGCTGGCTCTGCTCAGGCATTTTAAAAACAACAATATTCGGGTCGCTCCGGCGAAGATTGGGCCAGATTATATTGATCCGGCTTACCATTCTGCCGCTGCGGATAGGCCTTGTTACAATCTAGACCCTTGGGCCATGAGTAACGAAAGTTTATCCGAGATCCTAACCCATGCAGGGCAAGGGGCGGATGCGATTCTGGCCGAAGGTGTCATGGGGCTTTTTGATGGTGCTGCTGGCGGTGCAGGGTCAACTGCCGCCCTTGCAAAAAAAACCGGTTGGCCTGTTGTTCTTGTTATTGATGTCAAGGGAATGTCAGCTTCAGCGGCTGCTATACTGCACGGATTTGCGTCTTTTGATTCTGAAATCTCTATTGCTGGCGTGATATTCAATCGGGTGGGTTCCTTGCGCCATGTTTCTCTCCTCAAGGAAGCTTGTGAACCCTTGGGTATCCCTGTTTTAGGATATCTCAAACGACAGGAAGAAATGGTGTTGCCAAATCGACACCTCGGCCTAGTGCAAGCGATAGAACATGACGAAATTGATCTTTATCTCGATAATGCGGCTCAACAGGTTGGTTGGGATATCGACTGCGAAAAGCTCTTGGCTTTGGCCAAGCCAGCGTCTCTTCCTTCAAAAGAGCTAACTGCTTTTATACCGCCAATTGGGCAGCGAATTTCAGTGGCACAAGATGTAGCCTTTTCATTTGTTTATCCTGCTCTTCTCGAGGGATGGCGTTCAGCTGGTGCTGAATTAAGCTTCTTTTCTCCGCTTGCGGACCAAAAACCGCCACCAAATACTGATGCGATATATTTACCAGGCGGGTATCCTGAGTTACACGTCGGACAGCTCGGGGCCAATGTGAGATTTTTTACCGGATTACGTGCTGCTGCTGCTGCAAATGTGACCATTTATGGAGAGTGCGGTGGTTATATGGTTTTGGGGAAAGGCCTGATTGATGCTCGGGGTGATCACCATGAAATGGCAGATCTACTCCCAGTGGAGACGTCATTTTTGGTCCGCAAAAGATCGCTTGGGTACAGAGCCGTCAAAACTCTGGTTGAAAGCCCCCTTGGGCCAAAAGGGCAGAGCTACCGTGCGCACGAATTTCACTATTCAACAGTTGTGGACACTGAGGGAAATCAGCCTCTTTTTGATGTCATGGATGCTAGTGAGCAAAGTCTTGGGCGGGTTGGCTGCCAAAATGGATCGGTAATTGGGTCTTATATCCACTTGATAGATCAGGGTTAATACCCTTAAAGCTCCTCCTCTCAAAGCTGTGTTGCTGCAAAAGAGGTCAAAATCTGCTATACTCTTTCAAAAGAATGCAACAAGGCAGTCTTTTTGATAGAGGTTTACAAAAAAACTACGTGAATAGAGAACGTTTCCACAGTTCCACACAGTGTTTGCCTCCACCCCAACCTTTTCCCATGATCCGAGGAACAGTTGGCCGCTATCTTGCACGTCCTTGGTTCGACGCTTTAGCACTTCGTCTCGTTGTGAACTACCTATTCCCGCTCACAAGAGCTCTTCAAACTGCAATCGTTAGCGAGGGCGATGCACATGCTCTTGAAAGTGAATTAGAGCTCAAAACCTCTCTCCCAAAAAGCTGTGATGATGCCCTGACTGAAATATGCATACGTCACTATGTCGCAAAATCTGCGTTTGAGCGTTGGAAGGTGGTTATGTTTGGGGATGGCTTGAGCATAGCGGGCAGAGTTTTTGCGGAACTTAGGAGACAGGAAACATCCCAGCGGTTGTTGGAAGCGGCTTTGATGTTCAAGGAAATACGCAAACAGATCGAACCCATTAAATGGCAACTGCCTACGCCAAAAGACTTCCATGAGCATTATGTTGGCTATTCCGAAGATCCGGGGGAGGTATATTCGGCACCTCAAAAGATGCCGCCGGTCGATATGTCTCACTCAATCCATGGGGTCTATGGTCGCGAGTATTGGCTCCGTTATGGATCATCCTTTGGGGGTGAAAACTGGGTGCGGTGTTTTGAGCCGCTCACGGGACTTGAACCATCTGCTCCCACATTGATTTTTTTACAGGGCCTAGCCGTTGAACAGGACTGTTTTCAAGATAGAGAAGACCCCGTTTGTGCCTTAACAGAATCGGGTTTTCGAGTTTTACGAATACAACAACCAGGTCACGGGTTTCGTAAAAAACCGGGTAGATTCGCTGGTGAAGAAGTTTTTGCACGGGGACCAATCGGCCTCGTGGATACGTTTCAGCAATGGATATCTGATGTTGCAACGCTAATTCACTGGGTCAGATCGCAAAGAGGAGGGGCTGTCGTTCTCGGCGGCGTAAGTTTGGGTGCCCTGGCTTGCCAGCTTTATTCCACAGTTGCATGGGATTGGCCGGAGAAACTAAAACCGGATGGGCTTTTACTTATTGGTACAAGCGGTAACGTTTTGGATGTTTTACGTAAAAGTTGCCTTACAGAAGGTTTGGGCGTGCCGGAAAAATTACATGAGCTCGGCTGGAAAAAAGAAGATTACCTTCGTTGTTTACCTCTTGTTCAGCCTTCAGGACATTCCGTGGTGCCTCCTGACAAAATTATTTTCATGCTCGGGCAGGCCGATAACCTGATGCCTTATAAGGGCGGGCTTGAACTTGCCGATCGTTGGCGGGTTCCTCCTGAAAATAGATTTTTGAGAAATGGTAAAGGCCATTTTTCCCTTTTGATTGATCTCATCCGGGATCCAATTGTTTTAAGGCGCCTGGTCGAGATTACAAACATCGATTAGCTTTCAATTGAACCATGCAGAGGGGACAAGGGTGCTGTGTTTTGTCGGGCATTAACATTGATATGATTATCTGATACTGTGCGTGAAAATTTAACTGGATTGTGTCCGGTTAAGCCGTCGTAAGTGATGCAGGGCTTGATTGTATCGGCCGATAGACTTACATAGGCCCTAATATCAATACGAGATGATGCACGTTCCTTTGTAATTTTACCAAGGACGAGAATATATACGAGATAGCAGAGCAATGAATTCTCTTGGCATAGATAAAGATCCCAAAGATACCCGTGTTGTCGTCGCCATGTCTGGTGGTGTCGATAGTTCTGTTGTTGCGTGTATGCTGAAAGAAGAAGGTTACGACGTTATAGGTGTAACCCTTCAACTTTATGATCACGGTATTGCTCTTGAGAAAAAAGGTGCTTGTTGCGCGGGACAAGACATTTACGACGCACGTACAGTTGCAGATCGTTATGGCTTTCCACACTATATTCTCGATTATGAATCTCGCTTTAAACAGGACGTAATGGAAGATTTTGCCGATAGCTATATGCGCGGCGAAACCCCTATTCCCTGTGTGAAATGTAATCAAAAAGTAAAATTCAAAGACATGTTGGCCATGGCCAAAGACCTTGGTGCTGATGTCATGGCGACCGGGCATTATGTTCAGCGCATAGAAGGCCCCAATGGTCCAGAACTACACAAGGCCTTCGACGATACAAAAGATCAGACTTATTTCTTGTTTACAACGACTGATGCTCAACTCGATTTTCTTCGCTTTCCTTTGGGTGGACTACCTAAAACGGAAACACGGAAAATAGCCGAACGCATGGGACTTTCTGTTGCCGACAAGCCAGACAGTCAGGATATCTGTTTCGTTCCAGATGGCTCTTACGCGAGGGTTGTGGAACGCCTACGTCCAGGAGCCTTGGACAAGGGTGATATCGTCCACATGGATGGCACCGTTTTGGGACAGCACGAAGGTATTATCAACTATACGGTTGGACAGCGCCGCGGTATTGGTGTTGGTGGAACGTCAGATCCGATTTATGTCATTCGTTTAGATGCCGCGAAAAAGCAGGTTATTGTTGGCCCCAAAGAAGCCCTTTCCCGGGATGTTGTGCTGGTGAACGAGCTCAATTGGTTGGCTGAGCCAATGACCGATGGGGGCCGTGAGGTTACGGTAAAGCTTCGGTCTGCTTCAAAACCGACAAGCGCCACGATTTACCCAGAAGGTCAGGGCCTTGGTATGGGAGGCGCGCGTGTTGTCTTGCACGAACCTCTTTTTGGAATATCTCCCGGACAAGCCGCGGTGTTCTATGATGGCGAACGCGTCCTCGGCGGTGGTTGGATTGTCTCAACCGAAAAACGGGCCCTGGATGAAGAAGCTAAAGGCGCGGCTTAAATCGGAATAAACCTTCTGGATCTACACGTATGTTCCTGCTATGTTCTGAATGATTTTCCCGACTTAATCACTCAGAAGTTCTTGTCATGCTCCCGCAGATTTCCAATTCACAAGCCCGAAAACTGTTTATGCTCAAGCAGGGGCTCTGCGATAATCCAGCATTAAAGCAAGATAAAACCAGCTTACTCGGACTTATTGAGCGGATGGGGTTCGTACAAATCGACAGTATCAACACTGTCGAACGCGCCCACCATATGATCCTCTTTTCCCGAAATCAGACCTATCGGAAAGAAAATTTCTCAAGCTTGTTGGAAAATGACCGGGCGCTGTTTGAGAACTGGACCCACGATGCTTCCGTCATTCCAACAGCCTTCTACCCCTATTGGCAACATCGGTTCATCCTTACCGAAGAACGTCTGCTTGAACGTTGGCGCAAATGGCGTCGTGAAGGCTTCGAAGACAGTTTTGCAGCGATTTTAGAGCACGTTCAAGTGAACGGCCCCACGATGTCTCGTGATATGAAAACTCCAGAAAAGAATTCTGCTGATAAGAAAAAAAATCAAGGCTGGTGGGATTGGCATCCGTCTAAAACGGCGCTCGAATTTTTATGGCGCACAGGTGCCCTAAGTGTTGACCGCCGTGAGGGCTTTCAAAAGGTATATGATTTAACCGGGCGCGTAATACCTCAAAGCCATCAAGCCAGTGATATTGACCCCGATTTATACCTTGATTGGTCGTGTCGCTCAGCTTTGGATCGACTAGGTTTTGCAACAGCAGGAGAACTCGCCGCTTTTTGGGATGGGGTTAAACCTGCTGAAGCAAAGAAGTGGTGTGATAGCCAGCTTGGGCAGGGGCTCATTGAGGTCGAGGTTCATGCGGCAGATGGGAGTAATCCTCGTAAAGTTTATGCCTATGAAAACCTACTGGATCAACTTGAAGACCTCCAACCCGTTCCAAAGCGTGTCCGTGTATTAAGTCCGTTTGACCCTTTAATCAGAGATAGAAAAAGAACTGAAAGACTCTTCGATTTTCACTATAGAATTGAAGTTTTCGTTCCTGAAGCCAAAAGGCAATACGGCTATTACGTCTTTCCGCTGTTAGAAGGGGAGAAACTCATTGGGCGTATAGACATGAAACGCCAAGGGCAGTCGCTGGTTGTGAAAGGACTTTGGCTTGAGCCAAAGGTGAAGGCCTCCGCGGGGCGGCTGAAAGCAATTGAAGCCGAACTGGATCGGGTTCGACGCTTTGTTAATGTTGAGAATATTCTCTATGAAAACAGCTATTTAAAGGAGGCGGTATAGAGTTTATAATCTTAAATCAAAACAGTGAGTTTAAGGGATTGGGCCTCAATAAATCCACTCTGCGAGTTCAGGGTGGTACTCAATGGCGTCATTGAACAGCCAAACCATTCGATCACAAAACCACATTTTGCCGACAACCATGGCAAAGCCAAAAAACATTGTTGGCCAAAAAAGGTTGAAAGAAGCTGTGATCAACCCGCAAAAAAATCCTATTCCCGCCAGGATACTTAGAATGCGAGTTTGAGCGCGGTGCATCTCGAGTAATTCATCAAGTCCCTCAAATGGAATTTCTTTTAACCAAATTCTCTCACCAAACGTCACTTGAGAAGCCCATGAATCCGTATGTCGAGGCTTTGGAAAAATGCGAGGGTTGAGATACATCCAAAAAGCAAACAGTATCAAAAGAAATCCTGCGACAGGCCATCCCCATGTTGTATGACTCCAGATCGCTGGAAATATAAGCCAGCCAGAACCGACCCGGGTCCATACGGAGAGCGGGTGGGAGTGATGCTCCCAGGTGTCGCGCTTCATGGAAAACTTGATGCCCATCGTGTTTCTCAATCGTTATTTGAGTTTCAGAGGAGAGTAAATCCGTCTAAGGGTTTCTTCAAGTTAATGTTTCTCAGAGGTTTAGTGATATATTTGGGGAGTACTTTGGCTGAAATGTCGGAAAAAGCTTATGTGCTTGTCACTCGGCTATTGACAGTTTTGTGTCCTGGCATTATCACCCCTCTCACGAAACAAAACCTGTGCGAATCAGGCTTCTCAGAATTTCAGGGATTTATTTTGTTTCATAGCCTTGTGGCGGAGTAGCTCAGCTGGTTAGAGCAGCGGAATCATAATCCGCGTGTCG
>OJFV01000223.1_pt1 | contig 20663 bp, 16 predicted proteins | sample 1594391 | NCBI WGS metagenome assembly OJFV01 (sample SAMN05416856, study PRJEB24817) | seawater metagenome | isolation source: Sea water | place: Canada:Atlantic | collected 2013-11
GTGGGCTCGGAGATGTGTATAAGAGACAGCCCGAAGGGCAGGGGGATTTTTTCCTGTGCGATGTCTTTGATGCCATTCCCAAGAATGATCTGGCCTCAATGGAGCATCCGCTGTTCTCGCTGGCGACCCGGCCTGACCGGCGCATTCTGAATTACCAGCATAATGGCACCGAGATCACCGTGGTTCCCAGCGTCAAAGGATTGGCGACGATCCATGACAAGGACATTCTGATCTTCTGCGTCAGCCAGTTGATGGCAGCGCTGAACGCCGGTCGTCAGGTCAGCCGCACCCTGCATCTGAAGGCGCATGATCTGCTGATCGCAACCAACCGCGAAACCAGTGGCGATGCCTATCGCCGCTTGCGCGAAAGTTTTGAACGTCTGGCCGGCACCCGCATCACCACCAATATTGTCACCGGCGGCCATGAGATCACCTCTGGCTTTGGTCTCATCGAGTCCTGGGAGATCGTACGCAAGGCACGGGGCGGGCGTATGGTGAGTGTGTCGGTGACGCTGTCGGACTGGCTGTTTCGGGCGGTGCTGTCAAAATCGGTACTGACGCTCAGCCGTGATTATTTCCGCCTGCGCAAACCACTTGAGCGCCGGATCTACGAGCTGACCCGCAAACACTGCGGACGGCAACAGGCCTGGACCATCTCGGTAGAAACCCTGCTAAAGAAATCGGGGTCGGCCAGCCCGCGCCGGGTCTTTCGCAAGATGGTGCGCGACATGATCGCGGCACAGCCTCTGCCGGATTACGCCATGGAAGAGCTGCCCGGAGACCTGATCCGCTTTTCCCAGAAACACGCGGTGACAGAGCCGGGTGTGGGGGATGCGCCGGTGTTGAAATCCACCACGCTGGAGCGCGCCCGTAGCCTGATGCCCGGCGCAGATGTCTACGCGCTGGAGGCGGAGTGGCGGGCGATGTGGGCGCGTTCAGGGCGGCCGCGCCTGCGCCAGGCTGACGCCGCTTTCCTGGGTTGGGTCAAGAAACACAGCGAAGAATAGGCCCTAAATAAGAGGTTTCGACTCTGGTTTAGCGGGCGGTTTTGAGACCCGTTTTTGAGACCTGTTGGGGGGCTGCAATGTTTCGCGCGCGAAACATTCGCCAGCCTTCCGCCAGCCCTCTGTTAGAGGCGGATCTGTTTTGCTGTCGGCACCAGCGCATTGATTCGGGCAATGTGCTCGGGCATGCAGTGGCTGAGGAAGTCGTACTTTTCTACAACATGCGCCCGGGCAGCCGCCCCCAGGTGGGCATAGTCACCGGGGTTGGCCAGCACGTCTATCACCTGGTTTGCCAGTGCGGCTGGATCAAAGAAATCCACCAGCATGCCGGTCTCATTATGGCTGACGGCCTCGCGGACCGGGGCGACATCAGCGGCCACCACGGTGGCCTGCATCGACATGGCCTCAAGCAAAGACCAGCTGAGCACAAACGGCATGGTCAGGTAGATATGGCAGCGGCTGATCCGAATGATCTTGCAGAGATCCTCGTAGGGCACCTTGCCCAGGAAATGCACCCGGCTCCAGTCGACGCTGTCTCCCAGTTCCGCCTCCATCTCACCGCGCAACCCCTCGGGGTGTTTGCTCACGGCGCCATAAGAGGTTTCATTGCCGCCGATCATCAGGATGCGGGCCTTGGGGCGCTTTGCCAGAATGTCGGGCAGGGCGCGCATCATAATGTGAAAGCCGCGGGCGCGTTCCATATTGCGCGCCACATAGGTGATTACCTCATCCGCGCGGCTGAGGGGCTGTTCCAGCCGGCCCAGACCGATGCTGGCGTTGGGGTCGGGGAGCAGCCGGTCGGTGCGAATGCCGTCATGGCTGACATACATGCGGTCATGAAAGCTTTTTGGGAAGCGGTCGCGCTGCCAATAGGTGGGGGTATGCCCCAGATCGACAGAATCGATGCTGACATAGGGCACCGTGTTGCGCGCCTTGGCAAAAAAGCCGGCCTGATCATTGACCGGGCTTTCGGGATCAAACCCGACCAGCCCGCCGCGGGTTCGATAGAAATACTCAAAAAAGCCGATCACTGGCACATCCGGCCAGATCTCTTTCATGAACAAGAGCTCCCCCCAGCCGGTATGGCCAATGATGATGTCGGGTTTGAACCCCTGGTCCTTTTCAAACTGGCGCATCGCAAGGGCGGCGCCGAGGCCCGCGCCGGCGGCCGCCTCCCAATCCTTAGAGAGACCATAGGCATCGGCGGCGGGCTTTTGGTGCGCCCGGTAGCTGAGGGTTTTGACGCCTTTGATCTGGATATCGCGTCGCTGGGTCAGAAAGACAATCTGGTGCTGCTCCTGCTGCGCCGTCAGCCATGTGATCATTTCGCGGTATTGGCCGGGCATATTCTGGTGGACAAAAAGCAGTTTCATAAGGGGGCCTTTAAACGGGACAGAGGGATGTGCCCCTATGCTTGCCGCCTCAGCGCCAGACTGGCAAGGGGGGGGCTGGCTAGGGAGGCTGGTAAGGGGCGCCTCGGCAAGGGCGGCTTTTTGCGGTCACGGTTTCCCGGTGACAACATGGGGCGGCGTTGCTAAGGGTACGCGAGCTTTATCAAACAGAAATTCACAGAAAGGGCAGGCCGTGCAGATCGAGGAAACTCCGCTTTCGGGCGTCAAAATTCTGACCCCCGCCCGGTTTGGGGATGCGCGTGGCTTTTTTAGTGAAAGCTGGAATAAGCAGCGCTTTGCAGACCAGGGAATTGATCTGGATTTTGTGCAGGACAACCATTCGCTCTCGGCCGAACCCGGCACGTTGCGCGGTCTGCATTTCCAGGCGCCGCCCCACGCGCAGGATAAACTGGTGCGCTGTGGACAGGGCGCCCTGTTTGATGTGGCGGTGGACATTCGCAAGGGCTCGCCCAGCTATGGGCAGTGGTTCGGGGTTGAGCTGAGCGCTGAGAACGGCAAGCAGCTTTTGGTGCCCCGGGGGTTTTTGCATGGCTTCATCACCCGCGCGCCACAGACCGAAGTTGTTTACAAATGCACCGACTACTATGCGCCCGACTGTGATGGCGCGGTGGCCTGGAACAGCTGCGGCATCGACTGGGGGCTTGGCAGCAGGTCTGGCAGCGGTTCTGATGCGGCTCCAATATTGTCAGAGAAGGATGCCGTCGCGCCTGCATTGGCGGATTTCGACAGTCCCTTCACCTGGGAAGGATAAGGCATGAAAATTCTTGTGACCGGTGGCGCCGGCTTTATCGGGTCCGCCGTGGTGCGCCGTGCAATTGCGGATGGCCATCAGGTGGTCAATCTGGATGCGCTCACCTATGCCGCCTGCCTTGAGAACGTGGCAAGCGTCTCTGAGGATGCCAATTACGCCTTTGAGCAGGCGGACATTCGCGACCGGGCGGCGCTGGATCGGGTTTTTGCTGCCCATGCGCCGGATCTGGTGATGCATCTGGCTGCGGAATCCCATGTGGACCGCTCGATCGACGGCCCCGGAGATTTTATCGAGACCAATATCACCGGCACCTTTAATATGCTCGAGGCGGCCCGCAAATACTGGCAGGAGGCCGGCCGGCCCGAGACCTTCCGTTTTCACCATATCTCGACCGATGAGGTCTATGGCTCGCTGCCCGCCGACCCAAGCGTGCAGTTCACCGAAGAGACCGCCTATGATCCGCGCTCGCCCTATTCCGCCAGTAAGGCGGCGAGCGATCATCTGGTGCGCGCCTGGGCCGAGACCTATGGGCTGCCGGTGGTGCTGACCAATTGCTCTAACAATTACGGCCCCTTCCATTTTCCCGAAAAGCTGGTGCCGGTGGTGATCCTGAACGCGCTGGCCGGCAAGGCGCTGCCGATCTATGGCGATGGCTCAAACGTGCGCGACTGGCTCTATGTCGAGGACCACGCCGACGCGCTGCTGCTGGTGCTGCAAAAGGGCGTGTTGGGGCGCAGCTATAATATCGGCGGCGAGAATGAGTGTTCCAACCTTGAGCTGGTGCAGACGCTCTGTACCATCCTGGATGAGAAACGCCCGCGCAGCGATGGTCTGTCTTACAAAGACCAGATCAGCTTTGTCACCGACCGCCCGGGCCATGACGCGCGCTATGCGATTGATCCTTCCCGCATTCGCGACGAGCTGGGCTGGCGGCCCAGCGTCACCGTGGCAGAAGGGCTGGAGAAAACCGTGCAATGGTATCTGGACAACGAGGCCTGGTGGCGGGCGCTGCAAAACCGGGCGGGTGTTGGTGAGCGATTGGGAGTCGGCAAGACGTGACGCAGGGCAGGGTGTCTCTGCCCGCGGTCCGGGACCGGGTGGCCGTGATCTTTTGGCGCAAAGGAAAATCAGCATGAGCATTCTAGTCTTTGGAAAAACCGGCCAGCTGGCTCTTGAACTGGCCCGTGAATTGGCTCTGCAGGGAGAACTCACCTGTCTGGGGCGGGAGCAGGCGGATCTGTCCGATCCTGCGGCCTGCGCCGCCGTGATTGGCCAGATGCGCCCCAGGGCGGTGATCAATGCCGCCGCCTACACGGCCGTGGACAAGGCCGAAGAGGACGAGGCCCTTGCCTGCGTGATCAATGGCGACACACCCGGAGCCCTGGCGCGCGCCTGTGCTGCGCTGGATATTCCCTTTGTGCATGTCTCGACCGACTATGTTTTTGACGGCTCTGGCGAGACGCCCTGGCGCGAGAGCGACCCGGTGGCGCCGCTGAATGCCTATGGCCGCTCCAAACTTTTGGGCGAAGAGGCGGTGCGTGCTGCCGGTGGTCGCTTTGCCATTCTGCGGACCTCCTGGGTGGTCTCCTCCCATGGCAATAATTTTGTAAAAACCATGCTGCGGTTGGGTGCCGAGCGGGATCGCCTGACCATTGTGGCGGATCAGATTGGCGCGCCAACGGCGGCGCGCGATATTGCCCGGACCTGTCTGGAGGTCGCACGTCAACTGGCAGAGGATCCGGCTAAAGCCGGCACCTACCATTATGCGGGCGCCCCCGAGACCTCTTGGGCCGGCTTTGCCAGAGAGATCTTTGCCCGTTCTGATTTGGCCGGTGCCGACCTGAGCTGCGAGGTGGAGGATATTCCCTCCAGTGCCTATCCGACGCCGGCGCCACGCCCGCTGAACTCGAGGCTGGATTGCGCCTTGTTAGAGACTGTTTTTGGCATTGCGCGCCCGGATTGGCGCCAGGGCCTTGATGCTATTTTAAAAGATTTGGAGATCGCGACATGAGCACGCGCAAGGGTATTATTCTGGCAGGCGGCTCCGGCACCCGGCTTTATCCCATCACCATGGGGGTCTCAAAGCAGCTGCTGCCGATCTATGACAAGCCGATGATCTACTATCCGCTGTCTGTGCTGATGCTGGCTGGCATCCGTGACATCTGTATGATCACAACGCCGCAGGATCAGGAGCAGTTCAAACGCACCCTGGGCGATGGCAGCCAGTGGGGCATCAGCCTCACCTATGTGGTGCAGCCCAGCCCCGATGGTCTGGCGCAGGCCTTTATCCTGGCCGAGGATTTTCTGGCCGGTGCGCCTTCGGCGCTGGTGCTGGGGGACAATATCTTTTTTGGTCACGGCTTGCCCAAATTGCTGGCGGCGGCAGATGCGCAGGACAGCGGCGGCACCGTCTTTGGCTATCACGTAGCCGACCCTGAACGCTACGGGGTGGTGGATTTTGACAGCGAAGGCCGCGCCCGTCAGATCATCGAAAAACCCGAGGTGCCGCCCTCGAACTATGCGGTGACCGGGCTGTATTTCCTGGATGGCACCGCCCCGGAACGGGCGCGGCAGGTGAAGGCCTCACCGCGCGGCGAGCTGGAAATCACCGATCTGTTGCAGATGTATCTGGACGAAGCAGAGCTGCGCGTTGAGACCATGGGCCGCGGCTATGCCTGGCTTGATACCGGCACCCATGCCTCTTTGCTGGATGCCGGAAATTTTGTGCGCACGCTGCAGGAACGTCAGGGTCTGCAAACCGGCTGCCCCGAAGAGATCGCCTTTGAGAGGTCCTGGATCAGTCGGGAGCAGTTGGCCGAGCGCAGCGAATTGCTGCGCAAGAACAACTACGGCGCCTATCTGCAGCGTCTGCTGAAATAGAGGCAGCCTGTGCCGGGTTGAGATATTTTTTTCCCTCGTGATGTGAACAAAGCTGAGCACATCACGAGGGGTCAGTTTTTTCCGGGTCTTCAGCTTTCGCGGAAGGCTTTGACAAAATAATCTGCCAGAGGCTTGAGCAGATAGCCGAGGGGAGAGCGGTCCCGCGTGCGGATAAAGCTCTCAACAGGCATGCCCGGCAGCAGAATGGCGCCTTCTGGCAGGCGACCCAATTCGCTTTCGTTCAGCTCGATCTCGGCGCGGTAATAGGAAATACCGCTGTTTTGATCCTGAAACGAGTCAGCCGAGACCAGTGAGACCTTGCCAAACAATTCCGGTGTTTCGCGCTGATCCAGGGCAGAAAACCGCAGGGTGACGTCCTGACCGACAAAAATCTGGTCGATATCTGTTGGCGGTACCTGGGCGGCGATCACCAGCGGTCGGTCCTGTGGCACCAGATAGAGCACCGGGTCGGCGGCCCGCAGGACAGACCGGGGGGTCTGCACCTGCAGCCCGTAGACGATGCCCGAGACCGGGGCGGTGATATCCAGACGTTGCAGCTGCTCAATGAGGGCGCGGCGGGTCTCGGCCTGGGTCAACTCGTTATAGCGCAGGTCGCGCAGCTGGCTGATCGCGTCTTCACGCTGCTGGGTGCCCAGCCGCAGGATTTGGATCTCGATTTCTGTAATGCGCCCGCCGGCCTGGGCCTCGGTGGCGATCAACTCCCCCAGGGTGCCTGCCAGATTGGCTTCGGTCCGGCGCAGGCTGAGCACGGTACTGGCCTGTGCAAGCCCCTTGTCCAGCAGGCTCTGCTGGCTTTTTAACTCTTCCGCGATGAGGCCCAGCTGGGACTGATTTGCCTTTTGCTGCGCCTGGATCCCGACGATCTGATCCCGAATCTGTGAGCGCTGTTTTTCCAGCTGCTCGATCTCGCGGGCGGTGGATTCCCGGCGCGCGTGGAACAGACGTCCCTGACCCTGCATCATGTCGAGAACTTCGGGGCGTTCCTCGCCCAATGCAATGAGCTCTTTGTTGAACGCGACATCGTCACTGTTGTCGCGCTCGGCCTCAAGACGGCTGCGGCGTGCCATCAGCTCAAACAGCTGGCTTTCGGTGATCAGCAGTTGCGAGCGCAGATCCTTTGAGTCCAGTCGCAAAAGCAGCTGGTCTTTTTCAACAACATCGCCCTCTTCCACCAAAATTTCCGCGACGATGCCGCCATCCAGATGCTGCACCACCTGCCGGTTGCGATCCACCTCAAGCTGGCCAGAGGCGACAACCGCGCCAGAAATCGAAGACAACGCGGCCCAGGAGCCAAAGCCGCCGACCAGAACCAAAAGCGCGATGATGCCGATCGTCATGGGCAGGCGCGTCGGCCATTGCTGCTGCGTGCTCACGACACACCTCCTGCGCTGGGGGCTTTGCGGATGGTTTGATGGTTGCTGACCATTTCTTTGAGCACTTTATCTTTGGGACCAAAGGCGGTCATGGTGCCCTGGTCGATCACCAGAAGCATTTCACATTCCTGAATGGCGGCCGGGCGGTGCGCCATGATCAACAGGGACTTGCCCTGCGATTTCAGCAGTTTGATTGCTCCGTTGAGGGCGATAGAGCCCTCGTTGTCGAGATTTGAATTTGGCTCGTCCAGAATGACGATCACCGGGTCATCATAGAGCGCGCGCGCCAGGGCAATCCGTTGCATCTGGCCACCAGACAGGCGACCACCGCCACTGCTGACCTGGGTGTCATAGCCTTCGGGGAGCTTTACGATCATATCATGCGCTGCGGCCTTTTTGGCGGCGGCCACAACTTTTTCGGCGTCGGGCTCCTGGGCCAGCCGGGCAATATTCTGGGCGATGGTGCCTTCAAACAGCTGCACCCGCTGGGGCAGGTAGCCAATATGGCGGCCCAGCACCTCTGGTGCATATTGATCCAGCGCGGCGCCATCCAGCCGAATGGTGCCAGCTGCGGGGCGCCAAGCGCCGGTCAGGGCCTTGGCCAGGGTGGATTTCCCCGAGCCGGAGGGCCCGATCACACCAACGGCCTGACCCGGCTGGATCCGGAAACTGACATTCTTGAGCTGGGCGCGTTTGTCGCCAGGCGGGATCACCGCCAGGGCCTGTACTTCGAGCAGCGCCTTGGGGGCGGGCAGGGCAGTCCGGTCGGTCTCTACCGGCACTTTGGTCAGCAATTCGGCTAGATTATGCCAGCCCTTCATGGCGCGCTGCACCGAGGCCCATTGGCCCAGTCCCATCTCGATTGGTGCCAGAGCGCGTCCCATCAGAATGGAACCGGCAATCATCGAACCCGGCGTGACCTCGCCCTGCAGCACCAGATAGGCCCCGAGGCCCAGCATGGCTGATTGCAACAGCAGACGCAGGCTTTTGGTCAATGTGGTAAAGCCGCCAGAGGTATCATTGGCCGTGAGGCTGTCTTTCAGGGCTGTGGTGCGCCCCTTTTGCCAGCGCATAAAGGCGGCTTTGCGCATCCCCATGGCCTGGATCATTTCCGCCTCGGTGCGGATTTCCTCGGACATCAGATTGGCTTTGTGCCCGGACACCGCAGCCTGTTGCACCGGGCTGCGGCTGAACACCTGATTGAGCACAGCGATGGCGACCAGCACAACACCACCGGCAAGGGCCAGAAGGCCCAGCCAGGGGTGGAACAGGGCGATGGCGGCAAAAAACAACGGCGTCCAGGGCAAATCAAAGGCAGCCCCAACCACAGGCGAGGCAATCAGGCGCTGCACGGCTTCGAGATCGCTCAGGCCCGTTTGCGCCACGGGATCAGGTGCCACCGCAGAGCGGCGCACCATGGCGTCAAAGACCCGGGCATCCAGCGCGCTTTGGAAGCGGGCTCCAACACGGGCCAGAAGGCGGCCGCGGACGTAGTCCAGGATGCCCATCATGCCGTAGAGGAAGACCACCAAAAGAGAGAGGGCAATCAGCGTCGCCTCCGAGCGGCTCCCCAGAACCCGGTCATAGACCTGCATCATATAGAGCGGCCCGGTCAGCATCAGCATATTTACAAAAAAGCTGAAGAGACCGATGGCCCAATAGAGCCCGCGGCTCTTTTTGCGGACCTTGAGCAATTCGTCGTAGCCGGGTTTGAATGTCTGTGCTGCCATATTGGAAGGGAAACCAATGCTGTTGTTTTTATGTGGTACTGCCGTCTGCCCGCTGCTGCTCAGCCTCTACCAGAGATGCCGCTTCGGTGCGACAAGCAAAGCATAACTTGCTTACGCCTCTGTCTCTATGTGCGAAATTCCGGCGCAAGAAAACCCAAATCGTAGACGGGTGCAAGAGGCCATTCCGCAGGGCCAGCCGCGCCGCGACCCACAACCTGCCCACAAGCTGCCCGAGAGAGCCGCTTTGGCTTTGGGTTGGAAAACTGCAATGCCCCTGTCGCCGCGTCGCCGGAGGCCTTCTGCGCGCTGTGTCAGCTTGGCGTTTGGGGCTGGAAATAGGGGCCAAAACGCGGCATGACACAGGGACTGTGGAGAAACGGAGATCGCTCTAGTGACATATCCCAAGCTCACGATGACGCTGCTGGTGCGCAATGAAGCAGATATTCTGGCTGACAATATTCGCTATCATCATGGCCTGGGTGTCGACAGCTTTATCGTGATGGACAACCTGTCCACCGATGCCACCCCCGAGATCCTCAGGGCGCTACGCCATGAGTTTGACATCGACTACCTGCGCCAGGAAGACGACGACTACAACCAATGGCAATGGGTCACCGATATGGCGCGCCGCGCCGCGCGAGATCATGGGGCCGACTGGGTGATCAACAATGATGCTGACGAATTCTGGCAGCCAGAAACCGGAGACCTAAAGCAGTTTTGTACCGCTCTGCCGCCCGAGGTCAGTGTCGTTGAGGTACAACGCCACAATGCGGTGGTCAGCTGTGACAGTGACGCGCCCCTGGCGGGCGCCTGTCACCCCCGGTCTTCTGTGATGTTTGAGCGCCAGAGCCTCAATGTGAAGGGGCAGGCCCTCCCGGGCAAAGTGCTGCACCGGGCCAGTGAGACGGTGACGGTGGCACAGGGCAATCACAGCGTCAGCGACCTCTCTGGCCAGAGCCAAGACGTCGGCGAACGCTTGCGCATTTTGCATTACCCCTATCGCACGCTGGCGCATTACAAGGCCAAGATCCGTCTGGGCGGCGCCGCCTACGGGCGCAATACAACCCTGGATCAGGGCATCGGAGCCACCTGGCGCAGCCATTACGCGGCGCTGGAAACCGGGGCCCTGGACCTGTTCTGGCTGGAGCTGGCGCAGACCCCGGAAGAAATTGCGATCGGGGTTTATGCCAATCAGTTGTTCCGGGATTCGCGGGTTTGCGACTTTTTTGCCCAGGCAGAGGCACAGAGCCAAACCCAAACTCCGACGCCGCTGGCCTCTGCCGCGGCGCATCTGTTGGAGCGCAGTGAGGTGCTGGTGTCGGATTTCACCCGGTCTCAGGCCCAGTTTATCAAACAGGCCGGCCGGGATTTGCGCTGGCATCGCCCGATGTATCACAATCTGCGCTTTGCCGTGTCCAGCGCCGAGGCGCACCTGCAACAGCTGCAGGTGCTGACGGCAGAGAGCGATCCCCTAAAACTCTGCGGGCAGCTGCCTGCGTTGCGCGATGTGTTCTCGCTGTTTCCGCGCAATGGCTTTTTGCGCCAGTTTCTGGGCGCGTTGCTGGAGAGTGCCTTTGGCCCGGCGGTGGCCCGGCTGCGTGCTGACTGCGCCGGCAAGCGGGTGATCCTGCACACCAGCTGCCATCCCCGTCTGGCTGATACAGCAGAGACCATCGCCTCGTTTCAGCCCCTGGGCGATGACTACAGACATGTGATCCTGGTGGGCGAGGCGCAGCTGGTCCGCAGTGAGGCCGAGATGCCGCTGGGTTTTGAGTATGATGACAGGATTCTGCGGGTGCCGACCCCGGACAACTATGAGAGCCTGCACCGCAAACTGTTTTACGCTTATATGCTGTTTGATCTGCTGGCGCCGCCAGAAGCCCTGATCAAGATTGACGACAATATCCTGCTGCAAAACCCAGCCGCGTTTGCCGCCTGTATAGACGAGGTTGTCGCCTCTGGCGCAGCCTGTGCGGGACGTCAGGTGGGCGGCACGCGCCATGAGGGTCAGTGGCATGGCTGGCATATCGGAAAATGCGCCGACCCGCTGATCGAGGCGCGCGGCTATCAGTATCCGCTACCGCAGGCCTATGCGGCGGGCGGTCATGGCTATGTGCTCAGCCCCAAAGGCCTGAGCGCCTGCGCCTACATGTATCTGGCGATGAAAGAGTTTTTTGCTATGCGCAGCGTCGGCCTGGAAGATGCCTGCGTCGGGCACGCGCTTTATGCGCAGTCCCTCGACCTTCTGGACCTGTCCACCCCGGATAATCTGCTGGCCCTGCCCGGTCTCACGACCAAGGAATGCCACCGCCGGGAGGCGGCCTGGCAGCAGATCATGGGCCAGGAGCTGCCGCCACAGTGATGAGGCCGCAGTGATGAGGCCGCAGTGATACTACAGTGACATCGGTCTCCCTGCGATAGGATCGCAGGGGTGGCAGCTCAGGGCAGCGAGATCTTGGCACCTGTTTTGACCAGAGAATTGATGCGGTTGATATGCATCGGCAGGCAGCGGGTCAGAAAATCATAGTGCTTGATCACGTGTTTGCGCGCGGCGACGCCGAGATGCGCATACTCGTCAGGGTTGGCAAGCACCTCAACCACCTGTTTGGCCAGATGGCCGGGATCGTGAAAATCAATCAGCAGTCCGGTTTTGCCATGACTGATGGCCTCGCGCACCGGAGCAACATCTGTGGCCACCATGGTCGCGCCCATCGACATCGCCTCGATGCAGGACCAGCTGAGCACAAAGGGCATGGTCAGATAGAGGTGACAGCGGCTGATCTGGATGACCTTTTGATAGGTCTCATAAGGCACCTTGCCGAGGAAATGCACCCGGCTCCAGTCAACGCGTGTCCCAAGTTCCTCTTCCATCTCACCGCGCAAGCCGCGGGGGTGGGTGCTTTTCTTGCCATAAGAGGTGCCATTGCCGCCGATGATCAGCAGCCGCGCATTGGGGCGTTCTGCCTGGATCTGGGGCAGGGCGCGCATCAGCACGTGAAAGCCGCGGGCGCGCTCCAGATTGCGGGCCATAAAGGTAAAGACCTCGTCGTCGCGGGTCAAAGGCCTGTCCACACGTCCCAGGCTGATCTCGACATCCGGGTCGGGGGTCAGCAGATCGGTGCGGATGCCATCGTGGCAGCAGTAGAACTTTTTGTGGAAATACGAGGGGTAGGTGTTCTTTTGCCAATGGGTTGGCACCACGCCGAGATCGACGGAGTCAAAGCTGGACAGAGGCACCACATTGCGGGCCCTGTTCAAAAAGTCGCTTTCCTCCGAGGGCGGCTTTTCCGGGTCAAACCCGACGAGGCCGCCTTCGTTATTGTAGAAATATTCAAAAAAGCCGATCACCGGTACATCCGGCCAGACGTCTTTGGTGAACAGCAGCTCCCCCCAGCCGGTATGGCCCAGGATTATGTCAGGCGTATAGTTGTGCTCCAGCTTCAGCTTGCGCATCGCCCGGGCGGCGCCATAGCCATAACCGGTGGCATCTTCCCAGACCTTTGACAGCCCATAGGCCTTATCCTCGGCCTTATGATGTGCCTTGTAGCGCACGGTTGTGACGCCTTTGATTTTGGGCGGAGGGTCTTTTTGGGTCAGAAAGACCAGCTCATGCTGTTTTTGCTCCGCCAGCCATTGGATCATTTCCCGGTACTGGCCCGGCATATTGTGGTGCACAAAGAGGATTTTCATAAGGACTGATCCAAAAGCTGTTCCGTTTCAAAGCGCCGCGCCAAGCAGGGATAACCCCGGTTTTCACAGCCTGTCATGGGGTTTACCCTAGGAGCTGGCCAAGAGGAAAGCCGTTTTCCGCACGGCAGTCGCCTGCCCGCCGGTTGCCCGGGATTTGCGCCGGTGCCGGGGGTAAGTGTATTTTCAAACGGGGCACAGTCCCATGAAAAAAGGGGCCCCAAAGGGCCCCTTTTCTAACTGTCGTAAACCAAATCTGGCTTACAGGATCAGCCAGTCAGCAGGATCTGCAGCTTGCAGCTCTGCCAGGGTCGCACCGGTGAGGGTGATAGTCTGACCAGCAGTGATGAAGATGGACGAGGAACCACCGCTCTCGGTGACATTGTCGAGAACTTCATCTGCATCAGCAAAGCCAAAGGCAGACAGGTCAAGATACTGTGCCTCAGAGAAGTCATCGCCACCCTGATTGAAGTTGTTCAGCGTCTCGTTGCCGTTACCTGCAGAGATGACAACTGTTGCAACAGAAGCGTTGGTGAAGTTGAACGTATCATCGCCAGCACCACCGTAGAGCACGTTGCTGCCAGTTGCTGTTGCGCCCAAGGATACATCATCATCGCCACCACCGTTGAACACGATGTTGTCGCCGGTACCAGAGATGGTGATATCGTTAGAACCGTCGGTGCCGCCACCATAGATGGTGTTGTCGCCGTCGCCGGTTACGCTGATGGTGTCGTCTTCTTCGTCAGCACCACCATAGACAGCATTGTCGCCATCGCCATCGACGTAGATAGTATCTTCGCCGTCGCCGCCGCCGACCATGTTGTTACCATCGCCTTCGATGGAGATGTCATCATCATCGTCGCCGCCCCAGGCCTGGTTGTCGCCTGCGCCTTCAACGGTGATGTCGTCGTCGCCTGCGCCGCCGCCAACAGTGTTGTTGCCGTCACCGTCGATGCTGATGTCGTCTTCACCTGCGCCGCCCCAGACTTCGTTGTTGCCGTCGCCCCAGATGCTGACGTCGTCGTCACCAGCGCCGCCGGCTACAACGTTGTCGCCGTCACCATTGATGGTGATTTCGTCGTTGCCGGTATCAGCCGCACCAGCCCAGACATTGTTGTCGCCGTCACCAACGGTCACGTCGTCGTCGCCGTCGCCAGCGATGATGGTGTCGTTGCCGGTACCATCTGCGATGGAGTCATCGTTGGCGCTGCCAACAATCTTGGTGTCGGTGGTGAAGTCAGCGTCGCTATCGTTCAGGTAGATGCTGTTGTCGATGTCGATGTTCAGCGTGACATTGTAGGAGATAACATCGCCGTTGTCGTCAGTCGCCTGAACGGACAGAACTTCGTCTTCGGTGGTGCTGTCCAGAGTAACCGTGGCCAGATCTTGTGGTGCGGCGTAGTCCAGGTTCCAGTCAGCTGTGCCAACATTCCAGGTGACAGTCACAGTACCGCCAGCAGCAGAGGTGTAGGTGTCACCGTCTGCGTAGGTGGTGCCGTTGATCACGATGCCTTCGTCTTTGTCAAAGGTGACGCTGTCGTCGGCGATCGCATCAGTCGTACCGTTGTAGGTGGCGCCTACCAGGTCGCTGTTGTCGCCGCCAAAGTCGCTGTCGTCGAGTGTGACGTCAAAACCAAAGACCTGATTGTCGCCGCTGGTCAGGTCGATCATGAAATCGCCTGCGTTGCTGACCCGAACATACTCGAGGTTCGTGATGGTCGCACCGGCCATAGCCGAACCGTCGAGGGTCATGGCTACCGACTGGTCCAGAGCGTCAAGATCGGCCAGATCTGTGACCAGGGTATCGTCGTCGTCGCCACCGTCGATGATGTCGGTTGCGCTGTCAGGAGCTGCAAAGACGTCGTCGCCTGCTTCGCCTTCTACGCTATCTGCGCCGGTGCCGCCGTCGATGGTGTCGTCGCCTTCACCGCCTACGATGGTGTCTGCACCTGAACCGCCGTCGATGTCGTCGTTGCCGCCGGCACCGTTGATCTCGTCTGCGCCCGAGATGCCGGTGATGAGGTCGTCGTCGTTGGTGCCTGCAATCTGGTCAGCGCCAGGTGTGCCGTTGAAAGTCGCCATAATGTTAGTCTCCTGCTTGAGAGCTATATTTTCATTCCACAAAGGACATTACACCAAAGTGGTTTCTGCCCTTCCTAAAGCGTATTACACCCGTAAAGGTGCCCGCCCTTCCGCTATCAGGCGGGTCGCTCTTCTGTCAAGCGTCACGCCGCTCTGCCGCGCTCTCGCGGGGTTAGTATAATTACAATCAGACAAGGTTGTTGATTCTCCATACCAGTCCCACGCTCTAACGGCATATGCGCCTATAATAGAGCGGAGTTTGGGACGCTATTCAAGCCGTTTGAGCTGTTTTATAGAGGCTTGCGGGCAACGGTCGGGGGGTGCGGCACTGCGGCAACACTTGGCTTTAATTTGCCTTGAAAGCAGGAAGGAAAGGGCTGGATTTGCAGTGTTTTTGCCTGTGATTTGCCTGTGACAAGTCTGGTATACCTGCTTTTGTGCGCGGATTCCTGTGGCGGTATTTCGCGCAGCCAGTGGCGATTCACCGCCCAGATCAAGCCAAAAATGAATTTTTGGTAAATTTCGCAACAGGTTCACGCGTCCCAGAGCTGCTTTTGACCCGTGATTCCACCGGGATGGCCACCTGGGACGGGCCGGAGCAGGCTTGAGCGGCTGGCGATGTGGATTGGGTTGGGTTGGATCCCGGCAAGTCATCGCCTAGGAACACAGGGGCTGCTGTTCAAACCTGAGAGGCGGCGAAAACCGGCGCTGCTGGGCGCCAGAGCCCGAAGCTTTACCTTGGGTCAGCCTGGCCGGGCTGGCCTCTTGTGGTCAGAAAACTGTTAACCTTTTGCGAGAAATTACATGAAGATGGATCCTTTTGAGCGAATCGAGAGCACTCTGTTTGTGGTGACCTATGGGCGCTCTGGCTCGACCTTGCTGCAGAATCTGCTGAACGCTCTGCCGGGCTATGTCTTGCGGGGGGAAAACGCCAATTTGCTGGGGTCTCTGGTGCAAAGCTGGCAGGACCTGCGCAGGTTCTATCCCGAGCAGCTGGAGCGTATGCGCATTGCAGGGCCGCTGCCCTCCGGGCCACATCAGCCCTGGTATGGCTATGAGGCGATTGAGGTCGATCAACTGGGGCGCGATCTGGCGCAGGTGTTTTTGCGCAATGTGCTGCGCCCGGACGCGGACAGCCGGGTGGTTGGCTTCAAGGAGATCCGCTGGCATGAAGACCCGGCGCTTTTTGAGCCGATGCTCGAGTTCCTGCAGCGCTACATGCCCCGGGCCCGGTTCATCTTTAACACCCGCGATCACGCCGAGGTCTGCCGGTCCGGTTGGTGGAAAACCATGGAGCCTGCTGTTGTGCGTCAGGAGCTGGAGCAGGCCGAGGCGCTCTATAGCAAATGGCAGGCGGCGCATCCCGAGAGCTGCCTGGCGCTGCACTATAATGACTATATCAGCGGGCCAGAGGCCTGGCGGCGGCTGTTCGACTTTCTCGGAGAGCCTTTTGACCGCGATCTGGTGCAGGCCACGCTCGACCGTAAACTGATGCACATGAAGTGGAAAAAACGCACCGCAACCTGATCGCCGCCTTAGATAGGGCACAGCGATTGTAACCGCCATTCAGAAATGTCACTGGTTGCGCAAAGCAGGAATGTCACCACGGGCGTCGACGGTAGCAAGGCTTAGCAGCCCGGAGACCTCATATATCGCAGGGTTGATAAGCCTTGCGGGCTAGTCGCCGGAACTGTCGTAGATATCGAAACCGATTGTCAGTCCACGCGCAGCAAGCTTTTCCAATGTCTCGGGCGATAGGCTGATACATTCATTGCCTTCCGTCATGAACAGACCGCAAAAAATGTCTGCTCGGAATCGCGTCGTGAGGTCTTGCCAGACGTCTGTGTCGTCGGTGAGCTGATCCAATATCTCGGATATTTGAGCGTCAAAGTCGCCAGGCTCACGCCGCTCAGCACTTAGTCGCCAACCGCCGCTTCGGGCAATGCGCTTTTGCCCCGTAACTTTACCTGCAATCTCTTCGCCTTTCTGCTCGGATTTGGTTGGTGTGTACCCGATCAACTTGGTGAGTTCATCGGGGTTCAGATCATCTCCAAAGAACCGAAGGGAGGCAGCTGAGCCGCTCAATACAGCCATGAAAGGTCTTTCAACAAAAGACTCGACATCAACACGTTATAAAGCGCGAGCTGAACGATGTCAGCCCTCGGCGGCACGCTCTGCCCGTCGTCTTTTGTAGTAGGCTTCCATCTTTGAGGGTGCACCTGGCGGTCGTCGACCAGTCTTCACATAGCCGTTCTTTTTGCTGACGGGTTTGACCTTGGGCTTTGGCGCAGCTTTGCCCTGTTCGTCTTTGATGTGAGCCAGCACGGCGCTGAGGTGCTTGTTCTCTATAATTGCGGCATGCGTGATCCGGCGTTCTGGGTTCAAGATTGTGTGGGGTAGGGCTGCGCCATTGGCGCGGACCTGAATGCGGCCATCTGCCATCCCATGCCCAATCTCCCGTTGCTCTTTTGAACAAGAGAGTGACATTCCTGAATTGCACAGGGGTGACATTATCGCTTTGCGGCTACAGCGATATAATCTCATAATCATGATTATGGTAAATTACGGAGCCAGAGCAGCTTTGATCCGGGCAGTCACGCCATATCAGTCAGGCTGCATTAAGCGGGGAGATTGCGTTTCAAACCTCACATGCCGCATCCGACTGTATTCTATACTGCCGCCAGTCCTGTTATGCTTGGTCTAGGCGCCTCAGCGTAGAAAACCTCCGCTGTTTGAGGGGTAAGGGGGATGAATGACACCGTATCAATGGACATGCCTTATAGGAACAATGACCTGCGTCTCCCTGCCTCTTGCGGCGATGGCGGCAAGTCGACCGGTGGGGGGCTGTCAGATCCTGCGGGACCGCGGCAGCGAGATCTGTATGGCCAAAGTCTCTTGCGATGCGGCCGCGGCGGCGGTGCGCCGCGTCCGGCCGCTTTTTGCCGACTGTGCAGCAGGTCAGCAGATCCCGCGCCAGACCGTCCTGCAGGCGCTCAGCCAGTTTAAAAGCGATCTCTATTTTCAGTGCTGCATTGGCAATGCGCTGGCGCCCAGCCTGAACGGATCAGGGTATACTGAATGAGGGCGCAGGGGAGCAATTTCACGTCATTTTAGCCGCCCGCCCGCCCCGCCGCCCTGCCGTGCCGCAGGAGAGAAGCCGCCGCTGGCAGCCCGCTTTCAGGCAGTCTTGCCTCTCAGCGTTTTAAAGCCCCGAGCAGTGGCGCCCCGCAGGGCCTGGCTCAGAGCGGCGCAGCAGGCGAAAGATCAGCATCAGTATCAGCATCAGGAAGAACAGGCCAAAGACGTCGCCAATCAGATAGGCGACATAGTCTTCAAGGCCGCTGCCAAGCGCGTAGTTGGTCAGGGGTGAGGTGAAAAACGAGATCAGCAGCCCCGCGGTCATGATACAGATCCAGCAGGGGTTGCGGCCCGGCGCGGGGCGCAGATCCCAGCCGATCCGGCGCAGCAGATAAAAACAGGCAGCGGGGACGGTGACGGCAATTGCAATCCCGGCCAGACGGCTGGGGGCCAGGGCGCCCAAGCCCGCAAAATAGACAAAAACGATGACCACCCCGGGCAACAGCGCCAGCACAGAGCGCCAGCCCAAAAGCCAGGCGGACAGCACCCGCACCCCATGCGGCAGAAACAGCAGACTGGCCCGGCTGGAAAACTCAGGGAAGAACAGAGCCTGCACCGGCATCAGGATCTCAAAGGTGACAATAAAGGCCGCCAGATAGGCCAGAGAAACCACGCTGATTTCCGGTATCAATGTCCGTAGGGTCACGATTGTCCCCGCCTGTCAGTCTGCCTGTCAGGCCGGGGCCTTAATTTATCTGGGTGTCTTAACAATGTAGTACCCACGCGTGGACTCTTTACAGGACTCCAGATAGCCTTTGCCGAGCAGTGATTTGAGGCCGCGAAAGAATGTCGGACGCGACACCTGGGCCAGCAGCCTGTGCTCCTGCAGGGTCGTGGTCTTGACCGCGCCGGTGCCCGCGCCTGTGCCTGTGCCCGTGCTGGTGGCGTGGTCACTGGCCGCATAATAGATGTCGCGCTCCACCGAAGAGAGGTTCTGCAGCCCCATGGACTGCTCCATGTCCAGGAGCAGTTTGCGCAACTCCGTGAGTTTTGAAATTTCAGACATTATCTTTTCTAATATAGCTGTTTTTTTCTACTTTGCTGAGCTTTGCACAAAAGTAAACCGGTGCCCCGAAAGAGTATCATATTGACACCTTACCGTGATCCCCTAATCTTGGGGTTAGTCCGGCAGCTTTTGACCGTGAGTGGTGGCCGTCGACAAGCACTTTGACACCAATACCTTTGTTTGCTGGCGCGGACCCTCCGGGGCTCCGCGTCAGTCGCGTTGCAGCAGTGGGGTTTTACGCATCTTGCCAGTTTGAATTAGGCCAGTCCCGACTAGTCCAGGCCGGATGAGGCCAGTCTGCCCAGGCGCTGTGCGGATCTCAGGACTGCAGGCGCAGATGTGTGTTGAGAGCGGGAAACAGGCGGGCTGTGGCCGCGCGTTCTGCCAGAGGCGGGCCATCAAAATATCCCTGCAGGTAATCCACTTTGCAGGCCTTGAGCAGCTGGCGATGCTCATCAGTCTCGGCCCCCTCGCCGGTGACCTGCATGCCCAGAGCATGCCCCAGATCGGCGATGGCCCCGACGATGGCGCGGGTTTCCTCGGATTCCGGCAGCTTGGAAACAAAGGCGGCATCGACCTTGATCTTGTCCACCGGGAATTTCTGCAGGTAGCTGAGCGACGAATACCCCATGCCAAAATCATCCAGCGCCACGGTGATACCCAGCTCCTGCAGCGCCTGAATTTCGCGTAGGGCAGACTGGCCGCTGGCCAGCACCACGGTCTCGGTGATCTCTGCCTCCACGGCCGAGGCCGGGCAATTGGCCTCAAACAGGCAGTCATTGACAAACTCATCCACCCGGGCGCCAAACAATTTGGGAGAGAGATTGACCGCGACCCGGCCCTGAAAGCCCAGATCGTGCCATTTGGCCGCGGTGCGAAAGGCCTGCATCATTATCTGATAGGTCAGCTCACGGATCAGCCCGCTGTCCTCGGCGATCGGGATGAATTCTGCCGGAGAAATGGTGCCCAGCTGGCGATGATGCCACCGCGCCAGCGTCTCGAACCCGATGATCTCGCCGCTTTTGAGGTCGGTCTGGACCTGATAGACGGGCTGGATATCGCCCTGGGACAGAGCCTGGCGCAGCTCGCTTTCCAACAGGGCTTTGCGTTTGATTTCTGTTTCCAGATCTTCATGGAAGACCTCAACCATGCCCCGGCCGCCGCGCTTGGCTTCATAAAGCGCCAGATCGGCGCGCCGAATGCCTTCCGAGGGATTTGCCTGCGGCCCGGAAAGCGTGGCGATGCCGGCGCTCATGCCGGTATGCAGCACCTGGCCATTGACCTGTTGTGGTTGCGCCATCTCACTGACCAGACGATCGGCAATATGGCTGAGCCGTTCCAGACTGCTGGCGCCCTTGACCAGAATGGCAAATTCATCTCCCCCCAGACGGGAGGCCTGCACATCGGTGTTGGCGCAGGTTTCAAATTTTTGGGCAACCACCTGCAAAAGGGCGTCGCCGACGGGATGGCCCAGGGTGTCATTGATTAGTTTGAAATGGTCCAGATCTGCCAGCAGGATCGAGACCTGATCGCCCTCCTGCTGCAGCCATTTGGACAGGGTCTGTTCCATCACTGTCTC
>OJFV01000224.1_pt1 | contig 20216 bp, 20 predicted proteins | sample 1594391 | NCBI WGS metagenome assembly OJFV01 (sample SAMN05416856, study PRJEB24817) | seawater metagenome | isolation source: Sea water | place: Canada:Atlantic | collected 2013-11
ACACAGTGAATCACAAAGGCCTCGCAATGGCGAGACCTTTGTCAGCAGTCTGAGCGGCGCACTAGGCGCCGCTTTTTTTGAATTTTTCCCATTTACCTTAGGTAAACGTGAACCTCAGGTACCTGAGCACCTGGATTATTGGTCGATGACAGCGAAACGTGCGAAGCAGGAAGGCCGAGCTTCGTAAGGGAGCGCATTACATCTTCGCCGTATTTGCGGGATTTGCTGGTTGCAAGCGCAATTTCAGCAGAGTTTCCGCGTGCAGGCGCCACTGTTACGAGGTCAAAAGCTGAGCTTGGACGACGGTCAAGTGCACGACTGACGGCAGTAAAGAGGGCCTGTTCATAATTGACGTTCGGTTGGTCAAAGCGAATGATAGCCAAAGGAGGCTGACGTCCGACAAGACCGGCAGGTCCGCCCGGTGGGGGAGGTACTGGAATACCGAAGGTCCGATTGCCTAAATTGCCACCAATGAATTCGCCGTTGTCCACCGCAACTTGAAGAGCAGTCAGATTCGTACGTTCAGCAGAGAAGTAGTTCTGTGTCCGTGCAATATCTTCTGTCAGCTCGTTCATTAGGCGATCAAGAATAACAACGGTCTGATTGGCTTCATCTTCTAAAACAGAAAGCTGTCTGTGATCTTCATCAAGAGCACCGCGCAATTCATACGTTGCGCCAGCAGAATCAAGAACAAATGCTGCAAGAGCAGATGTCGCGGCTGATTCGTTAGACAAACTGTTCAGGTTAGTAATGCTTGCGCCAACCAGTTCAAGTTCTTGTTGAGCTTTATTCCAGCCATTTACCATCTGGGGGTTACCCGGAGTGGTGCCGACTTGAAGTCGGGTGTTCATAGCCGCAATGATAGAGTGATAGGTGCCCGCACTACTGCGTGCATTATTACGCTGTGTTTGCAGATTGTTATTGTGATGGATCAGACGGGCCTGAAGGCGAGAAAGATCGCCTCTAAGCTCTTCGACTTTTTTACCAACATGAGTACCTGTTGGTTGTCCCGGTGATACACCAGGAGATTCGAAGATTGTTGATCCAAGTAACGGCAAGCCAGATGGCAGCTCAGACGAAGACGTGATTGTGTCTGGAACAACGGCTGCTGCTGCAGCTGCTGTAGCTGTTTCTTCTGGCGTGTCTTCTCCAACGATAGAAGGCCATAAGGCTTCTTCGGTGAAAGAGCAGCCGCTCAAGAACATTACCGTCGCTAAGACAGAAACGGTGTTACGCAAAACAGAGGATTTCATGGATCCCATAGAAAAGTCCGCACTGTTGATTGTGGCCAGCCAAGAAAACCTTATAAAATATCTACGTAAAGATCAGGGAAAAACGCCCCGTAAGGTAGAAAAGTTGACCAACCCCCCAAAATACTAAGGGCAGATACTACTTGAACGGAGTCCGAGGGACAAGAGTTTTCCAACCATGGAATTGATAGTTGGAGGTAAGAATAAAAAAAAATCAAAATATTCAATTTTATGCTTGCGTACTTTCATAACCCGGAGTAACTTCCGCCTCGTTTTCAGGGATCTACTCTGAAGACATTTTGGAATGCACCCGTAGCTCAATTGGATAGAGCACTTGACTACGAATCAAGAGGTTTCAGGTTCGAGTCCTGACGGGTGCACCATTTTGAAAAAAAACGGGCCTAAAGCCGGGTTTTTTGATTCTAAAGTCTAGAACATTGGATTCTCTATATCTTTAGCAATTTTAAATCTCAATAATTTATCAAGAATATTCTGCGTTACACTCTAAGGTTTGTGGTTTTGCCTAGCTAGGGATGTTGGTAAAAAGCGATTCTCTATCAAGAAAAGATTACTCTTTTAAGGGTGAGAGACTAAATCGCACAATATCGAACATGGGACGCACGTTAGCAGGATTACTTTTCTTATCCTCTTATGGGACAGTTAGGATATTTGTCCTTTTGGTTTAATCCACTGTTAGGCTATATAAGATGGTTAATTCGGTGTTAAATTAAGGCCGGATTGTTTTTCAGGAATATTTTTCGTGTTGTGGGGAAGAGTTGCCAGCTTACGATCTCTCATCATTAAATATCATGGTTGTCGATGATAGTGTGCATATGCTTCGCATTGTTAAGACGATATTCGTTACCATGGGGATTACGCGAGTCCAGTATCTTAGCAGTGTAAAGGCCGCGAGAGCCGAGCTTTTACATATGCAACCTGATATCATTATTACGGACTGGGAAATGAATCCAGTTAATGGCTTGAGCTTCACGCGCGAGTTGCGCCGAGAAGGTGGTTATTTTAGCCGGGTTCCAATTATTCTTTTAACGGGACACACGGAATATGAGAGAGTGATGGAGGCGATACAATCTGGTGTAAGCGATGTGCTTGCGAAACCGGTATCAATTGAAATTCTCCATCGTAGGCTTTGTCGAATCGTGGACATATCATCCATGTCTGCGAGTGAATCTGTGGCTGATGAAGAAGAATATCTCGAAATTGGTTGAGATGGTCTTTCGGGTTCTCGTTTTTGTTCGTGAAAAATGATCGCGAAAAAATACTTCTGAAATACCTCTAAACTAAACTGGGTTAAGTTTAATCGATGGAAAGTTAGAGGCGTATGACCGGATTTTGGCAAGGAAAGAGCGTTCTGATCACTGGCGGAGCTGGTTTTATTGGTTCTGAAATTGTTCGATCTCTTGAAATGCTACAGCCAGCTCGAATTACTGTTCTTGATAAGATGACTTATGCCGCTGATTTGAGGCGGATCAAAAACAGTAACGCCGCCATTATTGAAAAAATTGCTCTTGAAAATGCCGAAGCCGTTCTTGCCGCTGTAACGAGCGCAAAACCAGATTGTATTATTCATTGTGCAGCAGAAAGTCATGTTGATCGGTCTATCGATGGACCTGGTAATTTTGTTCAAAGTAATATCGTTGGTACGTTTAATCTCCTTCAGGCTGCATTGAATAATTGGGAAGTGCGCGGGAAGGATGATGATTTTCGTTTCCTTCATATTTCTACCGATGAGGTTTACGGCTCCCTTGGCCATGAAGGGGTGTTTTCTGAGGAAACTCCCTACAATCCCCGTTCTCCCTATTCGGCAACCAAAGCGGCTTCTGATCATCTTGTGAAGGCTTGGGTGCACACTTACGGGTTACCCGCAATTATCACAAATTGTGGTAACAACTATGGCCCCTGGCAATTTCCTGAGAAATTGATCCCTTTAATGATACTGGCGGCTTTAGATCAAAAACCGCTGCCTTTATATGGCAATGGCGAACAGGTTCGCGAATGGATCCATGTGAGCGATCATGTCACTGCGTTGTTGGCCGTTATTGAAAAAGGTGTGGTCGGTGAGACTTATTTAATTGGGTCAGGTGAAGAGCGAAGCAATAAAACTGTGGTCGAGGAAATCTGTCGCTTGTTGGATCAGCGTTATCCCGATCGTGGTTTACACGATCGTTTGATTACAAAGGTCGAAGATAGGCCGGGTCATGATTTAAGATATGCTTTGGACGCAACAAAGGTAAGGAAGCAAACAGGTTGGAGTCCCCGGATTTCCTTTAGCGATGGCCTTTCCCAAACCCTGGATTGGTACCTTGAGATGGAGCCTTGGTGGCGGACGCTAGCGAGTAAGGAGAATACGGGTGAGCGTTTAGGTGTGTTGAAGCGCTAGGTATACTTACCTTCAATGTCGGTTAGTTGGATATTTGTAAAAACAGGATTGAAATCTGAGATTATTTTAAATCGGATCAGGTTCTTTCTCGGCCTTATCAGAGAGCACGCGGCATAACATGCTTAATGCATCTTGATATTTTTCGTTTTTAATTCGTGAAAAATTTCTCGCGATGTCCAGGCACATTCTCTGCCTTTCTGTCATTTCATCTTCAACTTTATCCAGGCCTTCGTAGAAGAAACTTATTTCAATACCGAGCACCTGAGATATTTCATACAATCTTCCCGCAGACACCCGATTGATGCCGCGTTCGTATTTATGTGCTTGTTGGTAGGTTACGCCAATAAGATCAGCAAGTTGTTGTTGGGTTAGTCCCAGCATAGTTCTGCGTTCGCGTATTCTTTGGCCCACGTGGCTTTCAATACGATGTGTTTCAGATGTTAATTTACTCACGCTGCCACCAATAATTTTAGTTTTACCGAGGAAGTTCGGTTTACGTTATTTTTGTGTGAAATACCGGGTTTTTAAGTTTATTTCAATAGAGATTTAGGAAAATATTTAAATAATTCAATAACTATTTTAAATTAACTTTCTGTTTACTAATAGTTACTGTAGTTAACTTTTTGTTAATATTGTTTAACGGGGCTGGAGTCTTGGCGGATACTTTCACCAAATGAGTTATTATCACCCATTGATGTGTATTTAAAACGGTTTATTACAGTGCTGATTTTAAAAGATATTTTTGTCTTTGAATTAAAGTAACGCCAATTATATATTTCGTACAAATATCTGGGTCTACGAGACGAATATTGTTAATAGATTCAGTATTCGTTAATGACTTAAGCTCTACTCTTGCAACTGAATTTAAATGTGAAATGGTACGCATTTTGCAGTTGCCCAATCTTCAGGTAGGAGTTTGAAAGACCGTGCTTCGGTCCGCTCGAAATAATATAGATCTCTCTCAGCTAGACCAGATGACTACCGCATTGGAAGCATCTGGGGATGTCATGTACGAATGGGACTTGGCAACCGATAGCTTGATGTGGCTAGGTCGGATATCCACGTTGTTTGGCCTGGAAGCTAAACTCGTGCCTACCTCTGGTGAAACATTTCACAACCGGATCAACCCTGAAGACCTTCCCTCGCGGATGCGAAATCTGACTGATCACTTCGCAGGCGAAGCCTATTACGACTGTGAATATCGGGTACGTGATGGGGCTGGTAACTTTCAGTGGGTACATGATCGGGGCGCTGTTGAGGTTTCAACCAGTGGATCTCCCACGCGATTAACAGGAGTTTTACGCCCGGTTACGATTAGAAAGCAGGCCGAGGCCCGATTGGAATACCTCGCAAGCTATGATGAGCTTTCTGGACATTTTAATAAATTACGACTTCGAGAATCCCTTGATTTTGCGCTTGAACAAGCGATTCGTTACGACAACGAAGGTGCTTTTCTTGCTGTTGGTGTTGACCATCTCGGAATGATTAATACGGCTTACGGGTTTGAAGCTGGTGATGCTGTGCTTGTTGAAGTTGGAGAGCGGCTTGATAAAAGCATCAGAGGGGCTGATATCGTCGGAAGGCTGGGCGGTGATCGCTTTGGCGTCATCATGAGTGTTGCGACGGTAGAAGAAGCAGATGCGATTGCCGATCGTGTATTGCAAATGGTACGCGAAACCCCTTTTGAAATTAATGGCGAGAGAATCTATGTGACTGTATCTGTTGGCTTTGTCATATTTCCTGAACAGACAAAAACTAGTTTTGATGCTTTTGCCAAAGCTGAAAGTGCTTTGCTGGATGCAAAATCGAATGGTCGGGACTGTGTGAAACACTACAAGCTGACAACAGAGCAATGTGAGAATTATCGCACCTCGATGGTTATTGGTGAAGAAGTAAAGTTGGCGTTAAAAGAAGATAGGGTCGCGTTGGCTTATCAGCCGATTGTCGATGCGCAAAGTCATGAACTGGTCTTGGTTGAAGCCCTGTTGCGAATGTATAATCGTGATGGAGAGATCGTCCCGGCAGGTATGTTTATACCGGTTGTCGAGCAGCTTGGGATGATGCGCGTTATTGATCGCCGCGTGCTCGAACTGGCCCTCGAAGATCTCGTACGTTACCCCCACATTACCATGGCTTTGAATATCTCAGGCTTAACCGCTTCTGACAGAAGCTGGCTCCGAGCTCTTACGTCAAAAGTAAAATCTCGTCCTGATCTTGCCGAAAGGCTGATTGTCGAGATTACCGAAACAGCAGCGTTACATGATTTGGAAGAATCTGCGCGCTTTGTGTCTGCGGTGCGGCAACTGGGATGTAAGGTTGCAATAGATGACTTTGGGGCTGGATATACAACATTCCGCCATCTCAAGACTTTGACCGTCGACATTATCAAAATCGATGGCTCTTTTATTGCCGGGATATTGGATAGCGAAGAAAACCAGATCTTTGTGCGGAACCTATTAGGACTGGCAAAAGCCCTTAATCACACAACGATTGCCGAGTTTGTTGAAACTGCAGAAGAAGCAGAGTTTCTTGCAAATGAAGGAATTGATTTACTACAGGGGTTCCATTTCGGAAAGCCAGAGATTTCACCCGATTGGATTATCGAAGAAAATCTAGTCGACAATACAGTCTCTTTTCCGCAGCCAAAAGTAATCGCGTGTGAGTAGATAAAAATATTTAAAAAAAGGGGCTTTCAGGTTTACTGAAAGCCCCTTTTTTTAACCGGATTTTTTGCTTAATTCATCGAGTTGCTTTTGCAATTGCTCAACCTGGGTCTTGAGGTCGTTTAATCCCCCTCCTTCTGGAGACGGGGGGGCGCTAGAGCGTTGCTCAGGCGGCTGTTCTGGTGAGGGTGAGGCGGTGCCACCCTCTTGAAAGGGGGAAAGCATGCGCATGGCATTTTCAAACAGGGCGAGATTCTGCTTGTTCATCTCATCCAAATTTCCGAATGGGAATATGCCGCCAAAAGTTTCCTGTACGGACTGGCGCATTTTATCCTGATTTTCAGAAAATCCATCCATCATGTGTTCCAGATATTTAGGAACGACCCACTGCATGGAATCACCATAAAGGCCTATCAATTGTCGTAAGAAGGAAATTGGTAAAAGGTTTTGTCCTTTACTTTCTTCTTCCACAATAATTTGCGTCAATACGGAGCGGGTAATGTCATTACCAGATTTTGCATCATAGACAATGAAGTCTACATCGTCCTTTACCATCTGACACAGATGATCAAGTGTGACGTAGCTGCTCGTCGACGTATTATAAAGTCGTCTGTTTGCATATTTTTTAATGACAATTGCTTCGTCATTGGTCCCTGATTTTGAGGTCGCCAAGATCCTCGCCTCCAATGCTTATTATATATTACCAGCTTTTTGCTGCTGGGTGAGTGATGTTTGTGCACTGCTTCTTAAATATTGCTGCGCTGCGATGGGGTCTGTCAATGAAGAGCACGTAAAAGGCTTAAAAAAAGGATATTTTTGTCCGAAAATGCCGTTGCTTGTGCGAATATAGCATTTGGCGTTGCGATATTAGTTGAAATGAAGCTGGGGAAGAGGGCGTTGGAAAACGAAAATGATATTGAAACTTTGGCCGAAGATTATTTGAATTTATGGGTTTCGTATGTTTCAAAGCAAAACTTGATGCCATGGGATGTGTCCAAAAATTCTCCTCCCGAACTTGAAGGGCTGTACAGACAATGGGAAGCTTTTTATCATAAGATAATCGACCCCAATCAATTCTCCAGCGGTTTTGTTCCAACAGTACCTCAAAAAGGCGCAACAAAGTATGATGAAGAGGATCGATCGCAAAACCAGCCCTGTTCCTCTCCCGTTTCACATGATGTCAGCCCTGATGAGCTTGCACAGCTCAAAGATCGGCTTGGGCTTCTTGCAAAACAAATTTCCGAACTCGAAGCAACAAATCGAGATTCCGGAAAAAATGATGCAGGAGATAACGGATAAACTGAGTGGAGAGGATCAACTCAAATTTGCTATGGCTCTTGAGCAGGCAATCCAAAAGAAATTTCGTTTATATCAAGATGGCATAGAGCGTTACCAACAACATCCCTATCAACGGGAGGCCCTGGATGCATCTGTTTTCTGGTCTCAGGGATCTGCTTGTTTAAGAGAGATTGTTCCAAAAGATAGCGGTTATCCTGTCTTTGTTATCCCGTCCTTGGTTAATCGTTACTACATTCTGGATCTTATGGAGGATAACAGTTTCCTTCGCTGGCTTGGCAAAGAAGGCTGGCGCCCTTTTGTTATGGATTGGGGAGCACCTAGTGATGCGGAAAAGGCATTTGGGCTTGAGGATTATATCTGCGAATACCTGAAACCTGCCCTAAGACAAGTGAAAGAGAAAACAGGGATGCCGCCCATTCTGATTGGTTATTGTATGGGGGGCACGCTTTCAGTGGCGCTGGCAAATTTGTGCCAAGACGATATCTGTTCTCTGGTATTAATGGCCAGCCCCTGGGATTTTCACAAAGGGCCAGATCAAAGAGGTGATCAAAGACAAACCCATGAACAAGAGAGTAGGACTCAGCAGCAAGGAGCTTGGCTTTCGAGTTTGTTGCCATTAATCGATGCGCAGGGCGAAATGCCACAAGAGCTCCTGCAAACTCTTTTTGCATCTTTAGATCTGACTCTTTCGCTTAGAAAGTTCTCGGCCTTTACCCGTCTAAAAGAACAGAGTGTTGAAGAGAGAAACTTTGTTGCTCTGGAGGACTGGTTGAATGACGGAGTCTGTTTGACAGCGAAGGTATCCAGAGAATGTTTCGAGGGATGGTATGGGGACAATTCACCAGAACAAGGGACTTGGTCGATCGAAGGGAAAAAGATTAACCCCTCGAACCTGGATGTCCCGGCACTATCCGTAATTTCAAGCCGAGACCGTATTGTACCAGCAGAGTCTTCTTATGCATTGGCCGAGAAAATATCAAAAGGGACTGTCCTTGAGACTCCCTTGGGGCATATAGGAATGATTGTGAGCCGCAGTGCACAATCAAAAATTTGGACTCCGGTGTCTGATTGGATGAAACAAATAGTGACATGAAATTGCAATATAATTTCAATATTAGACATTGTTTGTAATTTTATATGTCAAAAAATTGTAATAATCCCTTGATTTATTATTCCTAAGATCGTTATGGTTCTTTATTGATTTTGCAGTGCAGCATTTGTTGCTCTGGTTGAGTTGGGTATGATTATGGTCTGGTTTGGTAAACGCGTTGTACAAACTTTTGATCTTATCTACCTAATCGATAGGTAATTAAGATACAGCTTTTTGAAAGGTATCTGTAATGTCTGGTGTAGTAATTGTTGGGGCTGCTCGAACTCCAGTCGGCGCTTTTGGTGGAGGTCTTTCGACCGTACCAGCTGCTGAACTTGGTACGGTAGCTATTCGCGAAGCGCTGGCCCGTGCGGGGGTTGCGCCTGAAGACGTTGATGAAGTTATTCTTGGTCAAATTTTATCCGCAGGCGAAGGTCAAAATCCTGCGAGACAGGCCGCTCTCGGCGCTGGAATTCCGAGTGACAAGACTGCATATCTTATTAACCAGATCTGTGGGTCGGGGTTGAGAACGGTTGCTCTTGGATATCAGTCTATTGCCCTTGGGGACGCTGACGTAGTGGTTGCTGGTGGACAGGAAAACATGAGTTTGGCCCCACATGTGTCTCACATGCGTACCGGAACCAAGATGGGTGATGTGAAGCTCGTTGATACCATGATCAAGGATGGTCTCTGGTGTGCGATGAACGATTATCATATGGGCAAAACAGCGGAAAACGTTGCTGAAAAATTTGGCATCACACGTGAAGATCAGGATGCCTTTGCTGCGGCTTCGCAACAAAAGGCAGCGATTGCTCAAGAATCTGGAAACTTTAAGGATGAGATTGTTCCTGTAACAGTCAAAAGCCGTCGTAGTGAAACCGTTGTTGAGGTTGATGAACATCCCAAGCCAGGTACAACGGCAGAAGGACTTGGTAAACTTCGCGCGGCTTTTGATCGCGAGGGAACGGTTACTGCAGGTAATGCTTCAGGGATCAATGACGGCGCAGCAGCGGTTGTTATGATGTCCGAAGAAAAAGCTAAAGAAAAAGGCGTGAAGCCTTTGGCTAAAATTGTATCTTGGGCCACCGCGGGTGTGGACCCGGCCATTATGGGGACTGGTCCTATTCCGGCATCACGCAAAGCGCTAAAAAAAGCGGGTTGGGATATTGGTGATCTTGATCTGGTTGAAGCGAATGAAGCGTTTGCCGCACAGGCTGTGGCGGTAAACCGTGAGCTCGGTTGGGACACGGACATCGTAAACGTAAATGGTGGCGCGATTGCCTTGGGGCATCCAATTGGCGCTTCTGGGGCACGCGTTTTGGTAACGTTACTTTATGAAATGGAGCGCCGGGATGCCAAAAAAGGGTTAGCAACTCTTTGTATCGGTGGTGGACAGGGTATTGCCCTGTGCATCGAGCGCGATTGAGAAAATGAGGAGAAGGTCGATGAAAAAAATTAAAACAATCATCATCGACCTAAGCCTTTGTAAACGGGTTGCCTTCGTCCGGGGGGCAACCTTTTTTTGTGCGTTTGATTCTGTTCTTCGTCCCTGAGGTTCGGAATCAAGTCACATACACATTGGGGTCATACCCAGAGACAACAAATAATGAAGGGAAAATATAATGTCTCGTGTAGCTCTTGTGACTGGGGGTACCAGAGGAATTGGTGCGGCTATTTCTATTGCCTTGAAAGAGGCCGGGTATAAAGTGGCGGCAAGTTATGCTGGGAATGACGAAGCTGCACAAAGTTTTCGTGATGAAAACGCGATCGCGGTTTTCAAATGGGATGTTGCAGATTTTGATGAATGCCAGGCTGGAATTGATCAGGTTGTAAAGGAATTAGGACCCATTGATGTGTTGGTGAACAATGCGGGAATTACCCGTGATACAACATTGCACAAAATGGATCTGGCGAAATGGGATGCGGTGATTAACACCAACTTAAATTCTCTCTTTAATATGACACGGGGTGTCATTGAAGGCATGAGAGAACGCAAGTTTGGAAGAATCGTTAGCATATCTTCGATCAATGGCCAGAAGGGGCAATTCGGACAAGCAAATTATGCTGCGGCTAAAGCTGGTGTGATCGGTTTCACCAAGTCGATTGCCCAGGAAAATGCCAGTAAAGGGATTACGGCGAATGTCGTAGCTCCGGGGTATATTGGGACTGAAATGGTACGTGCGGTACCAGAAGAAATTCTCAATACAAAAATTATCTCTCAGATACCCATCGGTCGATTGGGAGAGCCAGAAGAGATTGCGGAATGCGTGGTGTTCCTTGCTTCTGAAAAGTCCGGTTTTATAACGGGCTCCACTCTCACCGCGAATGGTGGCCAATATATGGACTAATTATCGTCTATATATATGTAATAAAATACCCGCTTGTTCAGCCCTCTACTGATACAGCGGGTATTTTTATGTCCGAAGTCTTTATTGCGCCACAAACGCGCGATAAGTAATCCATAATCTGTATGACCAATTCTCTTGGAGTTCCTATACCCATGATTTCTTACCCTGATTTAGTCATTTTTGATTGCGATGGCGTGCTGGTAGACAGCGAGGTTCTCGCATCTCGGGTAGTATCGGAAACACTGAGTGAATATGGTATCAACATAAACGTTCAAGAGGTCTCAGAAAAATTTGCAGGCTACACGGATGAAGCTATTCGAGATCATTTTTGTTCGAAGGCTGATGTTCGTCTCCCAAAGAACTTTGCACAGATTATTGAAGAAACAACAATCTCATACATTCCAGCTGTATTGAAGACGCTGCCTTTTATCAAGGAGACCCTTACTAACCTGGGATACAGTTATTGTGTAGCTTCGAATAGCCGAACCGATCGCCTCAATAGCGCATTGGATTCAACTGGATTGATGGATTATTTTCCGAGTGAGAGACGATTTAGTTCGTCCATGGTTACACACCCTAAGCCAGCACCTGATCTTCATCTTCTTGCCTGTTCAAAGATGGGTGTATCCCCTGAACAGGCCCTTGTGATCGAGGATACCTCAACGGGAGTATCTGCTGCGGTCGCTGCGGGAATATCTGTGTTTGGCTTTATTGGCGCTGAACATATCACAGACCCTAAAGCGCAATCCTTAAAATTGATTGATGCTGGCGCAATCGCCGTATTTGACGATATGCGCCAGCTTAATACCATGTTGCGTGATTACTCCGCAGCCTAGCTTTCAGGGCTCCAACCCGGTTCTGCTAGCTCAAACCGATCGAACTCAAATGCAGGCGCAACAGTGCATCCAACCAAGGCCCAGCCATCTTCGGCACTGGCTGCTTGCCAGTGTTGTTCAGGAATAACAAATTGTGGTGTTTGGCCGGCCAAAACATCTGGCCCTAACGTTACGACTTGCTCTTGTTTGCCATCGTGAGACTTAAGAACAAGAGGGCTTCCTGCATACCAATGCCACATCTCCACAGCATCAATGCGGTGCCAGTGAGAACTTTGGCCCTTTTCCAAAAGAAAGAAAATAGCGGTCTGGTCTCCTCGTGCACCATCTTCGGGGTCGTGGCGATATGTTTCTTTGTACCAACCTCCTTCGGGATGGGGTTGGAGCTCAAGCTTGTCGATGATTTCTCTGGCAGTCTGGTTCATTACATTTAGCTTTTGATTGGGGGTGCGAGACCTAGGTCTTAAGCGCCTTCAGGTGGGGAAGTCTTGATAAAAGAAGGGCGGCGGGAAATCTCTTCAAACCATTTTGTCAACGCAGGACAATCTTTGCGCCAATTCTCGTCTGCATATCGAAAATCGAGATATCCAAGCGCGCAAGCCAGAGTGATTTCACCGATCCCAAATGTATTTGCAAATTTACCAGCAGATAGAGCGGCTTCAAAAAACTGCAATGTCTTGTCAATTTTCATACTTTGGCGTTTGTGCCATTCGTCCCATTGCATATCCGCCGGGCGCTGGCGTCTCTCTACAGTACGCTGGATGCTTGCGTCCATAATGCCATCGGCTAGGGCATGAAAATTGTTGGTCTGCCAACGGGCTTCACCCGAACGCGGCGCCAGGGGGTTTTCTTCTGATAGGCTATCCAAATAATCACAAATTACGGGAGAATCACAAAGAACAGTACCTTCTCTGGTCGAGAGGGCAGGAACTTTACCGAGAGGGTTTTGATTCCATATGTCCGACTCCGTCGTGAAAGTTGCCATTGGGGTAACTTCGATTTCATTTTCTAAGCCTTTTTCCATCGCGACCATTAGGACTTTACGAGCATAGGGAGATGTCGATGAAAAACAGAGTTGCATGGTCATTTTTTGGAAAGCTCCTGTTCGATTTTAAAATAGTGAATTGGGCAGACGATGCTGCGATTAAAAGTTATCTTTGCGCAAGCGAATTTCTTTAAAAACCTCGGCGTCGGTGGCAGATACCATTTTCAGCTGTTCTCTAATTTGTGGGTCGTTTGGACGCAGAAATGGATTGGTCTTGAACTCTTCATCCAGTGTACTTGGAACAGTTGGCTTACCTTCACTCCGAAGTTTTCTTATTTCAGCAACACGCTGAATTAAATCTTTATTTGTGGGGTCAATCGTGAGGGCAAATTCAGCATTTGCTAAGGTGTATTCATGAGCACAATAAACCACGGTTTGTTTTGGCAGGCTAAGATATTGTTGTAACGATTGCCACATCATCTCTGGCGTGCCTTCGAATAGTCGGCCGCAGCCGAGGGCAAAGAGACTGTCACCTGGAAATAGGATACCTGATTTTTCGAACCAGTAGGCAATGTGACCAAGGGTATGGCCGGGGACATAAAATACTTTGGCAGTTTGGGATCCAAAAGTCAGGGTGTCCCCCCCATCAACAGTCTTATCGAGATGTTCTATCCGATGGGTGTCTTTTGTCGGGCCTGTTACAGTCGCGCCTGTTTGGGCTTTAATCTCGGCAACGCCATCGACATGATCGTAGTGATGGTGTGTGAGGATCACATCTGTTATCTGCCAGCCTAGGCGTTTGGCTTCGTTCAAAACAGGTTTGGCATCTCCTGGATCGATAACCGCGACAGCCCCGGTTTCATTATCTCGTAGAAGATAACAATAATTGTCACTAAGGAGGGGGATCTGTTTGACGTTAATCATGGTCTTCATCGTTCCAGTCAAAGGCTGTTAATTATACTGTCTTGATTATTGTCTTGGGATTTTCATTTGTTTACGTGATATTAGCGTCCTATGTTTTAAAGATCGACTGCCGTTTTTCTTTTTGCGAAAAGTTCAGGAATCGGCTGTAATTTGTGGCAGAGAGTAGAATGTGGACTGACGTTGTTAATCTTCAAGGATTCTACAGCACCCGTTTAGGGGAGACTGCTGCACATGTAATCCGTGGTAATATTAGAGATCACTGGAAGGATGTGCGCGGGAAATCTATCCTTGGGCTTGGTTATACCACGCCTTATCTGACACAATTTGAAGATGAAGCCGAGCGGGTTATGGCTTTTATGCCAGCCTCACAAGGTGTTTGCCACTGGCCCAGAGGCGGCCCCGGGAAAGTTTCCCTGGTTGATGAGACGATGCTGCCGTTGCCAGATTATTCTGTTGATCGGGTGCTGTTGGTACATGGCTTGGAAAGCAGCGAATATCTTCGGGATATGCTTTGTGAAATTTGGCGTGTGTTAACAAGTGATGGCAGGTTGTTAATCGTTGCTCCTAATCGGCGAGGTATTTGGGCACGTGTTGATAAAACACCTTTCGGTTGGGGCCATCCCTTTAGTCGATCTCAAATTTCGCAGTTACTAAACGATACCTTGTTTGTCCCAATAAGTACCAATCGCTCACTTTATGTTCCGCCAAGTCAGCGATTAACGATCCTGCAAGCAGCTTCGGCGTGGGAGCGAATGGGGAAGCGATTTTTCCCAACCTTTGCAGGTGTTTTAACTGTTGAGGCAGGTAAACAGCTATACGTTCCTGGCACACCTAAAAAAGTACAAGGACTCAGGCGACCAAGTTTGGCCAATGTACCGCAAGCATTTCAAAATAACTCTCGTGTTGGGGATGCCGAGGGAAATACCGAGGTTTAAATAGGTAAGGTGTCTTCGCCATCAGCAGCAACACTGAGAGGATCGCGTATCCTGGATATTTCATCCTTCCTTAGGGCTGAAACTGACCCTGTCTTTCAATCTCTCTAATCGTCCAAAGACTGATATTGTCGTTAGCTGTGAGAACGAAGCCCCTCATTTGTTCTTTCGGAATAGGTTATCTGTAAGAAGGATCACCTGTCGCTCTTTTGAAGAACTACAGGTGATCAATATTAATCCCGATCAAGCAAGAAAATCGCTTGCTGCCCGGTTAAGTTGGGAAATATGAGATTTTTCTGTTGTCCTTTTTGATCAAGGAATAATGTTTTTGCAATTTTGATATTCATGTCTTCACAAAGAGCAAAAAAGTCATTGATCGTGCAAAAATGAATGTTAGGTGTTTCGTACCACTGAAAAGCCAATGACTTTGTTACTGGCATTCTTCCTGCCAATGACAGGCTGGCACGCACCCGCCAGTGACCAAAGTTTGGAAAAGACACGATAGCACGATGCCCAATCCTCAGGAGCTCTTCTAAAACATGCCGAGGACTATGGGTTGCCTGAATGGTTTGACTTAATATGGCGTAGTCTACAGCATCGTTTGGATAGTATTGTAGATCCGTATCCGCATTACCCTGTATGACAGATAAGCCCCGGCCAACGCACTGGTTCACCCCTTTTTGTGAAAGCTCGATCCCTCGACCGGAAACGGATTTGTTATGGGTGAGATGGTCTAGCAAGGCACCATCTCCACAACCAATGTCAAGAACACGGCTATCGGGCTCGATAATATCGGCAATGAGTTTAAGGTCGGTCCGCAAAGTTATGTCTCTGTGTTTCATTATCTTACCCTTGGCCACCTTTCCTATCGCTGCGGCCATTAAACCAGCGCTCAGCACAGCCCTTGATGAAACCGTCGACCGTTTCATGGAAACCAGGTTCCTTTAACAAGAAGGCATCGTGTCCGGCGTCACTCTGTACTTCAACAAAAGAGACGTCTGCGGCAACCGCGTTCAAGGCGTGAACAATTTCGCGATTAGCGCTTGTAGGGAATAACCAGTCACTTGAGAACGAGATTACACAAAACCTAACGGGCGAATCCCTAAAAGCATCTGCCAACATGCCATTGTGTTCTTCGGCAAGATCAAAGTAATCCATCGCTCTGGTGATATAGAGATAGGAATTGGCATCAAAACGTTCGACAAAGGTAAAGCCCTGATGTCGCAAGTAGCTCTCGACCTGAAAATCTGCGTCAAAGCCGTAGGTTAGATTTTTTCTGTCTTGCAGGCGTCGGCCAAATTTCCTGTGGAGCGCCGGTTCTGAAAGATAAGTAACGTGGGCTGTCATCCTTGCAACAGAAAGGCCCGCTCGGGGAACTTTATTCTCTTCCAAATAGGCGCCATGACACCAGTTGGGATCTGCCATGATGGCTTGTCGACCAACCTCGTGAAAGGCTATGTTTTGTGCGGTATGCCGTGGAGCTGTTGCAATTGGAATAGCAGCGAAAACCATTTCAGGATAGCTGACAGCCCATTGCAACACTTGCATACCGCCCATAGATCCGCCGATGACGCAGAATAATTTTTTGATGCCGAGGCTTTCGACAAGTCGTTTTTGTGCGCGAACCATATCCCCAATGGTAATGACGGGGAAGTTGAGCCCATAAGGTTTACCTGTTTTGGGATCTGGAGAAACCGGGCCCGTGGAGCCCATGCAGCCGCCAATGACGCTGCTGCAGATTACGAAATACTTATCAGTGTCTACGGGCTTACCTGGCCCAACCATCATGGCCCACCATCCGGGCTTTTGTGTGATCGGATGAGTTTCAGAGACAAACTGATCACCGGTTAAGGCATGGCAAATGACAATGGCATTGCTTTTGTCGGCGTTTAAGGAGCCGTAAGTCTGATAAGAGACCTCTATGGGCCCGATCTCAATACCACTATCCAAGGGCATAGGTTCGTCAAAAACAACCTTTTTCCCCGGTATAGTCACAGATTTATCTTGAATTTGTATTTCAAGAGAGTTGTCATCGGTCATGGTATTTGAGTAGCCTCAATCATAATTTTTGTCGGCATAAATCCGGATCTTGCAATTAACGTCGTCGTTGATAACAAGTGTCCATGATCGGGTCGTTGCCCTAGTAATATATATCCCTGTCTTTACAGGGGAGTAATTCACAAGGGCCTTTTTTAACATTGATGATTGTTTTTATCCTTGAGGCGGCTTTCAATCAAGAAAGAACGAAAAGGGAAGGTTTAGAGGAATCTTTTCTTTTACTTTTCAATCTGGCTATGTCTATCTCTTCACTGGATTTGAGGAACACAGGCTAGGCATCATGTCTGATATGGACAAACTTTCCGATCTCCGTAACCAGATCGACGAAATTGATATACAACTTCACGACCTGTTGATGAAACGGACCGAAGTGGTACAGGCTATTGGTGCCCAAAAAGGTGATGCCGTAAGAAATTTGAGCGCAGGACGCGAGGCTCAGGTTTTAAGGCGTATGGTCGAACGCCACCAAGGGGCCTTGCCAAAATCTGCAATCGTTCGGTTTTGGCGAGAAATATTTGCCAGCGCGGCTCAGTTGGAAGGTGGCATAAGTGTTGCCGTTCATGCACCTGAAAACGATAACCGATTTTATGATTTGTCACGTGAGCACTTTGGCATGGAGACTCCAATCTCCAGCCGACAAACAGTTATGAGTGTTCTTCGGGAAGTGACCGACGGGCAAGCGAGTGTTGGAGTTCTCCCCCTACCACAAGGTGAAGCAAATCCTTGGTGGCTTTCGCTTGCTCAGGGCGAAGGGGCTACAAAGACTCGCATCGTTGCACGTTTGCCTTTCTTTAATGCGGGAGGTTCCGACGGCACTGAAGCCGTAATCGTCGCATCAAACGCTCAGCAAAAAACGGGTAACGATCGAAGCTATGTTGTTGTAGAATCTTCTGAACCTCTTTCGCGTTCAACACTCATTGATCTTCTCGAAAAATCAAACCTAAATCCTTTAAATATTCTAATCCACACTCCCGATTTTTCAGTTTGTCTTCAACTGATTGAAGTGGATGATTATGTAGCTCCAGGCGATGAGCGTCTGGCTCAACTAACCGATCTTTCAGACAAGCGAATTACGCACGCTTGGACGATTGGTGGTTATGCAGTTCCTCTGACGGACGCATAACAAGTCGACAAACAGGTCGATGTAATTTCAGTAAATAAGAGAGTTTTTAAAATGGCTTTAAAACCGCAACCCGGAATTATGGATGTTTCACCTTATGTTGGTGGAGAATCTAAAGTTGAAGGTGTCGATCGGATTTACCGCTTGGCTTCGAATGAAAACCCCCTTGGTGCTTCAGACGCAGCTAAAAAAGCTTATCACGTAATCGTCGACGATCTTCATCGATATCCGGACGGTGGTTCTTATTTACTCAGACAGGGAATTGCGGAAGCTGAAAACCTCAATGCAGATCATATCGTCTGTGGAGCAGGGTCGGATGAGCTGCTCGGATTGTTAATACGTGCCTATGTCGGTGTTGGCGATGAGATCGTTTACAACGAACACGGATTTTTGATGTACCCAATCGGCGCGAAAACGGCCGGTGCGATACCTGTTAAAGCACCTGAAAAAGATCTTCGGATTGACGTGGATGCCATGCTGGCGGCAGTAACGGACAAAACTAAAATCGTATTTTTAGCTAATCCCAATAATCCCACAGGAAGTTATGTCTCTGAACAAGAACTGCGCAAGCTTCGGGCAGAATTAAACCAGGATGTGTTGCTGGTAATCGATGCTGCCTATTGCGAATACGTTGATAGCCCCGATTACATCAGTGGTGCTGCTTTGGTTGAAGAGTACGATAATGTTGTCATGACAAGAACCTTCTCCAAAATTCACGGTTTGGCCGCGTTACGTTTGGGCTGGGCATATTGTTCTGCTGAAGTGGCTGATGTCTTAAATCGCGTTCGTGGACCTTTCAATGTCAGTTTAGCAGCACAGACTGCAGGCGTTGCCGCGATTAAAGATAAAGCGCATCTCGAACGTTCAAGAGACCTTAATGCCCGTTTGCTAAATTGGTTCCGTCAACAACTGGCAGAGCTCGGTTTACTAACCCACGATTCCGTTGCGAATTTTGTGCTGGTTAATTTTGATGCTGATAGCCGGGCTAATGCGGCGATTGAGTTCCTGAAAAACAAAGGTGTTCTTGTGCGCGGAATGGCGGCCTATGGCTTGGCTGCTCATCTTAGGATCAGCATTGGAACAGAAGATGAAATGAGGGTGGTGGTCGATAGTCTCACCGCATTTATAAATGAATGATGCAAAAGAACCTCTATTTAACAAAATAGCTCTGATCGGTATTGGCCTGATTGGATCGTCCCTTGCTCGTGCAACAAGGCAACGTGGCTTGGCCCGTGAGATTGTTGCCTGTGCGCGGAGCAAGTCTACTCGTGACAAAGTTATGGAACTGGGAATTGCGGATGCCGTTTATGAAACGCCAGACGAAGCAGTTCAGGACGCGGATCTCGTCATTCTCTGTACGCCCGTTAGTACTTATGATGATTTGGCTTTGGCAATGTCACCGTCCTTGAAGCCGGGGACGATTGTCAGCGATGTAGGTTCTGTAAAAGAATCGGTTATTCGAGATGTCGGGCAGCACCTGCCCGATGGTGTTCACTTCGTGCCAGGTCACCCGATTGCGGGAACAGAGCACTCTGGACCAGAGGCAGGCTTTGCTGAACTGTTTGATGGCCGCTGGTGTATTCTTACTCCCCCTGTTGGAACGAATGCAGAGGCATTGGCAAAGATTACAGCTTATTGGGAAGCTTTGGGGAGCATGGTTGAAATCATGACTGCTCATCATCACGATAAGGTTCTCGCGATCACTTCTCACCTTCCACATCTAATCGCCTATACCATTGTTGGTACAGCGACCGATTTGGAAGAGAGCCAACAAGCAGATGTTGTGAAGTTCTCAGCGGGTGGCTTTCGGGATTTTACCCGAATTGCCGCTTCGGATCCGATCATGTGGCGTGATGTTTTCCTGAATAATCGTGAGGCCGTGTTGGAGATGTTACAACGCTTCTCTGAAGATCTCTCTGTTCTTCAGCGTGCAGTGCGCTGGGGTGAAGGTGATGTTCTCGAGGATCGATTCCGGAAAACGAGAGATATTCGTCGCGGGATTGTGGATGCGCATCAAGCCGGAACTTTTGATGCCAGAGAGCCTGATGACGCCAAAGAATCAGAAAGTGACGACGATTAATTTCGCACAAAAAGCGATAGAATTAAAAAAGGCTTTCCCGGTTGGGAGAGCCTTTTTTCTTGTGATCGAGAACTCATTGAGCCAAAGGCGGCAGCTTGAAAAGGGTAATAGGACCGACTGAAAGCCAACCATCTTTCATGACGAGAGGGGCTTCAATTTCGTGACGGCCACGGCTGTTGGTTTGTGAGCGTGACGTTAAGCACACCTATTTTTGCATGATGTAAGGTGTTACGTTG
>OJFV01000225.1_pt1 | contig 20065 bp, 20 predicted proteins | sample 1594391 | NCBI WGS metagenome assembly OJFV01 (sample SAMN05416856, study PRJEB24817) | seawater metagenome | isolation source: Sea water | place: Canada:Atlantic | collected 2013-11
AACAGCAGAAGAGGACTATCTTAAAACAGGCTTGCTAAAATGGGGGCACTACATGAAATTCCATCGCTTCATCAAGATTAGAACTCATATGTAAACCCTCATAGCCTGAGTGTGAGGGGGACCAAGCCCCCTACCCTTATTTTTTAGCATCTTCTACTAATTCATAACCATTATAGGCTTTAATGCGGTTTTCCTTAGAAAGTTCATGTAAATTCCCTTGAATACCACCCTCGCCAAAGATCACACTAAATACGGGTTTTACTTCCTTAAAGATTGCACGGTTACGATCAAATGGTGCTCGCTTTCCTTTAGTAGTTAGCCCAAAAGCAACAACAGGTACTTTCTTTGAACTCGCCCACTTTGCTGCGATTAGATCCCCGCCTGTTGTCCCTCCAGTCGTAACGAGGAACATATCAGGTCTTTTTGCAAAAAATCGATCCAACATTAAACAAACGCCGTCAATATCCTTTACTTTATTGTCACCTGAGAAAAGAATTGGTGTTCCTTTTGGAATATGGACAAGCGTCTTGTTAATTTTTTGGGCCTTTATAAAGTCTTTGCTTTGAACAACCGCGGCGGAACGATCGGCATGATTTACTTTTGATTTTCGGTTGTATGGCATCCAGACATTGCCAACGATCATTTCGAAATGATCCCCAGAAATATCGCGGATAGTTTCAAAGGCGTTTCTTGCTTCTACTAGGGTTTTGCCTTCATTAGTTAGGCGTTCTAGCTTGTTTGTTGTTACTTCGCTTCCATCAAAATTATCATTAATATCACGTTGCTGAAATTCGTTTGTATCAAGCTTACGCTCAATATCAGCAACCCGACGATGAAAGGCATTTACAATATCGGAGAGAATACCCGAGGAATATTCTTCTAATCGAGATTCACCGAATACTTCCTGTATTGATCCAAAAATATCATCAAGCAGATTGTACACGACCTCTGTCTCAGGCAAGGCGCGGTGGTCTTCTTCATCGTGTCCCGGACGAACCGCAAAAAGCTCTGCTTCTTCAATAATTCGAGCTGTTGATGTAACGTTTGAATATGTTTCTAGGGAAGTATCCATTGTAAACCTCTGAGCTAACTATTTGTTTATTTAAATGTTCACCGTCGTTGCGGCTCACAATTTTCGTATTGGCAGGAAGATTTTAAGGGTGTCAAAAGTCGCGAAGCGAGGGCGGAACGCCCCACCTTTTGATCCCCTTAAAAATTTCTGGCATAGAAATTCAAACCAAGACGTTGCGTCCGCCAGGACGCTCTAAACCCACTTAGATAAAAAGAGGTGCGCCGAAGGCGTTCATTCGTGTAGTCCACGGGACTACGATAGGACTTTCCAGAGTGTTTATTTAATCAAGTATTGTAAGCGTCCGGTGAGACGCGCCTATTCGAAGCTATACCCAGGATCTATATTTCCCTTGATTGATTAATAAGGGAGATGAATATGGTTCAGCAAGCAACCGGTGCTTTAAGCGAAAAGAGCTTAACTCGAACAATCTGTATCATAATACTTTACCAAGCTCTTTTGGAGCAAACAGATTTAGATGAAGTAGCTGCTCGTTATGGGACAACATCCTTTGAGGTATATAACTGGGGAACTCCAGAAGATATAGAACATGGCAACGGCTTTGTTAGTGTTGAAATTACCAAAGAGAACGAAGTGGCCCTAGAGGATCTGAGCACATAGTAAATGGTAATTAAATTCAACAAATATATCAAAAAACGAGGCAAGCCATGATTACTCCCACGACAAACACACGTATTTATCTCGCTTGTGGAGCAACGAATATGGGTCGAAGTTTTGATAGCTTGTCATCATATGTTCAACAGGAGATGAAGTTAGATCCATTCGACGGCGCACTATTTATTTTCCGTAGTAAAAGAGGCGATAAGGTAAAGGTTTTGTGGTGGGACGGACAAGGACTTTGCCTTTTTTACAAACGGCTTGAGCAAGGTAGATTCATTTGGCCATCAACAAAAAATGGAACTGCACAACTTACCAAGGCCCAGCTATCAATGTTGCTGGAAGGGATAGACTGGAGGCGACCAGAATGGACGACAAAGCCAACCCGAGCAGCATAATTATCATCTTAAATAAACGTAGTTTTGGTTGAATAATATGTGACATATTCGCTGAATTTATGTACAATTCAGCATGAATTCCACACCAGAAGTTCTCCCCGAAAACATAGCCGGATTACACGCAATTATTGCGTCACAACAAGCCTTGCTTGCAGAAAAACAGACCCTGCTTGTGGAGCGAGATGCCGAGATAGAACTTCTACGTGTTCGACTTGCCGCACTCCTTCGGCAACGTTTTGGTAAGTCCTCGGAAAAGCTTGATTTGGAGATTGAGCAACTTGAGCTGATGCTTAATGTTTTGGAAACTTCAGGATCAGAACTCAACCGAGAGAGAAAACCCGATACAGAGACAAAATTCGACAATGTCAGTAATAAAATAAAGCCTTCTCGTAAGTCTCTACCAAAAGATTTGCCCCGGGAAGAAATTATCCATGCCCCGGAGGCAACTTGTCCCTCTTGTGGGAATGAACGCTATAGCGCTCTTGGTGAAGATGTAACCGAAGTATTGGAATTTGTTCCCGCTCACTTCAAGGTTATTGCTCATCACAGACCAAAGTGGTCGTGCCGTTGCTGTGAGACAATCAGGCAGGCTCCGGTTCCTGATTACCCTATTACACGAGGACGTGCAGGACCTGGTCTTTTATCTCATATTTTGGTTTCCAAATTCTGTGATCATTTACCGTTCTATCGGCAGAACCAAATTTATGCCCGTCAGGATATCGACCTGTCCCGCTCGACAATGGCAGGCTGGACGACTCAGGTTGTAACTCTACTCAGACCTCTGCTTGAAGCGCTGAGGATCAGTGTCATGGCCTCACCGAGGCTACATACTGATGATACGCCTGTTCCGGTACTCAAACCGGGTAACAAAAAGACCAAGACAGGCCGGCTATGGGTTTATGTGAGGGATAATCGGCCTTATGGCAGCGCGGATCCACCTGCTGCTTTTTATCACTACAGCCCAGATCGCAAGGCCATACATCCAAAGACCCACCTGAAAGATTTTACAGGAATTCTGCAAGCGGACGGTTTTCCCGGTTATCTGGATCTCTATAAAGCGGACATGAATGGCCAATATAGGATAGCTGAAGCCGCCTGTATGGCGCATGTTCGTAGGAAATTCCACGATATATTTGCGAGCAATGCCTCTCCTGTCGCCAAAGAGGCAATAAAGCGGATTGGAGCCTTGTATGATATAGAGCGGGAAATCCGGGGACAAAGCGCTGAAGATCGTCAAATCGTGCGCGAAAAACGGTCAAAGCCCTTGCTGGCAAGCTTTAAGGGATGGCTGGAAGAGCAGAAAGCAATGTTGCCAGGGAAGTCTGCATTGGGAGTAGCTATTCGCTACGCCTTAACCCGGTGGGCAGCTCTTACTCTCTATCTTACTGATGGAACGGTAGATATTGATAACAATGCTGCTGAAAGAGCTATACGTATTATAACTTTGGGCCGGAAGAACTACCTATTTGCCGGATCGGATACCGGAGGAGAGTCAGCGGCTGCTATGTATTCTCTGATCCAGACCTGCAAGCTTAATGGTATCAATCCTGAAGCTTACCTTACTGATATCCTAAACCGTATGCAAAGCTACCCAGTTAATCGTGTCCAAGAGCTTTTACCCTGGAGCTGGAAACCACTATGATAATGCTCCAGTCGAATCTTTTTAAGCCCTTAAAGCGGAATTTATTTGGCGATGTACTTGATAAACAAAGCGTCAGGTTGAAATAGCCCTGTTCAAATATATCAACGAGTTTTACTATCCAAGAAGCTGACACTCAACACCCGGCGGAAAACCCCCTCTCGTTATGGAATATAAATTTACATAACTGAGTGTGGTAACCGTAATTTTTTTCAGGCAAGACCATTCGAGCTATTACTCTATATAGCGCGGATTCTGGAACCGTTAGATTTCAAATCTCATGCAATATAACCATATTAAAACACCACCATTAAGGGTGGCCACAAAAAAACACAACCTAAGTGTTGACGGTGTAATTTTTATCACTTAAAGATAATTTTCATTCGAATGTAATTTCAATATTTTTCAATTAATAGGAGCATAAAATGCGTAAATCACCTGGAATGGGCGGCTTGGGTAATTAACCATGTCAGTTGGTAGGGCTTTCGCCCTACCAACTACCAATTTCACGTGTCAAAACTAAGGTAGGAAAATGGACCAACAAATTACTCTTTCACCTTTTACCCGAATTAAAAGAAGCTCGGATGTCATCCGACTTGGATTTGGAACGGCAAGCGTTCATTTGAATTTGTCTTATGAAAAGCCAATTTTTGATGCTTTAGATATGCTATTAGAGGGAACTACTAAGGCAGACCTGATTAATAATTTGACTGAAAAATACAGTCATGTTGTCGCAGACCATGTTTTAGAACTTCTCAACAAAGGAAAACATATTGTTCAACAAAGTTTTTTTTCAAATGAGAATAGATACAGCCGTAACAAAACTTATTATCATCTTATTGGCGGAGATGACACTGCTGAAGAAAAAATTCAATCAAGCCACGTTTGTATAATAGGCTGTGGGGGAATTGGAAATCTTATCTCCATGGGACTTGCAGGCCTTGGTATTCGTAAATTAACGTTTATTGATGACGATAATATCGAATTTTCAAATTTATCTCGACAATTTGCTTTCAGTGAAAGTGATGTAGAACTCCATAAAGCAAGTGTCCTTTCTCGTGAAGTTAGAAAAAGGAACTCAAACGTCAGCGTTAATCCCATATTAACAAAAATTGATTGCCCGAAAGATCTTTCAACAATCATCCCGGACGACGTAGACTTAATAATTCTTTCAGCAGATAAACCTGAAAATATTGTCTTTTGGACAAATGATTTCTGTGTAAAAAACAAAATTGCTTTTATTAATGTAGGTTACGTGGAGGATTGGGTTTCTTTCGGTCCATTCTTCATTCCTGATCAAACGTCTTGTTACCGATGTGGCCAACTTATTGCTAAAAATGAAGGATTGGATCTAGGTGGGTTAAAGATTGTTGAAAAAATTAATAGTCGTTATCAAGTACCATCATCACCCTCAACTAATACAATATCTGCAGGTATGGCGCTAAATGATATTATCCTATATCTAGGAGGTATTAGCTTTCCTGTTAGCGCAAACACCAAACAATTCTATTTGCCAAATACATTTGAATTAAAAAGTATTTCCATTTCTCGCAATCCTGATTGTGAGGTTTGTGGCAAAGAGAGCACTAGTGAGTAACTATAAGAGAATTCACTGGTTTGGTGTAACTTTTACGGGTGTCCGAATGATAGTCGGGGCCTTCACAGTTCTTTATGTTCTTGGTAAAGGGTTCTCATTATCAGACATTATTTTGGTCAAGGGTTGGCAAATAGCCTTCTTGATCATTATAGATCTTCCTGTAGCTAAGTATGCAGATCAAGGGCATCAAAAACTGGTTGTTGGTATGGGAATAGCTTTTGCAGCAGCATGGTTGGTAACCACAACAGTTAGTGACAGTTTTATTTATTTAATAATTGCGGAGTCTTTTAACGCAATCTCATTAGCTCTATTTAATGGTGCTTTTACGGCACTTCTTGTTAATGTTGGCAATAAAGAAGGTGTTAAAACTAAGAATATTCTAAGTCAGTTTGCTTCTCATCAATACCTAGCAATGGTGATCGGTATTGCTGTAGGGTTTCTGGTCGCAGAAGACACTACCGATCCTTTAATATGGTGGTTAGCAGGAACTCTTGCGGGGTTAATTTCATTATTATTTCTTACGTTGGTGTCATCAGAGCAGGGAAGATCTCCTAAACACAACGAAATTAGATCTATGAAAAAAGACCTAAAGTTGATTTTATTCTATGCTAAAACAAACGCAGTTCCGATTATTCTATCAGCGATAGTTTATCATTATCTTGTTCAATTTTGGCAAGCATCTTTATCTGAAAATTTAAATTCGGCATCATTTGTTTCTGCTATTTTTGTAGGGTGTCTTCTCGCACAATCTGCGGCAGGTAGCTTAAGTAGCAAATTAACAAAATATAGAGAGCCTATTGTTAATCTTAGTATTGGTTGTGCCATTTTAATTTCTTTATGGGGAATGTTTATTCTAGACAGGATGACAATCGTTATTTTTCCTATTATTTTAGCATTTTTTTGGATAAGACTTTTATCAATTGCTCAAGGGATCTGGTTACAAGAAAAGATACCAAGTGATCTCAGGGCTTCTGCAAGTGCCTTATTGGGAACAATCTCTAGGATAATTGTTGTAATACTATCAGCTCCGATTGCCGCAGTAGTTACTAATGTAAATATTGGCATTATTTATACAGGGCTTGGTTTCGCTTTGCTCTTGGGTTTGATTCTAAACCTATTTATTCCTAAGATGCTAATATTTCTAACAAACAAAAATGCTTAATCTTTGAGGTTCAGACCCAAGGGCTCTGTTAGTAAGTGGATAGGCGCGTCTCACCGGACGCTTACCAAGTATTCATCAAATAAAATGGACCTATATTTAATGAACGCCGCAAAATAGGATAGTTAGCTGGAGGGGCCAAGCCCCCTCTTGGGGACTTGGTGTAGGTTGGCAGCGTAGCGCCTACCGGAATATAGCCTGGTCCCGTTTAGGGATTTGCCCAGCTCTCAAGCATATGATGACCAATACATTGGGTTACCACTCCATAAACTAGCACCACTATAAGAAGACAACCTAATATAATCCTGTGTGACTAAATGTCTTGTAACATCACCGATAAATTTATCTTTCATAGGTATAGTTGTGCCAGAATCAATAGCATCACATTTCTTCTCCTGTGCAATGGCTCGCATCTCTATTGTTCTTTTACTCACAATATTCACCACCTGGTAAAAATCTACGTTTGTTTGATCATATCCCCATGACGAACTAAGAATGGTACCAACCTCAAAAGAATGTGGTCTTTTATTTTCTTCAGCACGACGCTTTTTGTTAATGGCGTTAATTCTTCGAGATTCAATAAATTGGTTTTTCCGAAATTCCCTAATATCCTCAGACTTATAATAAAAATGTTGTGACGGTTTCTGCTGTCTTCCCGCAAAGGCCACCATCGATGGTTTGTTATTACGATCAGTATAGTAATAGATTTCAGCATCAGATCCTTCAGCATCCACCAAAACAGCATTATCCGGAATGTATGAAGAACGTGGGAAAATTAAGCTACGTGGCATTTTTCTTCTCCAGTTGATTTAATCAACCAAAGAAAACCTACTTCTCTTCATTGTGATCTTTCCGCTGCTAATCTAAAGGTCCGGACAGTACTGCTGTGTTGACAACCAGAGCACATACACAAACTTGCATCGTCCCACTCATTGTCTTCCTCAAGATCGTCCGTTCCTCCAATGGATAATTCTGCCCAGGAAGTCACCTGGATAAGGATATGTGCATCAGAACCACAATGAGGACATACCATTGACCATTCATCACGAACACTATCCTGGATACAATCTTCTTCAGGGCCCCCATTTGCGGGTATCTTGGTAATGAAATATCCAATGCGATTAACATAGTGTATCCCTAAACCAATACAGGGATTCCCATTATCATCATCCATATATGTCCATACGTGACCCGGTTGAGTTATGGCCATCTCGCGTACATAATCAAATTCGGGACCATATGTTTCAAATAAAACGCAACAGCCATCGATGCTATACCCGTGGGTATTATTGATGTGATTTGGAACTGGTTTGTATGTTTCCGCCCATTGATCTTCATTCATAGGAAATCCCCCTCAGCAAAATATATTAAGGGGGAGTTTTGAGCGTTTAGAATGTTCTTCAGCTACACTTATCGCGACTTCAACATTGTCGACAACATCTGTAATAGCTTCGCATCCGCCTTCTTTTAAACGACCGTAAATTGTGAAGAACTCAGCTTCCTCGCGATCAATCCCGCCAGTAGTGCAATCTTCTTCTTCAATGCAGCCTCCAAGTTCCAGATTTGTAAATTGCGTCCAGTCGGGCTCTTGATCATTAGTGCAGCAATTATAATTTTGGCCTTCAAACATAGGGTTTCTCCAGTTGGTTATATTCAACAAAAGAAAACCTTCTTCTCTCCGGGTGTAGATAAAACAAAAAACCCGAGGCAAATGTGCCTCGGGTTTTTTCATTAGCTCTTAAAGCCAGGATAACTCTACAATCAAGAAAGCCTAAGACGATTAGTACCAACCAGAAGACTATAGGGGAACTCGTTTTTAACTCAAGGATATAACCTTGGCTTTTAGGGTGATTTTTTCCAAAACATCTGCGTTTGGAATAAAAACACGTAACGAAGACTGAATAATTTCAGTAGTACAGCCGAGAAGCTTTAAGCCATCCTTCTCATGCCTATCCCATCCTGTTACTTCGGCACGATAATCGCCGGCTAACATTGAACGGCGGAGTTTCCAATTACCTGTTAATTCAGCGTGTCCAGCTTGTACAAGAACATGCTGCCAGAGTTCGCTAGTAGAAATGTCGATCGCATCACTAATGCCAAGGTTCCGGAGAAGGGCTTGGGCTTCAGAACCACTTACAATACGACCAAGCAATCTTTCGCCATCATCGAGCACAAGACGACGCACTTTTGGGTTATCCTTTGGCATGTACTTCCACAATGGCAAAAGTAATCCAGTTACCATATAAAAATTGACTATTCTGAATTCGGGCAATGCCTCTCGTTCCATTTCCCAGTACTCTTCAAACAGGGAAAGGTCCGCATCAATCCATGAAGTCTCATCAAAACCATCAGCCTTAACTGTCTCTTCTGTTTCAGGTCGAACCAAACTATATCGACGATGCAAAATTCCATCTTCATCCTTATATCCGTGATAAGGCAGACAAACTGCAGCTCGCTTTGAACGGGTGTTCACCATCATTCTTGCCCCAGTTATAGATAAAGCTTCCTTGAAATCAGTCCGCCGGTGACGGTCTTTCCGCTCAATCCGGATAAGGGAAGTCTCCGCGCCAGTTTCACCGTGGATCTGAATAACCTTGCGTTCCAGAGCAACTAGACTGTCTGCAGAAAGTTGCTCGACGCCTAATTGGTATGTTCCGTTTTCTTTGGCTCGTTCAATAGCCCCTTCGTGCAGCTGATCAAACTCATCAAAGATAGCATTCTGCATATCTATTCGAAGTGCCAAAATTCTATTTAAAAATCTTTGTATAGGCGGAAGATCCGCTCGCAATCCACCTTCTTCACAGGTAAGTTTTAATCCTGTCCTGGTTTCGAACTCGTCTAAGCCACAGCACTCAAGCTCCTGGCGATAAAGTAATCGGTAAAAAGTATATAGAGCCTGCTTAGCGTAATCTGATTCCAGATTATCGCTTTCGCGGAACATAGCACCACTACCACCTTCTCTCTGCCCTCGGGTAATTGCTCCAAGTGCATCAAGCCGACGTGCGATCGTGGAAATAAAACGTCGTTGACCTTTTACATCAGTAGATACGGGCCTAAAAACTGGATCACAGGCTTGGTTGGTTCTCTTGGTCCGGCCGAGGCCCTGAACTGCACGATCGGCCTTCCAACCGGGCTCAACCAAATAATGGGCTCGTTGCTTTTGATTAATACACCCGATATCGGCGTGATAGCTACGTCCGGTACCACCAGCATCGGAGAAAATAAGAATTTTTTTCTTGTCATCCAAAAATGCCTGGGCTTCCGTTACATTGGAACTCGCTGACCTTTTAGAAACAAAATAGCGTCCATTATGGTAAAGTACCCGGCGCTTGCGCCCTGTTACTTCTGCAACGACATCATCACCGAAGTGGTGAAGCACCTGGTCCAGAACACTCGGTATTGTCGGAAGGGCCGCGATTTCTTCAATAAGGTTATCGCGAATAGCTATGGCTTCCCGACTTTGAAGGTCCTCGCCATTACTATCAGTAGCACGACGAATATGGACATCGCCGTCCACTTCATATTCTTCATAGACATGTATGGGAAAACCCGCCTGAAGATAGTCAATAACGGACTCTTTAGGAGAAAAATCAATATGAAGATCTTTCCATTCAGAAGGGGGAATATCAGCTAGGCGGCGTTCTAGTACAGCTTCGGATGTTGAAACCAATTGCAGAACTGGGGCACGATCTTCAGCAAGATCAATTTCAATCTCACGGATTAATTCCGGCCCGACCATACCTGTCAAAATTGCGTTGAAGAAACGCTGTTTCGTGCTTTCAAAAATAGACATCGCCCTTGCTTTGGCCTGTCGGTTAGAGCTTCCGTTCTCTGTCGTTACGCCAATCAACTCCAGTACACTTTGGATATTTTGATGAATGTGCTGAAAAGCATCAGCGTATATATCGTAAACCTCGACCTGTTTTGGGGTCAGGTTAACAATTAGGGGATTTACCTCGACACCTTCATAAGAAAGAACACGGGAGGTATAAAGGCCAAGTGCCTTGAGATCTCTGGCAATCATTTCCATTGCAGCTATGCCGCCCTGGTCCATATCGGCTACAAACTGTTCTCTGGTTGGGAATGGCATATCTGCACCGCCCCAAATCCCAAGACGTTCACCATAAGCGAGATCAGTTATATCTGATCCCGCCGTTGCTGAAGCATAAACGACACGCGCCTCGGGTAACTCAAATTGTAGCCTCAATCCAGCAAGCCCCTGCAAGGATGCTTGGCCTTTGCCCATGTCGCTATCCTTGACTATAGCGTTTGCCATTGAATGCGCTTCATCAAATGCAATCACTCCGTCAAAGCCTAAGCCACACCAGTCAAGGATCTGATCAAGACGGGATCCGTTTTTACCTTCTGAGCGGATCGTCGCAAAAGTGGTAAAGAGAATACCTTCTTGAATTTTAATGTCTGTGCCCGCTTGAAATCGGTTCAAGGGAACAATTTGGGTTGGATCCATACCAAGATCAGACCAATCTCTTCGAGCGTCATCCAGTAAGGCAGAGCTACCCGAAATCCACACCCCGCGTTTACGGCCCTGCAACCAGTTATCAAGCAAGATGCCTCCGATCTGGCGTCCTTTACCCGCACCGGTACCATCCCCAAGAAAGAACCCACGGCGAAATTTAACCGCTCCTTCTTCGCCTTCTGCTGCTGCGCTCACTGTCACCCGGTTTTCGTTTACGGTAAACCAAGCATTGATATGGGATTTGTGCGCTTGTCCGGCATAAACAATTGTCTCTAATTGTGCATCAGACAAAACGCCATTCTTTACCAATCTTGGATATAGCTTTGGACGATAATCCGGCTTAGGAGGCGCAACCGAGGCCATTGCAGCCGACTGACATAGTTGCGTCACATGAGCACTCGCCCCTGGTATCTCAAAAGTCTGCGGCACCCAAGGAACAAATGATGACGAACTTGTCTCATTCTTTGGAGCTTCAAAGTTTTTGAGGACAATCTCAAGCTCTTCCGCCTCGATTGGAGCCGATATTACCTTTTCTTTTTTTTGTGCGACGATCGCAGTTGGAATCGTTGATTTCACAGATGAAAAACTTACTCCCTCAGCTGCACATCGAGCAGGGAGTTCTTTGGCCAGTATCCCGACTAACGCGGACAAGTCTGTGATCACATCCTGGTATAGCCCGTTAAAGAGGGTAGGATCATCAGCAGGCACTTTATCAAAGACACTCAACCGAGTGTCGAATGTGGTTCCGTGTTTTTGGAATACATTTTTGGGTAAAGGTCCGGAGAAAACCAGGCTTGCCTGTTTTTGTAGCGCCGTGAAACTTTCAAGCCATTTCCCTGCAGGCTTAAAGTTCTCGCCGGTGATCAGAACCAGGCGGCCGCCTGGAGCCAGACGTGAAAGAGCCGATTTCAAATGCTTGAGCGTTACGCCAGTATTGCGCTTGCTAACATTAGCACCTGCTGAAAAAGGAGGGTTCATAATAACGACCGATGGGATCAGGCCATTCGGTAACCGGTCATTGATTTGCTCGCCGTTGAGAGTAAACGTTTCAGCCTGGGGAAAGAGATCTCCTAACAGGTCGCTCCGGGTTCCAGCCAGGTCATTAAGAATAAGACTGGATCCAGCCAGCTCACCAAAGACCCCAAGTAGTCCTGTTCCAGCCGATGGCTCAAGCAAGACATCATCGCACCCTATGTTTGCCGCAATTGAAGCAACGTAGGCCAGAGGCAATGGAGTGGAGAACTGCTGAAAATCAAGCATCCCCTCGCTGCGGCGGGTTTGTGTCGGTAAACCTTTGAGGATCCGCGTAAACAAAGCGACAGACAAAAAGGATTTGAGCAACTTCCAGGGCCTCATAGGCATCCTTCCACGACCAGGCTCCATCAGCATCGCTTGCACCACAAGCTCTGGTCATAGCCGCTTTAAGCTGGCCCGAGTTAAGAGAGCCCTTTTGGAGGTCGATTGCGAGTTCACCTGCAGCAATAAGGATATTGGCGGCAATGGTTTTTTGAGAATTGCCTGAAGCAGGTATTAATACTGAGCTTGTTGTATCGGAGATTTGTTGCGAAAGCATGTGCTTCCTCCTGTTGATTTTAATTCAACAAAAGAAAAACTTTCTTCTCTTCGGGAACCAGCCACATAAAAACCCTGCCAGCAGGGGGAGTTGGCAGGGTTTCCATAAGGAGTTTGCTGCATCTTGTAGGAGGCTACAAACATTGTATCAATTATAAAAGCCTTTGATTAATGAATAGTCAATTTTACACATTCATCTCATCAGTATCCTCGTCGGCACAGGTCAAAGCCCATATTATAACGTGGACGCTCGGCACTATCCGTTGATCGAGTTTTAATAATTTAAACACTTTTAAATTGTAAATTGTTTTTTACAACGTAAATCCTCTGATTATAAAGACTACGCATTTCTTGGAATTAAACATGCAAAACAACATAACCACCACCACAGCAACCAAAGTGATAACGTTGAGTATTCACAACCTTATAGAGCAATTGGAAGATGGTCTTGCCAAGGCTCATTGCGGGGAGAAGTCTCTTGAGCATAGTGAGCAACCCCATAGTTTGATACACCTATTAGGTGTTGAGGAAGACTTATATGCTGCACTGGATATGATAAACACGGCAAAGGCGGTATATGAGTTATCTGAATTGAGGCAAGAGTTTTTTCACAACCAGCCACAAAAATAGCACCTTTAGCTCGCAATTGCCGTATTCTTGGAGGCAGGTATTCTCTGTTCCAAAGCATACTCATCTCCACGCACTGCAAAATATTGGCCGTTTGATTGTACTCTACGAAAATGGGTTATCGCGTCTTCGCCCTCTCGAAATCCATAATCGTAAAACCTCGATCTGTAAGTCGCGCCCATGTGAGCTGGTGGCAAAGCATCGAGAAAATAGTTATAGTCATCCTCAGAAATCTCGAACTCAAAACCTGACCCCAATGCTTCACCAACCACGAGAACATTCTGATCAACGCCACCTGCAAAATTTATGGTTTTCAAGAACTTTGCTCTCAGATAGCTACTAAGAAAAGAGGGAACCGTTTTACCGACCTGTACTTCCAACACACTCCCCGCACTTACGTCCACGAGGTATCTGACATTTGATTTTTCAATGACCTGGAAATCAGATTTCGTAACATGATTTGTTGGATAAAAGTAAAAGTCCCCATAGCCTTTGTATCCAAATGCAGGTCTGGATTTGTCCAAACCAAATGTTTCAGAAAATTGGTAAGGTGCCACCAAATTATTCACAAATCTCTGATTGACAGTGATAATGTCTTCCATTGGAAATTCTCCATTTTTTGGGGATCTTCAGGGATGAAAATCTTCAAAAAACAAGAATCACCTCCCCTTCAATACCTTAAAGGAGAGGCATCTGACTTTGGCCAGTTTGGGGCTTGGCTTCCGACTTGGCTTCCGGCTCGGGCTGCACCTTCTCAATAAATTCAGCAATTAAAGAATAATTTGCTTCCAAAAGAACATCGAGACCTGGCGGCAAACCATTAGATACTGCATCTACTTTATAGCCAGGCCAGGTGCGCTCAAAACTCCAAAGCGCAGCATCCGATTGCCGCCACTGATATTGTATCTGGGTTTCATAGACACGTTTTTTGCCTCGGATAATCCAGAAATCAACGACGGTCAAGCGCCACTCAGTGCCTTCGATTAAACAGGGATTGCTTATAAAATGAATTTTCATGGGGTCCCCTTGCGTGCCTCTCGTATGATATTTCACCGTAAGAAAGTACCAAAAATACGATGGATCTTAAAAAAGGGATCAGATGCCCGAAAGCACCCGACCCAGTTTAGCCAGGGAGAAAGGCTATTGTGCTGCTCGTGATGCATCTTCTTTAGATGCCAAATCCTCTTGTAAAAAGGCCGGAAGTTCGGAAGAAGGCTCTATAACGGCTATATCATCTGCACCAGAGACAACCTTCATAATCTCTGGCAACCAATTCGCGGCTTTCTCACGTTGGCTTGCATTCAGGTTCTGGTTTTCTGGATCAAAAAGGAAAGCAACTGCCTTGGCCAGATCCGCCTTCTTTTCCTTAGCTCGGTTAAGCGCCCATCCCTCATCCACAATATCAGCTCCGATCGCAAGAAGGTGCGCCGTCGTAATACGTTTGCAAAAAGCTTTTTCTGTCGGTGTCCAGTAATCCCGAATATTTACGCCCGACAACGTCGCAATATGTTCAATCAAATCGTTTGTACCAGGTTGCGAAGCCAGTTGATTGTGCAATGTCCTGGCAACGCAAAAAGCAAACAATCTATCTTTGGTTTCCTCAGGTAAGGCCGCAATGACATCAAAATCCTTTACCTTAACTCCTGTCCACTTGATTTCTAAGCTATCTGAGATTTCATCAAGTTCTGACCAAGCCGTCGAAGCATCCCTTTCATCGTCATTTAAATCGCACCAGGTCTTTGTTGTTGAAATGGACAATGGCTTGTCCCATGGCCTGCCACTGGATAAAGAGCTCGTCAAATTGTAGAGAAGAACATCCTTGGAAAGGTTTATATTTTTTGCCAATTCAGCCTGCATGGACCGACCTCGTAGAGATCGAAGACTGTCATTCAGGGCCTGGGTAAAGTCTTTATCAGCTCCTGTGGGCTCTTCTTCGCTAACAGTGTTAGCGTGTGACGGGTCACTCTGTGACCCAGTATCATTTCCCTCTGCAGGGATTTCCTCAACATCTTCTGCGCGGATCAGGCCTTCGTGAAATTCAAGGTCGCCGTAATAGTCGAGGTAACAGACAACACCTGACCGGGATTTGTCTTCAGCAGTAAAGACCTCCTGTTGCTGGTCAAGTTCGCCCTCGCGGATATTCAGGGTATGATACTCGTCTCCCTCATCTTCGCTCATAACATCGGCGTCATCGACGCTTTCTTCAAGCTCCTTGATCCGGGCCCTTACTTTCTCAAGCTCCTGTTCCTGTTCCGGGGTCAAGTCCACATATTCCCGATAACAGCGATCATAATCCTGATATCCACTAATATTACCGTCTTCACAATATTCAGCCCACTTCCAGCCATCAGCAAGCTGCTCCTGGACGATACTCTGGAACTTTTCCCGCACCAGCTTTTTCACCAGATTTACATCGGTCAAGTAGAACTCTTCCCCAAAGAGATACCTATTAATCTCTCCGCCAGCTTCTTCATACGCCGCGACCGTGATAAACTTAACCAGGCTATCATTTGGCTCGTATTGCTCTGTCACCATGGCCCGTTTGATATTGGGGATGTGGAAATATCCAGATTTCAGGTGCTCAACCTGGCGCTCATGATCGTCCGACAAGGAAAAGGCTTTCAATTGATCTAGAGTAAGTTTTCCCTCCTTGTAGGCTTCCAGTACATCATCATGGAGATTGGCCAGCTTCAAGCGCCGGGTAACACTTGCCGAGGATGTTCCAAAATGGCGGGCAATATCATCAATGTTGTGTTTTTTCGCAACCAGGGCCTTATACGCTTTTAGCTCGTCAATAGGGCACATAGCCGAACGAGCCACGTTCTCCATCAGGGAAATTTCTTCAGCCGACACGCCATCGGGGGCAATACGGCAGTCAATCATCAACTCCTTATCCCCATCATCAGGGACAATTTTGTTCTCGTTTGCCAATTCAATGATCGCCTGAAGTCGGCGACCACCACCGACAACTCCATACTTCCCCCCCTTTTCCTTAACCACAATCAGGGACTGCAACAGACCTGCGGCCTCAATAGAGGATTTCAGAATTACCAGATCTTCAGCCGCCGCATCCGTTTTACGAACGTTCATGTCCGATTTATGGAGGTTCTTCAGAGTAATACGGGCATTTTCTAAAGTAATCTGTACGCCTTGAATCTTTATTTTCTTAGCCATTGTCTTTCTCCCAAAAAGCAAAGGCCCCGCGTTATGCAGGGCCGTTTATTGTTAAATGTTAGTTTGACCAGAGAACCAGGTCCTTGTTTCCGCCATAGAGCTTTTGGTGCTCTTGCGCGGTGGCCACTATAAATGTCTGTGAATTCTCTGCAGAGGAAAGCACCATACGGCTTATGCCTGTGATCCCCGATAATAACCTTGCCATGCTCCGAGAACGGTTAAAGCGGTGTTCTATACTGGGCATTTGGTATCCTTTCATGAAGCTATCAGAGAAACCCTCCCCGACTTATTTTCTTCATTTAAAAAGAACCTGCTCCCCTCCCTGCTTGGACGCCCCAAACGAGCTAATCGATAGCGCTGTAAATCTTTGAGCTTTCAGCGTGCCCTGAAGCAAAATCACGCAGGGCATGATAAAGATCCCCGAAATTTCCTTCTGGATATTTAGTTGCAAAATGACAGTAGACAAAAAGGCAGACAACAATACCCGCTGCGTCAGCACTCATCTCATCGTCAAAATAGTCTCCAGATACTTGAATTTTCAAATCCGTTTCATAATCAGGAGCCATGTAAAATCCATCCGGAATTTCATAAAACTTCCAATATCCCGAAGTATAATCCGAGCTCAGGTTCCCCATGGTCCCAAAGATTGTCGCTTCTACCTGCATCATCTTGTGACCAAAGTATTTTGGTAGCATGTGGTTACGCTCTTGCTCGGGAACTTCCTGTACAGAATTTAACTGCGGCTGTAGTGCTGATTGTTGATTTGTCATGATAATCCTCTGGACCGGAAGCCCTTCCCCCGATCTTCTTTCACCCTGAAAAAACAGCCTTCCCTTCATGGCTACTCGGCAGCAACAGCATGGACTACAGGCTGGAGGGACTGTAAGTATTCCGTTGCCTCCTGAGCCTTGGAAGCTGCCGTGAAGATTGCGTATTTGTCGCCCTTCAGGACATCCAACCAGTTTTTAACGTAGTGGAAATGGTCGGCACGAGGCAAAGAGCTAAACCCTAAAAGAGAAGACACCATAGCCGCAGTAATCTCGGCAATCAGTTCTTCAGCGGCGTACTTCTCGCTGCCAAATCGACCAGAAAGATCCCTATCTAAACGATGGGAAGCCCCACTCGCATGAGCGGCCTCATGGGCAAGGGTAGAGTATAGGTGATCTGTGGCCGTACCATGCTCCGTTGCAATAAAACAATCGCGATCCGGCATACCAATGAAATCCTCTGAAGGACGGTAAAAAGCTTTACTCTGGCCATAACGGATCTCGATGCCAGTGTTTATAAAGAATGCCTCAGCAGTATCGATAATTTCCGCCTCACATGTTTTCCGTGCTTCTGGAATTTCCCAACCCTCAACCTGGTCGGCATTAAAAACTTTCGATGACCAGGACTTCATATAGGTTTTACCATCGGAACCATCTGTGTTTTCTTCTGATCCATCAGCATCCCAAGCCCTGAATTTCTTCCAGAAGACAATCATCGAGCCTTTGCTGCCTTTTTTGACCGTTGCTCCCAGTTCTTTCCATTGCTTGAAGCTGGCCCAATAGCCTGAACTGTAATTACAAGCCTTACCTCTGGCCCACAAAGCGACGATATTGCCACCACGATAGGATTTTTTCGTCAGCGCATTAACCGGCATGGCCAATGTCCCGTTTGAGTGCCAGGGCATTACCCACTTGCTCCCGTCGGCAAGGCCGCTTTCAATAGCCTCAATGATCTGATTGCTTATTGTTTCTGCCGCATCGAATTTAGCCATGATGTTCTCCCCAGGTTGAGGAACTGGAGACATCTTCTCCAACCCCTTTTTCAACCTGAAAAAACTTAGCTTCGCTTCAAATCAGAACAGCATACCGATAGTATCGTCAGGGAGTGAAGGCATACGACCATCATCCAATTCGCGGTTAAGGCGACGGGCAAAGGCTTTGATATCGTTTAGGTCCTTCAGAAAAGCGTAATTGTTTCGCCCACCGCTATATTCCTTCCGGTGAACGCATGTGCGGTACAGGATATCCCCAAATTGGGAAAAGCCCTGGAACACCTGTAGATATAAGTGATCACTATGCAGTATGATCTCGCCACCTACGCCAATCCCACCCATGCAAGATCTTATGTCAAAACCATCCTTTGCATAACCAAGGGCCTCTCCAAGGAGCTTTAGTTGCTTCTTTGCCTCTTTGTGAAAGGCATTCTTACGCTCAAGATCATAAGATAATGTTTTCTCTGCCAACTGGATCAAAAGAGGTTTTTGTAATCTGGTCGCCTGTACATTCTGGCAAACCGATATTGCTTGCCGACGGTCAAAACCAGAACCTTCAACAAAGCTGTGCAGTTTGGTCAGAATTAGTCCGACAGCGGGATCGCTTATAGGAGTTGCACCCTCATTTTTACATTCCAAGATAGCACTACTCAGTGCTGATAACGTCGTACCAAAAGAATTTTGTTGTGATATCTGAAGGGCTATTTCTTCGCGGGTTTCTGTGGCTCTCATCTTCTGTCTCTCCGGGTTACCGGAGTGACCTTCACCCCGGGCTTTTCGCCCAGGGAAAACATCCTTCGCTCCAGAAAATTGCCACCAGTTTGGTGTCTTGAGAATAGATCAAAAATATCAAAAAGATATAGAAAACAGTGTTAAAACACTACCTACCGAGGTATAACCTCCTATGAAATCAACTCCATAATTATAGGAGAAACAAATGGCTGAAATGTTGACTGATCATACTTTTTGCAGAGCCAAAGATATAAAAGGCATATACGACAAGGCCATCGAAACCGGGTTTTTAAACGAAGACCCCGAAAGCCTCTATTATTATGAAGACTGGTATTATTTTTATCATTGGAATGGCGACATAATCTGGGGAAATCACGATACCCATGAGCGGGTAGCCCAGGAACAAGGATCGAATTTATCCAAGTTTGACCCCACGGCAATCGAACAGGTCGCAAGCATACACGGGTAAATTTAATTAGGAGAAGTCAAACTGATGGCTGAAACTGCAATTGAGAGCAGGACGTAAAACAGGTTCTGTCCAAATATTAAAAAACTTTCCGACACTCTTGGTATTACTTTTTAGCAAGGTAACTATCGTATAACAGGGCTCAGAAGATAGATGTCGCAGACAATCTCATTCGAAGTTGATACCTATCAAAATAAAAGATGGGTGCTGGAATGTGTTCTCGATGATAAAGATATGGCGCTTTCTACCGCAAAACTGTTGGATGAAAGTAAGCGTTTCATCGCTGTGCGTGTCGTTCAAGAAACATATAATGATGTTAGCAGATCAAGCCATGAACAAGTTATTTTTAAGACAACGGATGCCAATCTAGAGAGCCCAGCCACACAGCAAAGAAAACCACGGGTAAAAGAAAAAGAAGAGGCCATTGATCGTTCAAAACGACGGCCTCTGCGGAAAAGGCCAAAAAAAATAAAGCCAGAAAAAATCATCAGTATTTGGGTGATATTGTTATGGCTTTTAGCGATTTTAGCGGTTGGGAGCAGTGCTTTGGTATATCTTCGGAGCCTTTAGGGGACCAATGGAAGAAGGCTCAGCTCCCCTCAAATCTATCCAAACATTAAACAATACTCTTGGTATTAGGTTTACGATTAGAAGGGAGCTTCACCTAAGGACAACCAAACCGTATTATCAACGAGAAATTTTGTTTCTAAATGCCCACTTACCTGGTCGAGTAGCCCGAAGGAATTTCACCTTCAGGCTCTCACAGAACCGTACGTGA
>OJFV01000227.1_pt1 | contig 19717 bp, 20 predicted proteins | sample 1594391 | NCBI WGS metagenome assembly OJFV01 (sample SAMN05416856, study PRJEB24817) | seawater metagenome | isolation source: Sea water | place: Canada:Atlantic | collected 2013-11
CTAGAGGCCTAGGACACCGCCCTTTCACGGCGGTAACAGGGGTTCGAATCCCCTTGGGGACGCCATATAAGAAAAGCCGTACATTGATGTACGGCTTTTTTGTTTATAAAAATGGCGATCATGGATGGTCGAAATGGTGAGCGTTTTGCCCGCTATCACTGTGTTACAACTGCGTTTATGTAGGCAAAGCTAAACGTCATTAGCGTTGTATATTCATGTCACATCAGTCTCAATTGCCACCTGCATCTTATCAGATCAAGGTCAAATCACGTCTTATTGTTATTAGAACAACGGGTAATTGGAACTTACAAACTGATATGGCATATCTGTCTGATCTCGGTGAAGCAATGCACTCCATGCGCGGCAATGCTTGGGCGGTTCTAGTGGACATGCGAGGCTGGGTAGTGCCTGCGTCAGTAAGTACATCCCCCTTTAAATCAGATGTAATATTAGACCGACGGAATCAAAAACTTGAATGTTGGATAGTAGACGAGCCAAGCCAGGGCGAAGCGTTACTACCTTATTTTAAGCAAGCGGGCATTGTACCAAAACGTTTTACGGATCCGAAAGACGCCCATGCCTGTTTAAAAGACGCTGGGTTTATTGAGCGCTAGATATTCAACTAAGCATCGCAATAAATCACAATCAAACTCACATTCTTCAATATTTCACTTTCTAGCATTGGCTATGCGTTCTCTTAACAATGGATGGGTTTGTAACCATTTATCCATTTTTGACTGTTCAGGCAGGGTTTGCGCTAATTTCTCAAGTGCTAAAGCGAAGACTTCGGTGCTCATATTTGCACCTTTCATTGTTTGCAGCGCAAAGTTATCTGCTTCCCATTCTAACTGAGATGAAAACTGGTTTTGAACGAGTGTGGTGGATACACCGGAAAAGATATCGATTAATCCACTGACATCAGCGAAAAAGTAATCAATGACAAGGGAGGAAAATAGCGTCTGGGAGATGAGTCGCATTGAATGATGCTGCTCAACATGCCCTATTTCGTGCAGTAACACTGCGTGCAGTAGTGATTGGTTTTCTTCTATCAAGTCCATAAATTGATCGGTGACAACAATCGTCCCATTTGGAAAAGCAAACGCATTGGCCCCTAGTGTTTCACTGTCTCTAAATTGCAAGGAGTAGGCATTGCTGTCTAATCGCAGTTGCTTGAGCTGCACTTTCCACTGAGACCTAAAAGCCTCTTGGTCAGTTTTTCTCAGTCTGCTCGGGTTTAGAAGGCTACTGTCCAAAGCACTCAATGTATGAATTGAAGCTAACTCTACTGCACTATCAGGGATAATTGATGCGAATTGCTGTGCGGTGTAAGGAATGCCATATTTAAATACCAATAACAGACTCAAGGGCACTAATAACAAGCTGATAACGATTGCTTTGTAACTACTTTCGAGTTTGGCTGCCCATTGCAATTTATTTGATGGGTAGATGAGCTCATCAATCTCATTGGAAGGGGGGATGACTAACTGCCCAACATCAGGGATTGATACTTCCCGATTTGTGGACGCGAGCTTCGACGCGACAATCAACTCGCGCTTCAAAATAGTGTGCAGAACCTCGTTATCTTCATTGCTAATAACGAGATGATCTTTGGTGAAATCCAAAGAAACGAGCAGGCAGCGTGAACTGCCTGCCTGATAGAAGTTTGCGCTGTGCACGGCTCTATCCTAGTGCAATGTCGACATCAAACACATTAGCGACTTCTTCTCCTAGTGCGCTGGTGTCGTCTTGAGCACCGTCAACGACCTTGTCAATTCCTTCCAAAATAGTGACTTGAGTCACATCTGCATAGAACTGAGATGTTCTAATGTGGATCCAGGGCAAAGCAAATCCTAGTGTGGCGATTAGCGCAACGAAATTGCTCAGCCTTAAACCGATCAATTTCGTTGTTGCCACTGTCGAGGTAAATCGTGCCACGCCCTCTATTTGGGTACTGTTAAACAAATGATTACGCACATGAGCTTGGTAAAAGCTCGTTGCGATTAGAAATACCACCAAATAACCAAACATTATGCCGATAGTTGTCACTGAAAAAGTGGATGCTTGTGCTGCATCGGCGCTCAATGTACTAAAAGAAGCGCCCAAAGCGAATAACGACAGACCAGCCACAACAACACCTAAAATGAGAGCGCCGATTGAAGCAATGTAATACTCAGAGCATTTTAACTCAGTGCTGAAATTCTGCTGTCCATAGGTCATATTATTGTGTAAAAACTCGTCTATTTTTTTCAGCACCCAAGGCAGGGCTAGATACAATGTGAAAACACTCACGATAGGCAGTAAAATAAAAGTCGCGAAGGCGTCGCCATACTGGCCTTTAAAGCCAAATTTGACGTTACGATAAGATGTCATGCGCATTTTAAAACGCACCGCAGAGATGATCATAATTGGAGTTAGAAAGATAAAGGCGACGATGAAAATGAGCAATAAAGTCGGACTGAAGGCACTCGCAATCGAGTATACAGCAAACAGAATAACGGCAATTATTCTTCCTTTTAAAATTTGGATTGGGTTTGCTAAATAGGAAAAGCGATGGCCATCAATTTCTGTATTGCTATAAAAATATCTGTTCGTGCGCACCGTAGCCCAGGCTGAATAGATACCTAAAGTTACGATCGTGAGCAATATGTTTACTATCCAAATACCAAAAAACTCCGCGGTTTTGCCATGGAAAATAACGTCAGATTCGCGTAGTTGAGAACTGTTTACCAATGGCGAGGATGTTGACTCAATCGCTATTTGGCGCTTCTCAGATATTAATTTATCAAGTTCAGCAGCGCGCTCTGGGTAGGTTTCTTGATCGAGTCCTGCTTTAGCACTGAGTAAATCTTCATAGCTGTACTGTGAATAATCTATATGTTTGTCCATATTTTTTCCTTTGTTATATTTATTTCCCTGGTCCATGCGATGAACGCGTTTTGATATTACGGTAAAAATGCTTGCTAGTTAAGGGGCAATCTACAGGTCACTATATTTATGAGCACTGGGGCTATGGTACAATTACTCATAGTATCTTTTGTCGCAGACGCGGGTATACGCTGGCGCGACCTAACTTAAAGTAGCGCGCTCCATTATGGAAGAAAAAGAAATTGCTTCTCCGTGCGTACGAAATTGTTGTCTTGATCAACAAGATATGTGCGTGGGATGTTTTCGAGTTTTGGATGAAATTGTTGGTTGGGGCGCTGCATCAAAAGAGCGAAAAGAACAGATCCTCTTGTGCTGTGCAGCAAGAAGGCGTTCTGCCAATGTGGGCCAAGTTAGCTAAAGTTAGTCTCATAAACTCACCTTATTACGTTAACCTCTCTGGCCTTTCTATATAGTCGTTGCGCCGTAATGACGACTTCACTTTAATATTGAGTAAGCAAGTTGCAAGTTATTTTAGCACCGATGGAAGGGGTGGTTGATCACCTCATGCGTGACATGTTGAGTAAAGTTGGTGGCTTTGACCTATGCGTGACTGAGTTCGTAAGGGTGGTAAACTGCTTACTACCGAAAAAGGTTTTCCATCGTATTTGTCCTGAGTTACATCATGGCGGGTTTACACCAAATGGCACGCCCGTGCGGGTGCAATTATTGGGACAAAACCCACAGCCCTTAGCTGAAAACGCGGTACGGGCTGTTGAATTAGGCTCTCATGGTGTCGACTTAAATTTCGGTTGCCCAGCCAAAACCGTCAATAAAAGCAAAGGTGGGGCAATTTTATTACGTGAGCCACAAGCCTTATACGATATTGTGAGTGCTGTGCGCGAAGCGGTGCCTAAAGAGCATAAAGTCACGGCCAAGATGCGCCTAGGGTTTGACGATAAAAGTCTCGCGTTTGAAAATGCTGCTGCTATTGAAGCTGCCGGAGCTGATTTACTGGTGATCCATGCCAGAACCAAAGTAGAAGGATATAAGCCGCCTGCTTATTGGTCGTGGATAGCGGACATTAAGCAGAAAGTAAATGTTCCCATTATTGCGAACGGTGAAATTTGGTCTCATGAAGATGCACTCAATTGCCAAACGCAATCAAATTGCCAAGACATCATGTTAGGGCGCGGCATTCTGGCGATGCCTAATTTGGCGCAAGTTGTGCGCGGCGAGCAAGATGTGATGAGTTGGTCCCAGGTGAATCAATTGTTGATAGATTATTCTGGCTATGAGTTGTTTGGTGATAAAGGCAAGTACTTTCCTAATCGCCTTAAACAGTGGTTGGGATATTTGTCACGGCAATATCCAGAAGCCGAAAATTTGTTTATGCAAGTACGTAGATTGCGTGATTCCAAGGAGATAGTGCAGGTTTTACAGCAAGACACATAATTGACCTTTACTTGATCTGAATAGGCAAAAACCAAATTATAATAATAATTTGGCTTTCTATCTTTAGCGCTTTTTTTACAACTTTTTGAAATATAGCGGTATCAAACCTGCACGTCCACAATCGAGCCAACCCTCTGGTTAGGATCAGCAGCTTGAGAGGCTGAGCTGGTTTGGGGGCTCGGTTCTGGGCTAGACAGGGTTTGAGGTTGTGAAGATTGCGGGGGAGGCCGGCGTTCGACCTCTTGTCTTGGCGCTGGTGCATTGGTTTGTACTGAACTAGCGCTTGAAGAACTGACTTCCATAACATTATCCTCTTGATCAAAACGGTTACACAAGTCTAGACTTTCAAACTGTCAGTTACCAGTTTGAGTGAAAAATTAACCTGTATGTTTGTTTCCAACCTGCCTGAGGCGTCACTCAAATCTTAAGTCGTTATTCACCCCATCTAGTTTATCAAAGGTCCGAGCGCGGCTTGCATTGATTTGGCGATCATGGGTTGTGCTTTGGCATTCGGATGAATTCCATCGGATTGCATTAGCTCGTCGTTAAGGGCAATCTCCGCTAGAAAAAACGGCAATAAGGTTACATCACGTTCTCTCGCAACTGTGCCATACGCCTTAGTAAACAGTTCTGTGTATCTGCGTCCGTAGTTAGTGGGGATCTGCATTTCTTGCAAAATAACCGTTGCACCAGACTCTTGGCTTAACTTGACTATTTGCCTCAGGTTATCGCGCATTTTGGTCACTGAATGACCCTGTAAACCGTCATTTCCGCCCAATTCCACATAAATGTGACTCGGGGTATGTTGAGTCAGTAATCTTGGCAAACGAGCCAACGCACCGTCAGTTGTTTCGCCACTTATCGCTGCATTTACAACAGTAATGTCGCTTTTTTGCCACGCATCTTGTAACAAACTTACCCAGCTTTGTGCTTGCGTCAAACCATAACCAGCACTTAGGCTATCGCCTAATATTAGCAATTTACTGGATTTCGCCCAAAGTTGATCTGAAACCAATATTATGGGTAAAAGTATCAATATGACTTTGGCGCGCTTGCGCAATGAATTCGTTATCAATTTAAACACTATGGCTCCTACAAATATGATTAAAACGTCCGCTATTACAAAAACGGTTACTACGTCTCAAGGTGAACTTTCGATCCTCCAGCCAATTAGTTTTGAAGTCAAGGCGGGTGAGTCGATTGCCATTGTAGGTGCGTCCGGCTCCGGTAAATCAACTTTATTGAGCCTTTTAGCGGGTCTCGACGAAGTGAGTAGCGGAAGCATCTATCTCGACGGCCAAGGGCTGCATGATATGAATGAAGAGCAGCGAGCTCAATTGCGTGGCGAAAAAGTCGGTTTTATTTTTCAAAGTTTTATGTTGGTTCAAAGTTTAACTGCGCTGGAAAACATCATGTTACCTGCGGAAATTGCAGGGTTGGACAACGCTAAGCAACTGGGGCAAGAAATATTAGAGAAGGTCGGTTTAGGGCATCGCGGCGATCATTATCCGAATCAATTATCAGGCGGTGAGCAGCAAAGGGTTGCCATTGCTCGCGCGTTTATCACAAAACCCAAAATTCTGTTTGCCGATGAGCCTACCGGTAATTTAGATGCTGCTAACAGCGGTAAAATTGAACAGTTACTCTTTGATTTAAATCGTGATTCGCACACTACTTTAGTGTTGGTCACTCACGATAATGAATTGGCAAAGCACTGTCAGCGCCAATTATTGATGAACGCGGGTGAGCTTAGCGAAGTGACTGCTTCTGATAAAAAGACTGACCCTATTGATGTATTAGCACCCACAGAAAGTCAGGCAGGGTAATAGATGACTAAGCAAACCTTTAATTTAGCTTGGCGTTTGTTCAAACATGAGGCAAAACGCGGTGAGCTTACAATTATATTGTTGGCCATTATTTTATCTGTAGCCTCAGTGTTGTCGTTATCACTTTTCAGTGAGCGATTGCAATCAGCCCTAACCGATAAAAGCGCTGAGTTCATTGCTGCCGACAGAGTACTGAATTCTCGTAAGCCGGTGGACGAAGCCTGGATTGAGAAAGCCAAAGAATTTGGTTTAAATACTGCGAATCAAGTCTATACCCGCTCTATGGCATTCTCTGGCGACAATATGATGTTGGTTGATTTAAGGGCGGCCGCGCAAGGCTATCCCTTGAAAGGCACAGTTAAAATTGCTGAGCAACCATTCGCTCCAGGGCAAGCAACTGATACATTGCCCCAATCTGGAAATGCGTGGATTGAGTCCCGTTTATTCCAGAATCTCGGGTTGAGCTTGGGCCAAGTAATTGAAGTGGGTGACAAAACATTCACGGTCAGTAAGGTTTTGTCAGAAGTGCCTGATGCAGGTTTTAGCGTATTTGGTGGCGACCCCAAAGTACTGATAAGCGAGCAAGATTTAGCCGCAACCAACATTATTGGACCGGGTAGTCGTGCCTCGTTCAGTTACTTCTTTACGGGTAGTGATGCAAATTTAGATGATTATTACGACTGGCTGATGCCGCAATTGGATAAGGAGCTACAAAGCTGGGTGTCAGTGAGTGACGATGACTCAGCAATCGGCCGCTCTATCGCCAAGGCAGAGCAATACTTTTTATTGGCTAGTTTGTTAGCGATCGTGTTAGCAGCCGTTTCAATTGCGGTAGCGGCGCAAAGGTATAGTCAACGCCACTACGATCCTGTTGCAATCATGAAAACATTAGGCGCTAGCAAAAAGATGGTGCAGCAAGTGTATTTGCTGCAAATCACGTTCATCACTGTATTGGGGATTGCGATCGGTACCGTGCTGGGCTTTTTGATCCAACAAATTGTGGTCTGGGCGCTAGCTGGCAGTGTAGATGTGTCACTTGACGTGTGGTTTTGGCGACCGCTGATTATCGCTGTTTTTACTGGCGCTATCTGCGCTGTGCTATTTTCACTTTATCCTCTACTTAAACTTTTTTCAGTTTCACCGCTTCGGGTTTTGCGCCGCGACTTGGGGGCATCATTAAGTTCGCGTTTCATTCAGTTTTTAGCTTCTGGCGGGGCTATTTTCAGTTTGATGTGGGCGTACAGTGGTAATTTGGGGTTAAGCGCTATTTTGTTCGGCTCGGGTATTTTACTGGTGATGAGTTTACTCCTGGTCACCTTTGGTTTGATTTGGCTTGGCCGCAGGCTTGGCAGTGGTAAAATGGGGGCATGGCAACTTGCTTGGGCACGTATACGTCGTAGAGCCATGGACAATGCTATTCAGCTCATTAGCTTTGCTGTGACCATCATGCTGTTATTGATTGTATTGGTCATGCGCAACGACATGATAGCCCAGTGGCAAAATCAACTTCCTCAGGGCACGCCAAATTACTTCTTAGTGAATATTACCCAACAGCAGTTACCTGATTTACAGGCGCATTTTGCGCAAGAAAATGTTGATATTGAACATTTTTACCCGGTGGTGCGTGGACGGTTCGTGGCCATTAATGATGAGAAAGTTTCTACAGCTGTTAGCAAAGAAGATGAAGAGCCTGGAGAGCGTCAAGGGCGCGAGGGGCTAGGGCGAGAAGCAAACCTGACATGGAGTGATGAATTACAACATGAGAATGTTATCACTGCTGGTAAATGGTTTGACTCTAATAAGCCCCTTGAAAGTGGTTTGTATGGGGTATCTGTTGAAGCGCGAATTGCTGATAGGCTTGATATTCAACTTGGCGACAAACTAACGTTTAATGTCGGCAGTGAAATCATTAACACGCAAGTATCAAGTTTACGAGAGGTGAACTGGCAAACTATGCAACCAAACTTCTTCTTCGTTATTCAGCCGCAAGCGATGCAAGGGTATTTGCCGACTTACTTATCCAGCTTTTACTTGGATAAGTCTAGAAAATCGGATATCACAGATTTGATGAAGCCTTTTGCCAGTGTCACTTTGTTTGACGTTGATGCCCGGATAGAGCAACTTCGCGGCATAGTGCAACAGGTATCATTAGCGGTGGAGTTTATATTGGTACTCGTGCTGGCCGCAGGTGCATTAGTGCTAATTGCACAAGTGCAAGCTAGTATGGATGAACGGCAACAAGAGCTGGCTATCTTACGTACCTTGGGGGCGAAAGGGCGCTTGATACGTGCCAGTGTATTGTTCGAGTTTATTATTATTGGCTTGGTTGCGGGGCTAATGGCCGCCTTTGCCAATGAAGTCAGCCTGTTCTTTTTACAAAGCCAAGTGTTTGAAATGGAAGCCATGCTGCATTGGGAGTACTGGTTTATCGCACCTGTTGTGGGTGCCATTGTCGTCGGGGCTTTGGGTATGGTTGGTTGTTGGCGTTTGCTTAGGTTAAATACCAGCCATCTCCTGCGCCAAATGGTGTGATATTTTAGCAAGCAACCTAATGCAAAAAGCCGATAAATCATCATCAATTTATCGGCTTTTCTGTGTTTACTCATCTTGTATTCCTGTGCGCCCTATCAACTTGGTATTAGGGAGACGAGGGCTACAATCGCAAGCACTCTAACGCGTGTTCAAGCTCAGGGTAATGAAATTGATAACCGCTTTCTTGCAATCTCTTAGGAATAACGCGTTGCCCGTATAGTAATAAATCGGCTGCCTCGCCCATTATTACCCGCAAGGCAAAAGACGGCATTGGTAGCAAACTTGGTCGATGCAATACCGAAGCAAGTGTTTTACTAAACTCGGCGTTCGTCACGGGATTCGGCGCTGTAAAGTTATATACCCCCTTACACTCGATATTGTCAATGATATGAATCAGCCCATCTAGCATGTCTTCTAGGTGGATCCAAGACATGTATTGTTTCCCTGATCCCATCGGGCCACCCAAACCGAACTTAAAGGGGGGAACCATTTTCATTAATGCACCGCCTCGACGAGTGATAACGATCCCAGTGCGAATAATGCACACGCGTGTGCGCTCTGATTCCGCTTTTCTGGCCAAAAACTCCCATCTTTCACATAACTGATGGCTAAATTCATCATTCGGTGAGTCGAAATCTTCGTCGATTATCTCGTCCCCTTGGCGACCGTAATAGCCAATGGCAGAGCCGTTGACAAACAACGACGGGGGATCATTACTGGCTTTCATCAACGAGATTAACTTTTCAGTGATATCCCATCGACTGTGCTCGATAACTTTTTTTTGTTCATCTGACCAACGTTTATTGATTATTGGTTCGCCGGCTAGGTTGATGACCACATGAAAATTATCAAGGTTTTTGAATTCGTCTAGTGACGAGATCAATGTGACCTTATGACCTAATATCAGCTCTGCTTGCGATACATTGCGAGTGACCACTGTGATATCATTTGGCTTTAACTTTGGGATTAAATTAGAACCAATTAATCCTGTACCTCCAGTAATCAAAATACGCATAGAAAATCCTTGTTTTGTTACGTTTTAGAGCACGAAAGACAAAGGGAAACTGAATCTGAAAACCGTAAAGCATGGGGCTTATCAACTTCGGCTTCAGCATATATCACCCTAGGGTGTTCCGCTGCAATTGCCAACACATCAGCGGTTAATTTTTCCAATAACGCAAAGCGATTATCTTCAACCAATTGAATAATGCGTTTGGTGATAATCTTATAATTAAGCGCATCGTCCATGTTATCGGAACCTGTCGCTTGATCTGCCTTGTATTCAATTTTCACGTTTACAATGACATCTTGCTTGTTGTTTATTTCATCTTCATTAATACCAATATAGGTACGTAAGCGTAGATTTTTTATCCGGATCGTCGCTGGATTTAACTTCATATTATTACCACTCTTGTTTTACGACGCAAAAATAACCTAAAATCAGTACGTTAATATCTTTTAGAGGTTTTGTACACGGATAATATCAAGATGTCATTGATATATTTCATAATACTAAATACACAGCGTAAGGCTATTAAACAACCTAACTTTCCGTTATCTTTTTTCACTCACTATACAGGTGACATCAACCATGCAAATGAAATACTCTCCTTCGCTGAAAGTGTTATTAATACTCGCGTCACTTGTTGTTGTTCTGGCCGGCATTAAGGCGGCAAGTACAATCGTTGTACCATTCCTATTATCGATTTTTATTGCGATGTCTTGCAGCCCCATTATTAACTGGGCCAATCAATATCGGGTGCCAAGAGCGATATCCGTGGTACTGGTTATACTGCTCATCGTTGTTTTTGGATTTATGCTCGCAGGGCTTGTTGGGCAATCTATGAATGACTTTAGTGATAACTTACCAATATACCGTAAACAATTGGTCGAACAATTCTCCTTCGTTATTGGGCGCTTGAACGATTTCAATATACAACTTAATCAAGACCAGTTGTTGTCCTATCTAGACCCTGGCGCTGCTATGAATATGGCGACTAGCTTATTAACTAGCCTCGGCGGCGTCCTGACAAACTTTTTGCTTATTCTTCTGATTGTGGTGTTTATGCTATTTGAAGCCGATTCGTTTCCTCGCAAAATTCATATTGCTTTGGACGACCCGAATATGAAGATGCGTCAAATTGATAAGTTCTTACTGTCGGTTAAAAACTACTTGGCGATCAAAACCTTAGTGAGCTTGGCTACTGGCCTAGTGATTGGCCTTTGGTTGTATTTCTTAGGCGTCGATCATTATTTGTTATGGGGGATGATGGCATTTCTACTGAATTACATTCCGAATATCGGCTCGATAATCGCCGCTATTCCAGCGGTGTTGCTCGCGTTAGTGCAATTGGGGCCAGGTGTTGCAGGTTTAACCGCGCTAGGGTTTGTCGTGACTAATACCGTGATGGGCAATATAGTTGAGCCACGATATATGGGACGTGGCTTAGGTTTGTCGACGTTGGTGGTATTCCTATCCTTAATTTTTTGGGGCTGGTTGCTTGGCACCGTCGGTATGTTGTTGTCAGTTCCTTTGACTATGATAGTTAAAATTGCACTAGAGTCCGGTCAAGATACTCGCTGGATTGCATTGCTATTAGCCAGCGATGGACCAGAACTTAAACAGCTAGAGCAGGAAGAAGGACAAGAATATAGCGAGCAAGGAATAGGCAAACAAGAAGATGAAAAAGTCTAAGTCTAAGTCTAAGTCTAAGCTAAAGCCAAAAGCACAATAAATGCATGTTCTGATTTCCCTAGCGAAGCAAGGGGAGGGAATTGCGTTCTTACCAGACGTGTATGTACAAAATGAACTGGGCAATGGCTCTTTAGTTGAAGTATTGAGTGATTTTAGACCTGAGTCGTTACCCATTAACCTGCTTTGCGTGTTTAAGCGATTATTGACGCACTTTTTAAAAGCGTTCACTGAGTATGTTGTGACGCATTTTTCTTCGGCGATGCCAACACTGGCGATTGAAGTAAAATACCTTCAAGTACGCCAGCAGCTGTGCTTTGTAACCTTGTTAAGGCGCCACTATGACTTCATTCGAGCGCCTTGATTAAGTTGTTTTAAATTTTCGCTGAGTGGCAAGTTATTTAATGGAGTTGATATAAAGGCTTAGACTACCTGAATCTTAGGCACCTATTACAACATCTCGCTGACAAGACGCCCTACGTGGGTGTGCATTACGCGCTGGAGCTACTCGTTTTAGGTAAAGAGAGTACTTTCTAATTCATTCACAGCAGTGCTAATTCTAGACGCGTCAGCATCAATGATCTCAAGGCGAGAATCTGGGCTTTCATCAAGCTCGATACAGGTCAGCACTTGGTCAACTTTATCGAATCCAAAAATACCCTTTTCAGTAATAAGCACGGCTTTCAATCTATCGACTTCAACCGCACTGAGCAAGTTCATCGCCTGCGTGAAGTTAAATATTTTATCGCCATTGAATATCCAGCCTTGAGAGGAAAAACCTTGTGCGGCGTTTTCTATTGTAACGCGGCCGGTTTGCTGTAACGCGTGTTGTAATTCATCAACTAGCGACCCGCTTTTTTCATGATCGTGCCTATGTTCGTGTTTATGTTCAGACTTGTCAGATAAAGCCTGACCTTCATCTAGAACACTGTCGCTCGTGCCAGCAAGTATAAACAGATCGGCCAGAGGACTATCTAACATAGTCAAAGGCGTATGCCTTAAGCCTTGCTCCGCAAGGTAGCTTTTTAAATGGTCAACTTCATCACCTTCATACAAATCGGTTTTGGTTGCAATAATACGATCGGCAATGGACAACTGTTCTTGGTAAATTAGGTTTTCACGATAGCGCGTCTGAGCGATTGCGCGGGCATCCACTAACGTGAGCGTTGCCTGAATATCAAACACATCTTGATAATGGGGTTGTTGCAAGGCCGCGAGTACTTCTTTGGGGTGGCCTACACCTGTTGGCTCAATTAACAATCGGTGAGGTTTAGCATAGGAAATTAACTGATTGAGGGCTATTTGCATGGGCAAGCCAGAGGTGCAACACATACAACCACCGGGCACTTCTCTGATATAAATATTATCTTCAGGTCGGCCTTTAAAAAAAGCGCCATCTATTCCGACTTCACCGAATTCGTTGACTAAAATCGCCCAGCGCTCATCTTTGGGTTTAAGGCTAAGTAACTGTTTAATAAGGCTGGTTTTCCCTGTCCCCAAAAAGCCGGTAATTATGTTTGTGGGAATGGCTGATGTAGGAGCAGGCAACAACATTATATCTTTCTCAGTGGGGGTTAGGTGTGAAAGATGTGATGTTATAACAATTTGGTGGGCGCGACTATCCTTCAGCGCCGTTTTATCCAATGCCTCCTTCATTTTTAATGCTGGACACGGCTCATTTGGCATTCACAGCGCAGTTGGTGGTTTGTATTCTGCACTTCACTCTTTGCTGTAAGAGACATTGCTAGAAAAAAGGCAATAGCCATAAACAAGGCGATAGAAACTATTCTCTTTCTCTAAATGCTTATTTGCATGCGTTACAAGCAATGTAAGTCTACGTAAATATCCACATACAGTCGTTCATTTATGAGATTATTGAATATATCAAGCGGGTTTAAATTTGAATAAAAGGACCGGTAATATGGGCACGAAAAGTAAAAAGGGCGCGATAAATAGAAATTTATTAGTGGGGTTAATTACCCTTAGTACATTCGGCCTTATTGCTTGCGATGATTCATCAGAGTCATCCTCAGAGAAAGACCTAACCAAAAACTCGGGGTTAGAGGTTTCGTTGTTTGCTGACGGGGCATTTTTGCAACCGCCTAAAATTGTTGATTGCGAAACAGCCCAGGGTACTGCTACTAAGTGTTACCAATTTATTACTTCTGGCGCGCCAGCAGGGCGAGCACCAGGCCCATTTTGCCCCAGAACAATCGACGATGGCGCTGACGTCTCAGGTAGTTGGTTTAGCAAAGATGGAGAGGGTGACCTAGTCGACCTTACCGGTAACTTCATCTTAACGCTTGATGATTATTACGGCGATGAAAAATGGTTACTCTACGATGCGAAGACAGGAAAAGTGCGCTACACCGCCGATAAAGCATCTTGCTCAGGGGCGGCCCGACCTGATGTTGAAGAACAATATAAGCAGAACTGTATTGAATGTGAGTTGAGCTACCTTGATGAGGATTTTTCTTTAACGTATTTAATTCCAAGCACACCAATTCCTTCTGCTCATGCAGGGCGACTGCATACGGTAGGTATCGCTTTAGATGGAACAGAGCTATCTGGCCCAGCACCGATTAGCGAGATTTTGGGTAGCTATACGATTGCCGCTTTTGATGACTGTGGTGGTCATATTAACCTGCATCAAGGGTATCATTATCATTCAACAACAGGCTGTAGCAATGCTTCAGTAAGCGATGACGGGCATGCACCGTTAATTGGCTATGCTGTTGATGGTTATGGTATTTATGCCATGCGCGATGCGAAGGGTAATGAAGAATCATTGGATGAGTGCAGAGGGACGACTGATGACACAAGAGGTTATCATTATCATGCAGCAAGCCCGAGCGAGAACATGTTCATTGGTTGTTTACATGGAGAGTCTGTAAGACCTGCTGGTGGCCCTCCTGGCGGAGGCCCAGATGGCGGTCCTCCTGGTGGTAGACCTGATGGAGCGCCAAATGAAGCAGGCGGCCCTCCGCCCGAGCATCGTTAAATGAGTACCGCTGGAGGGGTATCCTCTGTGACGTTAATTCGAGGGCGTACTATTAAGTGTTGCAGCATATGCGTTGCTACCGTGCTATTGCTAGCTAGTAGCAACGTATCGGCGCATTCAGGCCAACTAAATTTGAAAGCCCTTAATGCATGTAAACAGAAAGAGCGATCTCAGGCGTGCGAATACCAAGGTGCGCACAATGATCTATATATCGGCTCCTGCCAGTATATGGCAGATACCCTAACGTGCGTAAGGAACCAGCCTATTCAACGTACAGGAACTTCCGTTAAAAAAGATACCCAGGACAATCTTGATGAAACTAAAACCTCGGAAAAGCAATAGCGTCGAACACTGTCTTAATCGTCGTTGGCAAGAGGCACTGTCGACCTTTCCCAAGAAGAGCCACACAACATGGACACTGGTTTATCTGAACAAATAAACCGACTTTTCTTCTTTTATTGCAGGATTAGAAAAATACTATGGTGGTGTTACAAAGCATTTTTTCATTTTCCCGAGGCCACTCAAAATACAAACTTGTAACTGAGAGATCCCATAAGCAACAACATTGAAAATGTGAGCGTCGTGCGGACCATTTTAGGACCGTATCGGATGGCTGAGCTACTACCGACGTGATTACCGGCTAAATTGGCGATAACTAAGGGGATAGCTAGCACATACAACACTTTACCCGCCAAGATGAAAGCGATTAACGCACCAATATTGGACGAAAAATTAAATAGCTTAGAGTTGGCGGAGGCCGTAATCAGGTCGAAGCGCAATATATAATGCAGTGCCAAGATTAGGAAACTTCCTGTTCCCGGGCCAAAAAAACCATCGTAAAAGCCAATAACAAAAACGGTTAAAGGGACACCAATATAAAGCTTGAATGGCGTGATTTCGCCTGCCTCAGAGGTGCCGCTCGTTTTTGGTATGAACGAGAGTAAAATGCCGAAAGGCATTAAGCCTAGAATAATTTTACCTACTGTGTCTGGGTCAAAATATAAGATCATTTCAGCCCCAGCGTACGCCCCTATTAACCCCGCAGGTATGCCGGCTATGACGGCTCTGTAAATCACTTTTTTGTCGTTAATAAAATTACGAATGGCGGCGATTGTCCCTAACGTGCTAACAATTTTTTCCTGGCCCAACGCTACCTGTGGTGGGAGACCAGCGAGTATAAAAGAGGGAACGAGAATGAGTCCTCCTCCACCAGCGACACTGTCGATGAACCCCGCCGCGAACGCTGACAATATTAGCGCACCAATCACCCACAAAGTTAGATCTACGCTCAAAAATTCCATGTTTATGCTCCTTCTAGATCACCTAGGTTGATTTGGCTGTTAAGGCTTTGAACCAGTGCTGATGTGTCGAAGCGCCCAAATCCTTGGGTTTGTAATTCAGCATAAGCGCTATCCACTTTTTGAGTCATAGGTAGTGGAATGTTGTAGGCCTGGGCTTGCTCCAAACAGATAGCCAAATCTTTGCGCATCCAATCGATTGCGAAACCAAAGTTAAATTGACCTTGAGCCATGGTGATAAACCTATTCTCCATTTGCCATGAGCCCGCAGCTCCATGTTTTAATGTGTCTACGACTTGATTAATATCTAAGCCAGCAGCTTTTGCCATTAACAATGCCTCACTCAAACCATTAAGCACACCGGCAATACAAATCTGGTTAACCATTTTGCAGCGTTGCCCTTGCCCAGCTGCGCCCAGTAACTGAATTTGTTGAGCATAACTTTCCATCAATGGCTTAACCCTATGAAATGTCTCGCTGTCTCCGCCGCACATCACGGTCAATTTGCCGTTTTGCGCACCGGCTTGTCCGCCTGATACTGGGGCGTCAAGAAAAAAGCAGCCAGCTTCTTTACATGCAGAGGCAAGTGATAAGGCTAAATCAGCTGATGTGGTCGTGTGGTCGACCAATATCGCTCCTTTATGCATCCCGGCTAACACACCGTCAGGCCCAAAAAACACGGCGCGAACATCTTGATCATTGCCGACACAGATAAAAACGACATCGGCGCCAGTGGCGGCTTCTCTCGGTGAGGTCGCAGTCGCTCCTGCAAACTCCTGTTTCCAATGCTCGGCTTTAGTGGTACTTCGATTAAATACTCGAGTGTCGTAACCATTATTGTGCAAATGTCCTGCCATGGGATACCCCATGACTCCCAATCCAATAAATGCCGTGCTTAGTTTCATTTTGTGTTTCCTTCTTTAGAGTGTTAATCCAAACTGATATGGCGTTGCTGATCATTGATAGACTTAATTCGACAAAGCGAAGACATGCCAAATAACCTCACAAGCCATCAGTCAGCTCCGTCATCTCTTGGTTCAAAGCCGCTTCGGGCGTGCATGACGCGCTGATTTCTAAATAACAAGAAATCACCGGGTAAAAATAATGTTTTAATATGGTTGCTTGGCAGGGCGAGTTGCGCTTCATACATAAGTAACGCGGCAGCTGCTTTTGGCGTGAGCGGGGTGGCGTTTTCTTTGTCATATCGGGTAAATGCGATGCCCTCTCGATTAAAAACGATTAACGGCAAACGCGTTTTTTTAGCGTGGTTAAAAGAGTCAGGTCGGGCGAGTTCGAAGTTCGGCTCACATAATTGTTCAATCGTGCCAAGGCTTAAATTTTCCAGCACATCGTCTAATTGCACTATCGATGAACGCACGCGCACATCACTACGGATGGCCATCAATGATAGAAATTCAGGGCAGGCAGATATGTCATCAACGCATTCAGGTGTTAATGCGAGATCTGGGTTGTCCACGTGCAGGCCGAATTTGCGTAACGAGCCTTGAGAACTCTTCTCGTTTCTACCGTGCTTTGTCGGCACAACATGGCGTAGCAACCTTCCTTTATTCTCATTTTGATAAGCGACGGGCATAATATTGGCTAATTGATATATTCCAATGTTGAGTGCGGATACTAAAGGGATGTTATCCGGCGTTAAATAGTCTAGATAAGGTGTGGCTGGCAATTGCTTTTCGGTGGGGAGTCCTCTGATGGTTAAACAGGTAAGTCTGTTTTGGGAGCCGAACGCTTCAAGCACATTGACAACACTGTTCGGTAGTAACTGCCTCAGCTGTTCGGCTATCCATGGTGCTGCTGCAATCAGATCAAGATCCGCATCGTACCTACCCTCAGAGAGTCTATTCTTAATTTTTTCAGCCACATCGTAAGAAATGAACAGTTCTTGTGTGGTTTTGTCTTCACCAATTCCAACGTCCCTCAGTAATTGTTCCATTGTAAAGAGTCCTTTAAAATCTCTGTGTACGGGTTATAAGAAATAGAGTTGGTGTATATTATTAACCAAATTGGCATATATCAAATTAAAATTGGGTGTTATTTTGATATAACATATAACGGTAGGTCGCTTCGTCTAATAATTGAGTTGCTATGGCGCGCTAGGTATAATTCTGATTTGTGCAGGTGGAGGAGTTGGAATATGAAAAGCAGTAAGTATCAGGATATTGCCCGCATTATCGAAGCCAAAATTGATATAGGTGAATTTCAGGTTGGCAATAAATTGCCGACACACAGGGCTCTGGCAGAGGAACTTGACACGACAGCAGTGACTGTATCCAAGGCTTATTCGTTACTTGCCCAAGAGAATAAAATAGAGTCCTTTGTTGGGCGAGGCAGCTACGTCGCTGATCCCGCATCTTTATCTAATGTCATTCGTTCTACTCAATCTCAGAGTGAATATAATTTTTCAATTCTTCAGCCTTGTGTCTCAAGGCATATTATTACTCTTCACAATCAATTTAAAAGTTGCTTCAGTGGGGACATTAACGCTGATTTATATGCTTACTCAGAAAATACCGGGTTATCTCGACATAAGGAAATTTCTAGGTTGTGGCCAGCTAAATACGGTTTGTATGAGCCAGAGGTAGAACAAGTTCATCTCACAGGTGGAGCACAGCATGCGCTCTCTACGCTGATACAACTATATACTCAACCAGGTGATCTTATTGCATTGGAAGAGCAAACGTATCCAGGTATTTTATCTATCGCTACATTCTTAGGACGAAAAGTAGTGGGGGTTAAAATGGATGAACAAGGTATGCAGCCTGCGGCGCTTACTCATATAATGAAGACGTTATCTCCTAAACTCGTGATTATTGTTCCGTCACATCAGAATCCAACCGGCGCCACTATGTCCATCGAGCGCCGTCAACAGATTGCACACGTTATAGAGGCTTCATCTTGCTGGTTGATTGAAGACGACATCTATGGATTTCTGAATAAAGAAGTATTGCCAGCAATTAGCTGCTATGTTCCTCACAAAAGTTTTCATGTAAGTAGCTTATCCAAAGCCATTAGCCCCGGAATGCGTTGCGGTTTTATTATTTCGCCTAAAGGCCAAAGCGCTCGGCTGTCTGCGTTTATTCGAGCGATGATGTGGTTACCCACTCCTTTGGTATTTGAAGTAGCGAGTCAGATTATAGAAAGTGGAATGGCGTTTGATTTAGCCGACCAACAGCGACAAATAGCTGAGTCGCGACAACGTATATTTGAGAAACATTTCGACGAGTATTGCTATACCCGTCAGCCTACCAGCTACCAAGCATGGCTTACGTTACCAGACGGGTGGAGTGCTGATAACTTCGCGATGATAGCGAAAAGTCAGGGCTTACTAGTTAGCAGCGCATCATATTTTAGCGTGAGTGGCGTTTCATCAAACAAAGTAAGATTGTCTGTGATGGCGATTGATTCTGAGCAGCACTTTGCTGCAGGTTTAGGTAAACTCAAAATGTTGCTTCGACAATCTCCCAAAGAATTGTCACCATTTTAACGTATCACTTTGTTGTGCCAATAGCCTAGGAAGAGAGCTTACTCGAATTTTAGTTGGCTTTTTAGGTCGAAAAATGGCCGGAGTGCTTCGAGTATTTTCAACTTAGTTTCCGCCGAATACCCACAAGAGGATTGTAAACATATGGACGACCTGAAGAATATTGTATTGCTGTTATCTTGGGTTGATTACTTGGGTATTGCGCTGTTTTTCAGTTGTTGGATGGGGTATCGCTTCGTACTAGAGCGGGGAGAAATAGGTCGCAAAGGGCTTATCGGTATCACGCACGAATATCGACTACAGTGGGCGATGGAATCAGCGGCGCGGGAAATTCCCGTTGCCTGTGCAGGCCTGACGAGTAATCTAATGGCGAGTGTGTCTTTTTATGCCTCGACCACGATTTATATTATTGCTGGTTTGTTTGCTTTGGTGGGCTCAGTGGAGCGTTTGCTGAGCTTTTCAGAAGATATGCCTTTTGCTCAAGCGGTTTCCAGTGGTTTAATTGAGCTTAAACTTATCTTACTGTCTCTTATACACATCTCCGAGCCC